>Ga0137357_1000152_pt1 | contig 9415 bp, 8 predicted proteins | sample EasRivERMLT860_2_FD_104762 | JGI IMG/M metagenome (GOLD analysis project Ga0137357, IMG submission 104762) | Soil microbial communities from meander-bound floodplain in the East River, Colorado, USA - East River MetaG ERMLT860_2 | ecosystem: Environmental > Terrestrial > Soil > Floodplain ... | reverse complement strand
TGAGAGATAACATTACCCAAACTATCAAACACAACAAGTAAGGGAGTTTCTGGATACTCATCTTTAGCTGCTTCCCAAGCTTTGAAGGTTAATTCAAAAGCTTCCTCTGCAATCACGGAAGAAACAACAATAATTTGATTCGGGTCTACACCCCATGCAAGAAAATCCTTCTCGGTAGTTTTTCCTTCTGTCTCTGTATAGATGACGATACAGCCTTGTTCAACGGCTGCTTTAATAGCCTGAATCGCCAGACTAGTCTTACCTGAGTCTGGCTGACCAGCTATGATAGTCATACGTCCAAAAGGAATACCAAATGTCTGAGTTGGCTCTCTCCACCAATTAGGTAATTTAATGAAATCCTTTTCTTCAAGTACTTTTAGATTGGAACCTGTACCAATCTTATACCCTAATTTTTCATTTTTAAATGACGCTCTGATTTTGTTAACGATGTCATTGACATCTAATTTTGTTTTTGTTGTCATTAAAAGTCCTCTTTTATTAACCTTCTATAAAAAATATGCCCATCTCTGAATATCTCCATCATACTTTTTATATAGGTTATATTATTTTCAATATCTTCTAAATCTTCTCTAGCAGCAGTATACTCAACATCTGTTTCTGCTCTAAGTTTCTTTTCGGTTACAGTTTTTTCATTAGTACCAAACATAGACTTAGCAGCAGAAGCCCGCTCAACAGAACGGGCTTTAATAAGGGCTTGCTCAAGCCCATGACGGACCTGAGCAAGCTCTGCGGTGATCTGTAGGAGAGACGAAGCTTTTGTTTCTAATTGAAAAGTATCGGTAGTTCTTTTGTGTTCCAGCAACTCCATCCCACGATTAATTAGATCTCCGATATCTCCTTGCATGATTATCCTTTATTTAGCTTCTCACGAATTGAAGCGAGGTTGGAATTAAATACCCGACGAGGTTTAACAGCTTCCATTGGTTCCTCTAGCTTTGGTGTAGCGGTGGGCGCAATCGCTTCTGGAGGAGTGGGCGGAACTAGATCTTCCTCGCTGTCTTCCTCTTCGTCAGAGACACCAACGGGAACATCAACCTTCTCAATTACAGGCTTCGTTCCAAATCCACCAGTTGAAAAGCGGCTGATTTCCCCACGCATAAATGCCTTGATTTCATCGGCATCGGGAGCTTCACGGAAGCGCCAAAGGTCAAACTGGTTTTCAAGGATCGCTTTTACTTCCTCCGGGTCATCGGAGATCGGAGAAGGATTGCGGGAAGGAAGAACATCATATTCCGTGTCCAGATCCTTGCCGCTCTTGACTAGGGTAACGTCAAATCCCTCAACTGGATGAGTGATATCGCCGTAGTCGGGTTCGTTCATAAGGGACATGATCTTCTTCCAGAGGGTCTTGCGGCCCTGTAAAACGAAGAGCTTGCCTGTGTCAGCACCTTCCAGCATGATTAACCCCATGTAGTAGAAGGTCTTGGGCCACATGCGCTTAACTTCAGCCTGATCAGCAGGATCCGTCGAGTGACGCAGTTGGTTGATGCGGTCCATGATGGGGCAAAAAGCATTGGGATTCTTGGACTTAGCGGAAATGACAGGGAGCTTCGGGTTGTTGGGATTCACGTTATAATGGACGATGGACTTAACATAGAAGTCCTTATCGACCGATCCGGGGTCTTGACCCGGAAGAATCCTAACCTTCGTGCGACCTACCGGGAGCTTAAGGAAGGGGATGCTCAGATTTGAGCTTACTGTAGCCGTTTCATCCTGATATCTCTTTAGCCGTTCTTTTGCGAGTGTTGCCATTTTCTTTCTCCTTTTTCTTTCTTGGCTCTTATGAGCCTATTTGAACTATGTAGCTTTTTCTTTCTTCTTTTCTTTTGGCTGAACAATAATTTCCGGTTTGTCAATTATCCAATATAAATCTCCTGATACTGCTAATCTTACATGCTGCCTAGGATGTTTTATATACACAATATGAAATTTACGTGTTTTCTTTTCCTGTACTTTTATACTACCCGGCCAAAGTAATTCCCATACTGTAAAATCCAAATCTACTAACTTTGCCGTGTCACATTTACTATTTTTAGTACTATTTACTTTAAGCCAACTACTCTTCATTTTATATTTACCTCTTATACCTTTGGAAAAGTCATACTCCTTTCTCATTCGTAAACCAATTTTTCCTGTTCGCCCCAGTTTTTACCAACACTTACGTCGGCTTTAAGCAATATACCACATTTTTTGATAAAGTCAAGTGTTGGATTTTCCAAAATATTAACTTTTACATGCTCAATAATTTCATCTAAATTCCTGTCATGCACAGATAACAGAATGGAGTCATGCACACTACCCCTTAATCGAGTAGGTCTATTTATATCATAGTTTTTGAAGCTATTAAGATACTTATGGATACGGATTAAGGAATATAGAGTCAGGTCACTAGCGTCTGATTGTACCACCGAATTCACCGCCTGACGAAGTGAACGCTCCATAAGATATGTATTGTTTGAATTTGCTTCTGGTAAGTTTCGAACCCGTCCAAACAAAGATTTCACAAATAAGTGTTTCTGAGCAAACACTTTCTGCTTATTAATCCAACCCTTAAGAGCAGGGAATAACCTAAAATAATCCTCAATGAACTTCTGAGCATCCTTATAAGACATGCCAGTAGTATCAGAAATCTTGCTCGGCCCTGCACCGTAAAGAACAGCAAACACAGTCGTCTTGGCAACGGCGCGCTGAGCATCGGTAATGGCATCTTCTTTGGTCTTATGAATTTTAGCAGCAACGAACCTATGGAAGTCGCCCTTGCCAGCAGCAAAAAAGTTTCTCATGTTTTCATCCTGACAATGCATAGCCATGACTCTTAATTCTATTCCCGCATAATCGCAATTATGTGAAAAAAATCCTTCAGCAAAAAATGTTTTGGATGACGTTTTAACAGAAACAACTTCTCCTTCTCCAATAAACTCAACAGCTAATATTTTAGCTGGAGAAGAATTTTTATTCCAACTTCTTCTTCCTTCCCACTCATATTTTTCTAATAATCTTTTGGGTTGGTACTTTCCTAAAATAAGCATCGAAGCCCAAGAACCAGAAAATTCAAGATGAACACAATTTCCATAGGAAGGCCGAGAATATTCTTTATATTCAATTTTATCGTGTTTTAATTTTTCTATAATTCTATTGAGAGTTTTCCCATTATTTTGAGCAATACCAGAACCACCTCTCTTACCACACCAACCTTCCCCATCCAATAATCCCGACAACCACCCATCTTCAAAAGTATTGTCTGTTGTCCAAGGTGTTCTCAAATAAGATATTTCTTGTCCAACTTGTAAATCTTCAGCTTTTATCCAATTTCTACTTGTACGTATTCCGTTTTTATATATTCTTTTGTACACTGGCCACAAATGATTATTACTACAAATAATTTCTCCTTTGTCCGTAGTAATTTTATATCTTGGTGCAGTTCTTTTGGTTGTCATTTCTACTACAGATTTTTCTAAAACTGTATTTTTCCCAAGTTTTTCTGAAAACCCGACAAGTTCTTCTCCAATTTTAATATCTTCAATTTTTTTCCATACAAAATTAGAAGTAAGAAGTCTTGTGCTCGGCGCGAGGCAGTCTACTAACCAGTGGTTGTCATAATCAGGAATGAAAAGTTTCTTAATTCTCTTACCATCCCCTCTAGAGGGTACTTGCTGTAGATTAGGGTTCTGACAGGATAAGCGGCCTGTTACCGTACCTTGTTCTTTTTCTTCTGTTTCATTGTAATAACGAATTAACTTGTAATCCGGATGAATACGATCATTAACATCAATAAACTTCGGATATGATTCAACAAAAGAAGATAGCTGTTTTGCCAATGTTCTATGAACTAGTAATTTGGCCGCAATAGGATAATCAGACTTTAAAGCCTGTAACACAGCTTTTCCAACAGAATGCTTTTTTGTCTTAGCAGACACAAACTTAGGATTTGTCGGAATTTTTAGTTTTTCAAAGAACAAGACACCAATATGATCATTCGATGCTATGTTAAATTTAATAATTTTCGTTTTTAGGATTTTTCCTGTTTTCAGGCTTGTAGCCGCTTTTATCATATCGGCTTCCATTTCCTGAATTTCATTATAGGCCATCTGATAGAATTCAGCCTCAACAGCAGACATTTCAAGTTTTATGTCTATCTCCAGTTGATTGAGATAGCTCTTATTGATTTTAATCCCTTCATGCTCAATATCAAGAAAAGCCTTAGATGCTCTGGTTAAGATAGTAAATAACTTGAGCATCTGAGGATCTGTTGTAAGTTTTTCATTCAAGACATTAAATAAGCGATAAGTAACATCAACATCGGCGCACCCATAAAGCACCAGATTATCCATTGGATAATAAAACATATCATATTGCTCTGAGACTGGCAATGTATGTGTATATCTATCCTGTTCTGCTTCATAACCACCTAGATCTGAATACTGCCAAGCGAGTTTCTTCAACCCGTTTGAAGTATCCTGAAATAATCCAAAACCTAACATTGTATCAAAATCAAGTTTAGGCTTTATACCAAAATACTGGGCTATGAACTTCGAATCAAATTTGAAGTTATGCCCTATAATAAAATATTCTTTGTTTTCAAAGATGTCCTTCAAAAAATCATAAAGGTAAATACTGTCTGACTGCCAAAAGAGTCCATGCGGGTTGTCATCAGCCAAAAAATCGAAATGAGAAATAGGAAGGAACCACGCAGTACGTGGTCCTGTAGAAAATTGTATTGATACAACCGGAAAACCGGGCCGAGTGTAAGTTGCTGTGTAGGGGTCAGTTGAGCGGGCTTCTATATCACAGGCTACCTTTTTCTTAGCCCTGATTTCGGCCCATAACTCTTCAAGGTCGGCTCTTGTTTCGACAACTCTATAAGTAAGATCCTTTATAGAATCATCTGTCCATCGCTTCACAGTTGAAGCATCTACGGGTGTTTCAGATAGTATGGATTGGGTCATCATCTACAACCTTTATTACTATATACTTTATTTTCTTAGATTCACACCATCTAATTAAGTCTTCTTTTTCTTGATATTTAAACCTACGAAGCATTGGGGCTGTCATACTAATCATGCCCTCATCATTAACTATGACACCGGGAGTTTTACGTTCCTCCATATATAATTGAATCAATTCAGCCATATTAGACCCGTGACTTCCAGCATGTGCAGCCGAGACACTTGCGATCCTGCTGGAGCGTTTCCCACGCGCACGCACCATCCGTTGTGTGTGTCGTCGCAACGTGACAGCGTGACGTATGCGGGGCGGCCTTGATCAGCGCGAGGAGGCGGGCATTCTCGGCGTCCTTGGTGGCGCGTTCTTCGGGCAAGTTTGCGTTGCATGTGTAGCAGCGATAACTCAAGCACTCCCTGCAATTTATTTCGCTCGGCGGGGCAGGGGCGGGGGGCGATGATATAGTCATTTTATACCTCTAATGAACCTAATGGGTCCATCATACTATCTATACGTCTGGCCTGTGATAAATACATTTCCAAGTCATCCTTCGGCAAAGAATTTGGATCCTCGCCTTCGGGGAACCCGGCATAGCGTACATCAGGTATATGTAAAAGTAAAGTGTTAGTTAGTCTTATGGCTTCTTTTTCAGCATCAGGGTCAAGAGCTATGGTAACTCTCTGTGGCTTGGAAGCTATAATCTGCGCTAACTGCCCTGTAGTGGGCACTTTACCGAAGATAGCTACCCCACGGGGGCCACAACTTAAGGCAGAAAATACACCTTCTGTTATTATCAGATGACCTAACTTAGCAGCACTTTCTATTCTATATATGAACCTCTTGATACCCTGTGTTCCCCTACCCGGAGGAGTTAAAATTCTCTTATCACTATTACCTATATAGTCTCTGGCTATAAAAGATACCAGTTTATCTTTATAAAAAACAGGTACTATAACCCGATCACTATATGCCCCATACACACAATAGCCTATTTTATTCATCAAAATCATGTTGTCGTCAATACCCCTGTTATTAAGGTAATGACGCGCTAACATAGCAGACTCTCCTGCCGTTTTTCTGGTTAACTGATGATAATCTTCCGGCCAAGGAATTTCTTCTGTAGTAGTTACGGTTAAGGGTTTCTTCTTGGTTTCCTTATCCTGAAAATTAGATAAGTCAACACTATGATTCAATCTGCGTAACGCAGTTACTAAATCAGTAAAGGTTCCCTTCTTACCACACTTCCAACAATGAAATAATCCTGAATCAACATTGATAGTTAGCTTCATCTTTGTTGGAGCAGGATGGCAGAAGAAGCATATAGTAGATAGCTCTTTTCCAGAACTAACCAACTTATACTTTGGAAAATACTTATCTGCTAATTTAATTACATTATACGTGTATGCCATGTTAATCTACATCAGATCTATATCTTTCAAACTCGTCTTGTTCTGCGACATTCTTATCCAATCCCTCAATAGGCTGTTCAAGATCTACCTTGTCTAGCTCTTCTTCTTTTCCAGTAAATAAAATAGACCGGGCGAAGTCAGGGAATACTCTAATGGTATGCCCGTCACCGCTTCCTAATCTATTCTTTACTAATACTAGTCTAGCAATGCCAGTATCTTTTTCCTTTTGAGTTCTTGCAATACCAATAACAAGGTGAGCAAGATGGATTTTTTGTCTTGATTCGTTGGTGTGTCGGATTGACAATGCCCCATTCTCTTTTTCCGCCTCTATTGTTCCTTGGTCGTTCATCTGAGAGGCGGTCCAGACGACTACCTTCCGACTACGAGCAAGTTCGACTAGATCTTTGTATACCGACGCTACTTCATGGCGGTAAGCATCTGTCTTTTTAGTGGCTTTAAGATTGTCAGCGTAGTCAACTACGATAACACCAAATTTTATTTCTTCCTTTTTCTCTAAACGTGTAATCATGTTATCAATATCAGCTACTGAGGTATTGCCAATGGGTACTTCAACAACCCGAATACGCTTGGCAATAGATTGAAATGTAGGAGACTGTAAGTAAAGTTGTTTGACCTTCTCTGCTTCTTTTCTAATGAAGTTGATAGGAATCTTGGTAATGCAGGAGTCGAACCGTTTCTTTACCGTGTCCTCCGTTAACTCTGCCGCTATATACAGAACGTTTAGCTTGTCATAAAAGGCTGCGTTGTACGCGCTACAGATGAGGGCACAGCTTTTACCACCATTGGTGGGAGCTAACCAAAAACAGAAAGATCCCGGCGGGATCGCCCCATCTTCCAAATGATTTGACAACGAAGGAATAACTAAGCTTACTGACCCCTCAATGATTGGGTTCTTGATGCGGTCCTCAGTACGATCTTCCAAGTCATCGAGTAAGTTCTTACCAAGAATTACTGGCTTGGCAAACGTTGTTGCGTCTTGAACCTGTTGGGCGAACGAGTCAATGTCAAGATCCCCCGACTTGAATTGATCCCGGTTGTCCGAAATCACCTTTACCAAAGCAAGATGACCTAGGATTCTTATTGTGTTGTCTTCAAAGTATTTTCTATTACTGATGTCATATTCGTATAAAGAAGCAAACACTTCCTTCAAAGCTTCTGTTTCTTCTTCTGTAGGAACATGGGAAAACAATCCAATGTTCTTACCTTTTTGGACAAAAACTTCTTCAATCAGGATGTCATCAGTAGGAAATTTTCCATATTTATCATACAATTCCCATATAGCCTTTGCTATAGTAAATATAAGCTTATCGTCACTATAGAAATTTTCTGGCTTAAGAATAGGAAAGTAATGCTCTTGAAACTCTTCATCCCGTAATAAGAGAGCCAAGATACCTTTGATTAATGTAGGAGAAAATCCAGACTTCTTTACTGGAACCTCTTCGGTGCTCATTTATAAAATAATTCCTCGGGTTTCATTCCGAATTTCTTTTCATAATACTGATCTGAAACTAACTTGTTAAAAGATTCATGGCTCTCAACAAATGTCTTGGATAATTGAGAGATAAGAATAGGATCCTTAAAGAAGTCTTCCTCATCCTTAATGTTATATTTATCCATTAAGTGTCTCATACGCTTAATGTTAAACATCTTCATCTCTTCTTTAGTTATCTTCTTGGCCAATGGAAGTTCTTTTCCAATATATTGAAGATAATTACGCCATTTATCCACAGCAGAAGGCTCCAACATGGTATGTAGGGTAGGTATATCCCTACTATTAACACTCTTTAATTTAACCTTCTTGAAGTAATGAAACTGAGCCATGATAAAATCTCTAGGCTTGGCTCCCATCTTATTTATTATTCTGACAAGCTGAAAGGCATCCTTATACCAAGGATGGTCCTTTAAAGGCTTGGTGCCCTTCGGACGTATACCTTTGTAGGGAAAGCCCATGACCGTTGCACAGTCATTATAGAAACTAATGAGATTCATCACATCATTTTCTGTAATTTCTGCTGCGTCTAGCCAGTCTAAAAGTCGTTTGCTATTCATGATTCCCTTCATTTTTTAATATCTCTTCCCCAACAATAAAATCTGCTGTCGAAAATATACCTTCTGAATTATAGTGTTCTAATCTTTTATTGGAATGTTTCTTTAAATAAGGATTGGTAGAATCCATAAAATCAAATACAGTCAGAACACTTCCATCAGATTTTACTCTTAATCCTCTACCAATTCTTTGAATTGTTTTAACAAACGAATTGTGTGTTACTGTAAAATCATCTAATAGAAATCTTCCATCACCATCCAAAGAAAAACCAAAATAATTTCCAATACCTGTTGGTACTACTTTAAACTTACATCTTTTTCCATGTTTTTTATAACTTACAATTTTTGCTTGTTTTCTTTTAAGTTTTGTAGGTATTTTTTCTAAATTACCATATATACTACATCTATAGTATACTATACCTTTTGTTATTTTTTCCTTACAAGAACTTTTAAATCCTAATGAACCAGAAATAAATCTAATATCATCTATGTAATCTTTTCTTTTTTGGGATACCTCAAAAAAGTTTGAAGAATGTAACCATCCATCCGTATCTATAAATCCAGCAAGAAATTGTTTTCTAGTTTCTATGGAACCATACTTGATACAATTTGGAACGCTACTTTTTTCCCCAACTAATGATAACAAATTTGTTAATAATTTGTTTGTTTTATTTTTTCTAGTTCCAAATCTATTAGTATTAGATTTACTTGATAAACTATATTCTTTTGCTTTACCTTTGTTAGATTTTAATTCCGTTAGATCTAATCCATAATTATTAGCAATCATCTTACAATATTCTTTTATTGGTTCATCCATCGTTGTTATAGACACTCTTGAATACTTGTGTAAATTTTTAGTTCCATCACCAAACCATAATCCAAGAAAATATGGATCAACAGAAGGTTCCTCACTTTTAGGAAATTCTATTTGATCTGGTACAAACAGTAAGTACCTATTTTTAAAACAATCATTTTGT
>Ga0137357_1000151_pt1 | contig 9444 bp, 6 predicted proteins | sample EasRivERMLT860_2_FD_104762 | JGI IMG/M metagenome (GOLD analysis project Ga0137357, IMG submission 104762) | Soil microbial communities from meander-bound floodplain in the East River, Colorado, USA - East River MetaG ERMLT860_2 | ecosystem: Environmental > Terrestrial > Soil > Floodplain ... | reverse complement strand
TTGTCATTTATGCCAGCTCTCATGTTTCGCTGCGATAGTACACTTTTGCGATTTGTGCCGCCAGCCGAGCATTGTTCAATAACAGCGCTAGATTCGCGCGCATGGATTTACCCCCGGTCAACTCACTGATGCGAGGGAGTAAGAACGGAGTGAGCGCCTTGCCGTGGATGCCCTGCTCGCGCGCCTCACGATTTGCCTGCTCGATATACGGCTCCATCTCGGACTTTGAAATTGATTCGGTTTCAGGGACCGGATTCGTGACCAAGACCGCGCTGTGCAAACCAGCATCCCAATGCGCACGCGCAAAATCCACGATTGCTTGCGGCGTATCCAGCCGAACGCTTACATCCAGTCCGCTTTTGCGTGAGTAGAATGCGGGGAATTCGTCGGTGCCATAACCAACAACGGGCACGCTCATCGTTTCAAGATATTCAAGTGTAGCGGGCAGATCAAGGATCGCCTTTGCGCCCGCGCAGACGACGATCATCGGAATGGACGCGAGCGCTTGCAAGTCCGCTGAAATATCAAACGGCGCATCGCGATGCACACCGCCGATCCCACCGGTGGCAAAGACTTTCAGGTTCGCATGTTTGCAGGCGAGCATGGTCCCCGCGACGGTTGTGCCGCCACAAGCTTCATTTGTGATGACACTTGCAAAATCACGCGGACCTACTTTGTAAGGTTCTTTCGCATTCGACAATTTTTCCAACTCTGCATCGTTCATGCCGATGTGAAGATAGCCATCCAGAAAGCCGATCGTGGCAGGTGTCGCACCTTCCTCCCGGACAGCGCTTTCCATGTCGCGTGCCAACTTCAAATTTTGTGGGATCGGCAGTCCGTGTGTGAGGACGGTCGATTCGAGCGCAACGATGGGTTTGCCTGTTTGAATCTCCGTTTTGATTTCATTCGAATGTACGATTGATTTGTGATCCATTAAGAAAATTATCTCTTTTCAATTGCTATTGCGTAGAGCTCACGAGCTTCCTGCCCAATGCTTGAAGCCCATTTGCGCATTGATATACTTTATTGCTTCTTCAATAACTGGCGGTACAGTTTCATCCTTGGCTTTCATGAATTGCACGGCCTCGGTCAGCTCTTTACGATATTCCAGCAAAAGGGCTCGCATGCTGTCGCGATGATCTGCATCCCGCTCTGAGTCTTTGAGTTTTTGTTCTGCGGCGGCAGAGATCCTGTCATTGAAGCGTTTGGTTAGGTCAGAGATCATTAAGTTTTCACTGAGCAGCTCGATCGTATCATCGTCATCTAAAAGGATATCATCGTCGAAATTAATTTCTTTTGACTTATGGTCATGTCTTTTCGACTGCTGCTTCCTATTATTAAATTGTTTCTTTGTCCCAACAATATCTTGATAAGCTTCGATCGGAACGCTTTGAATTAAGAATTCCATCTTCCCAAGAATGGCTTCGCTTTCAGCCTTGTTCATGGTTTCTGGGCTGCCTGCTTTCATATTATCCTGGCTGAGCTTCCAGGCTTCCAAATGTTTCTCAGAGACGATATCGATCTCAGGCGGAGTCTTCCACGTGCCAACACCGATCCACTGCAATTCCACGCCGTTATTGCGGGCACTCTTTGTGAACTCCTCTGTGAATTGGGAAAATAAGTTTGTGATCTTATGGCGCGGAGTGAAATCTGGAGGCGGCTTTACGGTTTTTGTTTTGGTTGATTCATCTGTTGGTTGGGTCAACCGGCGTACCTGTTCTGCGATATTTTCTTCGCTTTGTTTTAACTTCTCGAATTCTGGTGTGCCGGTGCTTGCCAGATATTCTGTCAGGTTACGTTCGCTCATGAACCCACCTAATCTGCCACGGATCAACCCGATCATATTGTTGATCCATGAAAACTCGTAAGCGGATGGATTCACCTGATCTGGCGTTACTCTGGAAACAGCTTTATAGACGATCCGTTCGATCGCATCTTTGCTGAATGGATATGGCGATTCTGGCGATGTCTGGGCATTTTCGCCGCGGTGGACGCTAAACGCCAAGCGCACATCTGTCGCCGTGATCGGAATCCCATCCCGGCTGCGACCTTTCACGGAAGGTGATTTGCTGTCCTGATCGCGTAATTCCACGTGGTGATCACGTATGTCAATTGCTTGACGGAAGCGCTCAAAGCCGTCAATGGTTGCTTTGCCGTTCGGTTCTTTTCCAGTAGGTCCGATCACATGGGGAGTGCCATCTGCTCTTTCGAACAGTGCTACCGAGTCCAAGTCAACCATTACCTTTCCAGGACCGCCGATCAAGTAATTGGGTGATTCAAGGTGTTCTTCTGCAACCTTGCCTTGGGTGATGCGGATGGTTTCATCGCTCCCTGTTAAAGCTACCTCCCACACAAAACTGCGTGCCACTGCCACATCTGCCAGTTCGAAAATATCCGCAAGGTAGAGGGCGGCGAGATGTAGCGCAATGAAAAATGGTGCTAGGAATATTGGAAAATATTGGAGAATATGCGGGTCGGTCAACGCCTGTATCAGTAGGTTGAAGAATTTCGCGAAGGGGTCCCCAACAAAACTGGCATCGTAAAGCGACCGATTGAGCACGTACAGAAAGATTTCATACAAACGCTGGGTCCACAAAGACAACGGATAACTATATAGTGTGATCAAAAATCCTGTGAGTAGGAACATGATGAAGAGATAACTCATCCGACGTCCAGCACTTGCGGGGCGTAAATCAAATATTCTGTTTAGCAGCGCATTGATCAAACGATCAAATAATTCCTTGAACAGAAGCTGTTCTTTTTTAAGAGCTTCTTGATGGGATGGTTGGGGCGTGTTGTTCATGAACTGTTCACCTCCATCCATTTAATGATCTCTTCCAGCACCACCTGTTCCTCATTCATGCGCTGGCGCAATTGTTCGTTCTCAATAATGATTCCGCGGGTGCGCATGATGAGTGTTTTTAGAGTCTCCTGATAACCTTGTGGTTTTTTCCGGAGCAATTCAATGCTTAACTTTTCAGCATATTGACGAATTGCCTGCTCCTGCCCGGCGGCTTCGATGATGTTGCGCTTCCTCTCAATCTGCTTGTTTTCTTCCTTGGCAGTGTTTAACCAGGTGCCGGACCATTTGTTAATCACAACATCTTCAATGACAGGATTGAGCCGAACGTTGCTGACGCCGACGCTGAGCACTTTTAGTCCGCGTTTTTGCAATAAGGCAAACTCCGGGCTGGGAGCAGTTCCAGCGAGACGTACTCCATGATCGTCAAAAGTATCCACTTCAGCCTGGGTCAGGCGTGCCTTGACCATCTCATTGATCACTTGAAGCGCGGTCTTCTTTTGCGGTTCACCTTTGGCGGGAGCCGATGGTGGAGGCGGCATCTGCCCAGGCGGGGATTGTTTTTGTTCAGCCTGCTCTACTTTATCCAGCCGTTTGATCGTCCTGTCCATTAACTTGTTGATCTCTCTCAGCATGACCAGGATGCTGTGTTGCATACCATTTTGCGTTGCGCTCACCTGAATCGGCTGACTGAGCGGATCGATCTCCTCTTCAACGGGTTCAGAGGTCTGCGGCAGAGGCGGCGGGACAATTTGATCTGGTTTAAATAATTCGTCGAGTGTGAATTTGGCGACGTATTCACGCCAAATATCCACTGCCAGCAATGCAGGTATTTGATTCCAGGCTATTCGGTGACGCGGCGAATCGGAACTGATATTTGGGTTGATGCCTTCCCCCAGGATTGCCTTTTGGATTGTCTCTTTATCTTTCTGTTCTTTTTCCTTGTCTTTTTTGATGATACCGATTTGAAAGCCAAAGCGAGAACCCGGCTGACCTTCCCTTGGAAAACCTGTATCCACCCTGAAGGAGACCGAAATATTGGGGACGACCTCAATGCCATCCCGCGTCCATGCGCTGACTTGTTTACGGCGATCCTGAATATGTTGATATTCACTATCGTCAAGATCATCACTTTGTTCATCAAAGGGTCTGTCAGATTCTTTTGGACCTATGGATTGCGATTGGATATGCAGATCAACTGTGCCAGCAATGAACTCACCTTTATCGAGGAAATGTACCCCAGGTCCCATGGTCTGTTTGATCTTCACCGCAGTGCGTGTGACAGCGGCGCTGGCAGAATCAAGCCAAACGACACCGGGTCCTTTTTTAGATCGTTCGCCAGAATGCTCCTTGATGATCCCGTTTTCAATGAACAGAGCGGGACCATGTCCGCCGGAAAGATAGGTGATCAGGCGGTCGAAGATCTTTTGCCGGTCACGGAAGGTGCGCACGGGCAAAACGAACTGGGCGAAGAACGCAACACAAACCACGAGAAGCACCGGAAAGAGACACGCCAGATCGATCAGAATATAACGAAAACTTGCCTGAATACCCCCAATACGCAGAATCTGCCAGCCATACAAAACCAGCAATATAGCCAGCCAGGCGGCAATGTAAAACCATGGTCTCTTGAAGAGGGGGGTATCGTCCATGTGAGGTGAATTTTATAACAAAACCCCCCAAATAGCCAACAACCCATACTCTCTAGGGTTTATCTTAAGTGTTGTTTGACGAGCAAGTAAAAAGTAAATAGTTTGTGTCTTGTTGTATGTAATCTGAAGTATGATTAGGATCGACTCGAGTTTGATGATTAGGGTGGAAAGAGTCTGCGCTTGGAAAACAGGCAGAACTGGATGGAGTGAAGAGGTTGAGTTGTGCTTATTGGGCAGGTTTGGCAACGGCTATCACAATACCAAGGATTTGATGATCTTTATCCAACGGGATAGGATCGTACGATTTGCTTGTATCTTTGGATTTGGAAAGAAGCTGATTATTTTTCTCGTCATAACGCTTAGTAATAAGTGCTATATCGCCAGCTGGATGAAGATGCGAAGCAACAACATAATCAAGATGCGATGCAACTGATGCCCTGTAAAATAAGACATAATCATGCTCCTCAAATGGCATATCCCATCCGTTCATACTCAACCCGTGAACATGAAGCCACCCATGGGTTCGTGTGGTCGTTATAGTAATCTGTCGATCTACAGATGCAGTGCCGTGTATACCGTACACATCAAACGCTTGTCCTTGGAGCTCTATTTTGTTGACAATAGTAAAAGTGTCGAAATGATCAATGTGTAAAATACCATCTGATCCTGCTTCAACCGTGCCGTAGATTGGAATGGAAAACAATGCTAGATAGTTTTTGTCGTCATTATTTAATGGATTCAAGTTTGTGTGTGCAGAACTTGTTTGGGTGTACGTTGCAACAGAAAGATTTTGAGATGAAAGTTGCTTTAATTTATTTTGCACTTCATTTTCAAGCCATTGGGCTTTTTCTATATAATCGTTTGCATGGACGCGCAGGTAATTACTTGTTAGTACATCGTAAGCCTTTTTGTATTCATGCAGAGCTTGATGGCTTTTTAGGTGTTTTTCATATGCCATCCCAAGTAAGATCAGTCCAGTGATGTAATTCCAAGTTTCATCTTTGCTGAGTAGGTGTTGGTTTGCGTTTTCAAATTCTTTGATAGCTTTTTTGGTGTCATTTAACCGAAGATAGATGATTCCATTGAGAATAAAACAATCTCCCTCATTATCACACGATAAACAATGGGTCTCTTCTCGATTCAAGCATTGTTGACTTAATGCGTCACGCAGTTTTTTCTCATCCTCAATTGAAGCAATAATATAATTTTTGATGTTATTTAATCCCCAATCGTTGATCTCAAGATGTTTGGTTAAATATTTTAGATTGAGCGTCATTTGTTTCCTTATTATGATGAAGGCTTTTCAAGCGTATTTTTAATTTTCTCAAGAGTTGTAAGTGTCTCATTTGCAAGGTAAGCCCTCATGAGCGGATCACTCAGACTATTATCAAGAATTTCCGAAAGGGATAAAATTAAAGACTCTGCGTACTGTCCGCTCCTGTTCTTTTTTAAGCCATCAGTAATAGATATAATCAGATCACGCTGAGCATCTGCTCGTGCTTTTTCATGGGAGCGGATATGAAATGCTTTTGTCTGACCATCTATGATAGTATCAATACTCTGTCTTTCCGTTTTCCATTGGTCTTTCTGATGCTCATACACTTGTTCGGGCATGTCTACTTTCAATATCTGAAAATCCATGATAAACACCCCAAAGGTTTGTGTAGCAGAATTGAGTTTTGTCTTAATTTCATCAACGGACACGGGCGAGAGTATTTGTCCGCTTTTTCGATCTGCGATAAATAGATCATCTAGTGTTCTACTGCCCACGTAGCCGGGCACAATACCGGTAACTTGCCCCCAGGCGGCATCTGTCCATGTGAATTCGCTAGGCTCTCCCTCCTCGCGTTTTTGCCAGCGGAGTGAATATCTTTCAACGGCTTTTTTTACTGCAATAGGATCGAAAGGATACACAATGCCATTGATAGGGTCATTTTTCGATGGATCACCAATGCGACATTCAATTTGAGCTGTCAAGATAATTTTGATTCCATCTTTGGTCCATACATCAAATGTGCCGGTTTTCACCTTGGGGCGCAAATCAACTACATATTTTATAGTCTCATACCATTCCAGAAAGGGAATATCCTCTCCGGGTCCTACAATGCGTGAGAAACGGTTTCCGCGTTCGAGATATAGAGCACACCCATCAAACACAATGAGATTAATGGGACCACCTAGGTTGCAGGCTGACCATGCGGGCCATTCATCTCTTTTAATAATTTCACTATCTTTAATGATAATGTACTCGAATTGAGATAACATATTTAATGGTGGCGGAAGTTTAGATTTCCCAAACAGACGATAATTGATGATTTTGGATGGGACAATATCTTCCGGTGGGCGGTAGAACTCGGTAAAGAAGCTTGATGCAAAACGGACGGATGGTCTTATCAGAATCATTCTAAAAAACAAAAAGGATAATAAAACGATCGCAAGAATAAATATTCCCTTTACAAACGGAGGATGTGCTTCAACGAAAGAGATGATTAAAGGTGGTAGGTGAAAATATAAATATCCCATTACTATTAAATAACAAAAGATTAATGGCAACAAGAAATTGTTTCCATGCTTTTCAGAGTCGCGGTGAGCGTGATCACGAGTATATGCTTTTTGCCAGTCTTCAGGATTCTCTGGATAGGGAAAAATCATAGCTAATGTTCCTTGCTCGAGTTAGGGAAAAACTGTTCCTGCCATTCTTTAAAGCTATTCTTCAAATCCTGCATATTTTTCTCCAGCGGTTGTTTGTGAACGTAATCTTGTAAAGAACTCAAGAAGCGCATTGCGATCACGTAGCGTGGAAGGTCGGGATCTATATCTTGTGCTTTTCGTAATCCGTCTGCAATTGAGTTTAGTAGAAGGGATTCGGCATAAGCACGTGCTTCTTGTTGAATGTGTTCAGATTCTGCTTGTGCTTCTGCTAGAATTTTGATGCGCTTTCTTTCCCATTCAGAGCCCCATGTTATAAGTTGTTGTTTCGAAATTTCGTCAGTCTGATCATTGCCGCTTGTAAATCGAAAATTTACTACGCGAGCAACAATCAATAAAATGCCTGCGGTGCGCAAGGTGAACTCGGCATTTTCTTTTATTTCCATCGCTATTACATCGAGCGCGCTCGCGAATTTTTTATCATCGGCTGGGCGCCATAATTCATCGAGGTTTTTTTGAGAGATAACTTTACGGGCTTGGTCTTCAACGACATTAATTGCCCACTGATCCCAATAGACGATTGGATTGCCGGTAGTTGCTTTTGTGCTGGTAATTCCAAGCGCGGCTTGGACTCTTAAATTAGAATACGGAAAACTCCCCTTTGCATAACTTGGTTTATCAGCACCACGTAGGATCGTATTCATAGGTCTTAATTTGTCATATACTTCTTTACTCCAAGCTTCCGGATCCATTCTGAAACCTGCAAAAACACGTACTATGAAACTTACCCCATCTTTGCTGACTACATCGATTTCGTTTGTCCGCAGTTGTAGGCGTAAGTCAAATACCTGCTCTGGCCGTTCCAGATAATTGGTAAAGACTACTCCTGGACCATCAATGCGTTTGAATTTTATTCCTCCTGTGATCGATACCGCTTGATGAGATCGTGTCCAAACAAAGCCTGGCGTAGGAAATATGTCTCGAGCAAAGTCGCCTGGTATTCGCGTGTCAATCTTATTCCATGCATGTTCATCGACAACCATTAATGGATATTGTATGCCCCATGTATAGGACACTAGGATGATGAAACGCTTCCGTTTTTCGGCTCGATCCTCAGGATCGGATGTGGGCAACAGAATGATCGCTAATCTATATAAGATCGAGTAATAAGCCAGCAAGATCGGTAGCGAGACAAATAATATTCCCGCCCAGTGATCAATCATGAAGCCAAAGAATATGATAACAATATGTCCGATACTAGAATGCAGCCATCGCCGTTCTCCATTTTCATGACCAAAAATATATGCGAAGATAAATAATAGAAGGAAAAGTTCTCCCAACCTGATAGTGACAGGAAACCAATTCAGCATTGATGGCCATGTTTGTGTGTTAGCAGGCCACATAAATATTATTAACTCTGGTAATATCCATAATAGGCCTACCCCAAATGATGCAATAAGTAAAATTAATGTTTGTGGGAATAATTCTAGGCTTATATTTTTCTTTTCTTTTATGAATTTCTTGACAAGGTAATAGAAAGGATACCCTAATATTACAACCAACCCGCCCCAAAGAAATACAAAATCAAATGCACTGTTGATTGTTTTTATAACCCAGTCTACTATACCAAGAGTGTTCAAGTGGTAACGATCTCCCTAACTCTTTTCAGTGTCTATTTTACTGTGTGTAATAGAAATAGTATATAACTCTAAAAAACCCTTTGTCAAGTAACAAATGACACAGAAAGGATGTAATTTGTTATATATCGAATTCCACTCCCACACCCACGCCTCCAAGGACTCTCTCACTTCCCCCGCGGATTTGATTGCCGCGGCGCGCCTCAAGGGGATTGACCGCCTCATTATTACTGATCATAACACGATCGCGGGCGCGCGGGCGGCGCAGGCTTTGGATTCGGAGCTGGTCATTGTGGGGGAGGAGATCATGACCACGCATGGTGAGATCCTTGCCGCGTTTGTGACGGAAGAAATCCCACCGCATCTTTCGCCCGCTGAGACAATTCGCCGACTTAAAGGTCAGGGTGCGTTCATCAGCGTTTCGCATCCATTTGATAAGTTGAGGTCGGGCGGGTGGAAGGAAAATGATTTACTTGAAATTCTGCCGCAGGTGGACGCGATCGAAGTATATAACTCGCGTTGTATGTTCCCGGGGTTTAACCGCGCGGCGAGAAAATTTGCGGAGAAGCATAACATCCCGGGGACAGTCGGTTCGGACGCGCACGCGGCGTTCGAGGTGGGGCGCAGCGTCCTTTTGCTGGAGCAGTTCGAAGGTCCGGAAGAGATGCGGAAGGTCATCCGCCAGGGCATTCCGCAGGTGAAGTGG
>Ga0137357_1000150_pt1 | contig 9456 bp, 10 predicted proteins | sample EasRivERMLT860_2_FD_104762 | JGI IMG/M metagenome (GOLD analysis project Ga0137357, IMG submission 104762) | Soil microbial communities from meander-bound floodplain in the East River, Colorado, USA - East River MetaG ERMLT860_2 | ecosystem: Environmental > Terrestrial > Soil > Floodplain ... | reverse complement strand
GTGTGCCTGGAAGAGATTCAGTGTAAGAATCATGTTTGGGATGTATGGGCAGTTGCCACGGTTCAGGAAGAGACGAGTTTCCTGGGCGCGTACACTTCGGCGTTTGAGTTGCGTCCTCAAATTGCAATTGCTGTCGATGGGACATTTGCGAAAGGTCCCGGTGCGAATGATTGGCATACATATCCGATGGGGAAGGGTGTTGGCTTGTGTATGGGTCCAAACATGCATCCCTTTTTGCACAAGAAGTTAAAGGAACTTGCCGAGAGACTTGAGATCCCCTGGTTCCTGGATGTGACACCGGATCATTCCGGCACCGATGCCTACCCCATGCAAGTGATCGCTGATGGGATCCCCACTGCGCTGGTGGATTTCCCAATCCGTTATATGCACACGCCGGTTGAAACAGTTTCGATGAAAGACATTCAGCGTGTGGGACGTTTGCTGGCTGAGTTCATCGCTTCACTCGAAGCGGATTTTGTTGATACGATCGTTTGGGAATAAACTCCGGAGTCGGACAGCTTGCTGTCCAAATTTTGGGAATCTTTTTTAAAAACAGAGTACACAACGGACACCAAGGAAAAAGTCCACAAAATTAACTCCCTTCCCCCTTTGTGTTTGAGGATTTATATGCCAACTTTTGGAAACGCTCAACTGAAATTATTGGAAAAACTCTGCAACGTCATTGCGATATCGGGTGACGAGAGTGAAGTCCGCAAGATCGTGCTTGAAGAGATCAAGCCTTATGCTGACGAGGTCAAGGTAGACGCGTTAGGCAATGTGCTGGCGACCAAGCAAGGGCGAACGCGAAGCGGAGCGAAGCGTACGCGCGTCATGCTCGACGCGCACATGGACGAAGTCGGCTTTATGCTTGTGGCAGATGAAGGTGAAGGCATCTATCGCTTTGAAACAGTAGGCGGTATTGACGCGCGGCATCTGCTTGGCAGGCAGGTGTACGTTGGCAGGGAGCGCACACCCGGTGTGATCGGCGGCAAGCCAATTCATTTGATGGATGCCGGCGAGCGTACGCGTAAAGTGCCGGTGGATGGTTTACGAATTGACCTCGGTTTGACGGGTAAGGCGAAGGTCGGTGATCGTGCCGGCTTTGCAACCAGGTTTCGTCGCGCGGGTCCGTCCATTATGTCAAAGGCGATCGATGACCGCATCGGTGTTGCAACTGTCATCGAATTATTAAAACACGCGCCTGCGAATGTGGATGTCTGCGCGGCATTCACAGTGCAGGAGGAGATCGGTCTGCGTGGCGCAAAAGTAGCGGCGCAATATTTCAATCCCGATCTTGCATTTGCCATCGACTCAACGCCGGCTAATGACCTGCCTTTGCACGAGGGCGGCGAGAATATATCGTATAACAGCAAACTTGGACTTGGTCCCGCGATCTATATTGCGGACAGTTCGACTCTGCACGACCCGCGGCTGGTTCGCTTTCTACAAGCCACTGCCGAAGCTGGATCGATTCCATATCAATTTCGCCAGCCTGGTGGCGGTGGCACGAACTCGGGCGCGATCCAAAAAGCGCTTGCGGGTATTCCAACGGTTTCAGTCTCTGTGCCGCACCGTTATACACATTCACCCGTCAGTATCGCGCGGGTGGACGATTGGAAGAACACGCTCAATTTATTGCGCACTGCGCTGAAGAAAATCACCCCAGGGCTGATTGCAACTCGTTAGCCTTTATCTACTGGTTTACTCTTATCAATAACCCATGAATGGACTCATTGCCCTCGTCGGCTCCGGCGAATACCTGTCTGTAATGAACGATGTGGATCGTCACCTGCTGGCGAGTCTCAACGTCAAAACGCCGCGCGTGGTTTGTTTACCCACAGCCGCCGGGCAGGAAGGTGACAAAAGCGTGGGTCGCTGGTCGCGGATGGGTGTTGAACATTTTCAAAAGTTAGGCGCAGACGTGACCGCGCTTCGCATTATCGATAAAGCCTCCGCCAATGACGAGCAGTTTTTGCCCACACTCGAGAGCGCAGATTTGATCTATTTTTCAGGCGGCAACCCGCAATATCTATATGACACCATGCACGGCTCGCGTGCCTGGTCGGCGATGCAAAAGGCGTGGAGCAACGGCGCGGTCTACGCGGGTTGTTCGGCGGGCGCGATGATCCTTTCAAAGCGCATCCCAAGTTTTCGCCTTGCCGGAACGAACGAAGGTTTTGGAATTGTGCCTGCCCACTTTATCATTCCACACTTCGATGCCACGCCCGCCATCTTCAAGCCGCTTATATTTGCATTGAAGACCCAACTCAAAAAAGATGAGCGCCTGATTGGTGTGGATGAAGAGACCGCACTTGTGGGTGTGCTTGGCGGTGAATGGAAAGTGCTGGGTCAAAGCAAGGTGCATGTGTTCACACGTGCCGGCAATCAAACATACGAAAGTGGTCAAACACTCTTTCTTAATTAAGGACAAACATCCCATATGAAAAAACTCCTCAAACAACTTACCGAAACCTTTGGACCCTCCGGCTATGAAGATAACGTTCGCAAACTGGTTCTGGCGGAAGTGAAACCACTCGCCGATGAGATCAAAGTGGATGCTCTCGGCAACCTTATCGCCCGCAAACGTCCCGGCAAACAGACCAAAGATACGAAAAAGATCATGGTCGCTGCGCATATGGATGAGATCGGTCTCATGGTCAGCCACGTGGACGAGAATGGTTTTGTGCGCTTTTCAGCCATTGGCGGTGTGTTCGGTAAATATGTTCACGGTGGACGCGTCCGCTTTTTGAACGGGGTGCAGGGTGTGATCGGGTATGACCGCTTCGAAAAAATCCACGAAGCCCCGGCGCTTGATAAAGTCTATATTGATGTGGGTGCAACCAGCAAAAAAGATTGCCCCGTAAAGGTGGGTGATGTAGCGGCGTTTGATCGTCCATTCACTGAAATGGGCAATCGCCTCGTCGCCAAATCCATGGATGACCGCGTGGGCGTCTTGGTCGCCATCGAGACTTTGCGCGCGCTCACCCTTCGACACGGTGAGCGAAAGACGAACCGTCAGGGCTCGCCGCACGATGTTTATTTTGTTTTCACCACCCAGGAGGAAGTTGGCACGCGCGGCGCAAAAACTTCCGCGTTTGGCGTTGACCCCGATGTAGGCGTCGCGATTGATGTCACCCCTGCCGCTGATACTCCCAACGCAATGAAAATGGAAATGGCTCTTGGCAAAGGTCCGTGCGTCAAGATTCAAGACTCAGGCATGCTTGCCGACGCGCGCGTGGTGCAATGGATGATCCGTGCGGCGGAGAAAAACAAGATTCCCTACCAACGTGAAGTCCTCCTTTTCGGTGGCACCGATGCGCAAGCCATGCAACTCACGCGCGCCGGTGTGCCTGCGGGTTGTCTCTCCGTGCCCACGCGCTATGTCCATTCGCCCTCCGAAATGCTGGATTACACCGACTTGCAGAACTCGGTCAAATTGATGACTGCGATTCTGCGCACACCGATCGATTTATAGGATGACTGCACGCGTATTTCGAATTACGTCCACTTTGCTTCGCTACGGGATAATATATAGCGTAATATTCTTATTACTGACGGGATGCGCAAACCTCGCGCCGTTTCTCGCTTCGCGCCAACCGACGCCTGCTTCTGTTTCCCAAGCCACCTCCACGCCCCAGCCTGTCCCTCTTTCCACACAGACTGCACTTCCTTTAACAGATGTGCGGATTTTGCGTGTCTGGCTTCCGCCGCGCTTTGACCCAAATGCTGATACCGAATCCGCGAGCCTCCTCAAACGACGACTCGCTGATTTTGAATCAGCACATCCCGGATTGGAGATCGAAGTCCGTATCAAAGCCGAGGCAGGGGAGACGAGTCTGCTCAATTCATTGTCCATCACAAGCAGCGCCGCGCCGATAGCATTACCCGACCTTATTGCATTGTCACGCCCAGATCTCGAAGCCGCCGCCCTAAAAGGACTCCTGCATCCCGTTGACGGATTGTCCACTGTTTTGGATGACTCGAATTGGTACCCTTACGCCCGTGAGTTGGGACATATCCAAAATATCGGATATGGTCTGCCATTTGCGGCTGATGCCCTGGTGATGGTGCACCGTCCGGGACTTGAGATCAATACCTGGGATGATATTTTTTCAAGTGATGAATCTCTTGTTTTCTCTGCAGGCGATCCACAAGCGCTGGTCGCATTGTCTCTTTATATTTCTGCGGGCGGCAGGCTTGTCAATGAACAAGGCTTGCCGATTCTTGATGAGGAGCCACTTACCCAAACATTGACCTTGATTCAAAACGGACTTGAAGAGCAGGCCTTTTTACCAACGATGATAAATTATGAAACTGATACACAGTCCCTTCAAGCATATCGTGATGGGCGTGCAAATATGGCCATCGCATGGGCTCTGAACTATCACGGGGTTGACGATGGGATCATCGAACCGATCCCAAGCCTGAATGGGACACCGCATACCTTCGCGCCCGGCTGGATCTGGGCGCTGGCAGGTTCTGACCCGGAAAATCAACAAGTGGCAACTGAGCTTGCAGAATATTTGATTGCGGATGAGTTTATCGGTAATTGGCTGGAGAAGACCGGTTATCTCCCTACGCGACTTTCTCAGGATGTAGAGGTAAACGCCATTCTTGAATTGGCACAGCTGATGCCGGCGAACGATGTGCTTTTGGTTTTAGGACCGATCATGAATCAGGCGCTGATTCGTGTATTGAATGGCGACCAGGTTGAAAGCGTAGTGCGAAGCGTGATGGAGCAGGTCCAATGAAAGTGGGGCAATAAAGATGTCTGACTGGAAACGAACGACGCGGGAGGTCTCGTTTGAGAGTCTCCGCCCGGAAATGGTTGAAGCCATTAAGAAACACATCGAGCAATACAATCTCGGTTCCATCCTGTCTGATACATTGATGTGCATTCAGACTGACTCTGAAAAAATCAAGAAGCCTCTGTTTGGGAGCGCGGAGATCGCGTATACGGGCGCGGTGGCGACATCGCATTGGTTGGTGTGGGTTGTGAGTGGGACGAAAACGAAAATTGCTGTGTTATCGGCGCAGTTGCGTGATGTGGTGATTCAGGATTATGCCCAAACCTCATTTGCAAAAATGATCCCTGATTTTGGCATTGAAGTCAGCGGCAGGGTCACGGATGCGTCTGAGAATATTATGGCTTTTATCGGATTAGATGAAAGCAGCGCCGCGCACAAATTCAAAGAGACCGTGATCAAAGCCGCGCAGGCTGCGAAGAAATAAAATTGGAGTCCCCCAATTTCCAATTCTCAAATTTCCTGATCACACCCAGGCCCATAGCATCCATAAGCCTGTGATCGCTACACCGATGATAAATCGCACGCCGAATGCCCAACCCCAGCCGATCATGTATGCCCGGGTGGATTTCAACGCTTCGTCGCGGTTCTTCAATCTTCTGAATTCTGCAAGTAATAATCCCAGCGGGGCGGCGACCAAGCCAATGATGGGTGTGAAGAAGATGCTGGCGATGATTCCAGCCGCAAACGCAAACAGTATGGAACTCCACGGGATGAAGTGATCGCGCATCTTGCGGGCAATGATGATGTTATCTGCAATGCTGCCAACTATCATAAAAACGGTGATGAGCGCGAAGGCGACCCAATCCCAGCTGGTCATTTTATCCGCCGCGCTTTGAATGATTGCGTAAACCAGCGTGCCGAGCCACATAATGACGAGACCCGGAAAGACAGGCATGATCAAACCGAACAACCCTACCAGTAAAACAAAGAGGGTAAAAGTATCAAGTGCGACTTGCAAAAGTATTGGCCAGGTTGGCATATCTGCACCTTTTGTTGCTCTAGCGGGGTCCTAGACCCCGCTAGAGCAGGGAGAGTTAGGATCTGATCACATCCACGCCACCCATCCAGGGGCGAAGAACCTCGGGGATGATAATTGAACCGTCAGCTTGTTGATTGTTTTCGATCACCGCGATCAGCGTGCGGGGCAGACCAAGCCCTGAACCATTCAAGGTGTGAAGGAAGCGGGCCTTGCCACCGTCTGCCGGGCGATACTTTATATTCGCACGACGCGCCTGAAAGTCGCGCACATTCGAGACCGATGATACTTCCAGCCATTCATTGCAGCCCGCCGCCCAGACTTCGATATCGTAGGTGATGGCTGAACCAAAGCCAATATCGCCTGTGCAAAGTTGTTTTATGCGATAGGTTAAACCCAATTCGGCACAAGTCGCTTCTGAATCTGCGCGCATCCTTTCGAGCAATGCATCCGACTCTTCCGGTTTGGCGTACATGTACATCTCGACCTTATCGAATTGATGTCCGCGTTTGATGCCGCGCACATCTCGGCCTGCGCTCATTTTCTCGCGACGGAAACAGGGGGTATAGCCTGTGTACAGCAAAGGCAATTGTGCTTCATCGAGAATCTCGCCCATGTGCAGACCAGTCAATGGCACTTCAGCGGTTGGCACGAAATATAAATCTTCTTCATGATCTTTATATAAATTATCGGCGAACTTGGGCAGTTGTCCCGCGCCGAATACAGTATCGTACTTCACCATGAAGGGCAAATATTTTTCGGTGTAGCCCTGCCGAATATGCAGGTCGAGCATGAAGGCGATCAAGGCGCGTTGCAGGCGCGCGCCCGCACCACTCAAAACATAAAAACGTGAGCCGGTGATCTTGGTGCCGCGTTCAAAATCGATCACACCGAGCGCGGGACCCAAGTCCCAGTGGGCTTTGGGTTCAAAGTCAAATTCAGGGAGTGGGCCAACTGTACGAAGTACAACATTCTCTTCCTCGGATGCGCCTATGGGCGTGCGCTCATCCGGGATGTTGGGCAGGGCGCTGGTTAAGGAAGTTAATTCTGTCTCGACGTCTGCCACTTCTTTATCGAGCGCGGCGATCTTATCTCCCACTGCGCGCATTGCAGCGATCTTCTGTTCGCGTTCTGCCGCAGCCTTCACACCTGCACTTGCGCCAGGTGCAAGTGTCTTGCCGATCTCCTTGGAGACGGTGTTACGTTCAGCCTTGAATTGCTCTACTTCAGTAAGCAGAACGCGACGCTTTTCATCCAGCCTGAGAATGTCATCCACAGAAGATGAATCCATTTGGCGGTTTTTGAGCGCTGTGCGGACGAGGTCTGGTTGTTCGCGGATAAGGTTGATATCTAACATGGTTGCACCTCCGATGTGCTTTGGGTTAGTCAGCAAGCTGACTGACTCCAGATAAAAGAATACGCCCCGGTCCTTGCAGGACGAGGGGCGTCTCGTGGTGCCACCTGCTTTCATTATTACCCCCTCTCCTTTTAGGAGAGGGCCGGGGTGAGGTCATTCACGGCAATAATCTCAGACTTGCGCTGTAACGGGCGGTTCCCGATTCTCTTATAGTAGTCAAAAGACATGAACTACTTCTGCGAGAATGACGTGGCGAAGTGGATTTCACTGCCTGCTCAACCGCCTCACACTGACCGACGGCTCTCTGAATGAGTGAACAGCTACTTGTCTGCGCGCTGTCTTATTGAGCGTGATTATACACTTCTGGAGAAGGGTGTCAAGCAGAGCAAAACTCATATAATTGCCACATCCTGGTTTATAAGGAGAAGCTATGTTATCGAAGATGCATAACTATCAACGAATGGAATCAAAAGATTTGCGATTGATCGGTAAAAGAGTGCAGGATGGACTGGAGAGTCAATTGCTGGTGATCCAGACTCCATTTGGCTATCGTCGAGTTGCTGAGATGTTTCGTCCTGAAAGTGGTGAGGCGCTGGCGGCGATCTTATATGTCCATTGGTATGAGCCAGAGTCGCGCGATTCGAATCGCAGTCAATTTGTAGAGGAGGCAAAAGAACTGGCACGGGGTGGGACAGTTTGCCTGTTAATTGAAACATTATGGTCCGATCCGGATTTCTTCATCAAACGTACTCAGGAAGATGATATGCAGAATTCGATTGAAGAGGTTGTGAATATTCGCCGCGCGATGGATTTGTTATTATCTCAACCTGAGATTGACCCTGCGCGCTTTGCGTATGTCGGTCATGATTTTGGCGGGATGTATGGTGTGCTGGTCGGGAGTTTGGATCAGCGACCAACACAGTATGTCATCATGGCGGCAACGCCGCGTTTCCCGGATTGGTATTTGTATCTGCCCAAACTTGAAGGTGAAGCGCGGGAGGCTTTTATAAAGCAAATGGTGGAGATTGATCCAATCGTGCATGCCCCGAGTCTTGCGCCAGCTTCGGTCTTCTTTCAGTTTGGGACGGATGATCCGCATGTGCCGAAGGAGCGCGCGGAGGAATTCTTCGTCTCTGCGAATGAGCCTAAAGAAATGACATGGTATGAGTCAGGACATGGACTTAATGAAGTTGCGACTAGCGATAGAAAGAAGTGGTTGAGGGAAAAGTTAGGGTTGAAATAGTTGAGCAGAGTAATGTCGCAGACGCGAGAAAAAACATTGATGGGGAGCAGGTTTGAGGTGAGTCGGAAGCGTTGATTTTCATCCAATAAATGAAGCATCAAGTTGTGGTATATTTTGGGCAGGAGCCAACCATGAATGAGCGGATTTTGATCATTGAAGACGACCAACAAATTTTGAAACTGCTTCAACGTGGACTGTCCTACGAAGGCTACACAGTGGACGCTGCCACGGATGGCCGCATGGGTTTGATATTGGCAAGAGATCATACGCCTGACCTTGTGATTCTGGATTGGATGTTGCCGGGTATGGATGGCCTGGAAGTTTGCCATCGTTTGCGAACGGGCGGTTCGATCCCGATCTTGATGTTGACGGCGAAAGACACGGTGCAGGACCGCATTCAAGGCCTGGACGCGGGCGCCGATGATTACATGATCAAGCCGTTCAATTTGGACGAGTTGTTGGCGCGTGTGCGCGCGTTGTTGCGACGGACACAACCTGAGCGTATTCCGGTTTTGAAATTTGCGGATCTTTCTTTGGATACAGGTTCGCGACAGGCGACGCGTGGCAGCCGGTCCATCTCGTTGACCGCGAAAGAATATGAATTGCTCGAATTATTTTTGCGTCACCCGAAACAGGTGTTGACGCGTGAAGTGATCTTTGACAGGGTGTGGGGTTATGATTTTGGCGGCGAGAGCAATGTGCTGGAAGTGTATATTCGCTATTTGAGGCAAAAGCTTGAAGGTGAAGGCGAAGCTCGTTTGCTGCATACAGTGCGCGGCGTGGGCTATGTGATGCGTGAAAATCCGTGAGTGCGCTGAAAAAACTGTTTCAAACACAAAGGACACAATCCCGCTCGCCCCATTGAGAGACTTGAATGATGCGAGCGGGACAAAGTGCACAAAGGAAAATCAAAGACGAGATAAGAATTTTGTGTTTTCCGCAGCTTCTCTTTTACTTGAGTTTAGAGTAGCAAAGTAGCGCACAAGAGTTGTGCGATCGTACCGAACATTAAAAACTGAAAAGCAAATACCAATTACGGACCTGCAGAAACCGAAACTTGGGCTTTTTTGCT
>Ga0137357_1000149_pt1 | contig 9492 bp, 12 predicted proteins | sample EasRivERMLT860_2_FD_104762 | JGI IMG/M metagenome (GOLD analysis project Ga0137357, IMG submission 104762) | Soil microbial communities from meander-bound floodplain in the East River, Colorado, USA - East River MetaG ERMLT860_2 | ecosystem: Environmental > Terrestrial > Soil > Floodplain ... | reverse complement strand
CTTAAGGTTGTTTAATGCTCTTAAAATCCGAATCCGCGAATCAGATGAAATTTGAACCTATTCGAGCTATAATTTGTGTAGTGTCCAGCTTAACCGAATGGTATCACAATGCGTACTTTTTTAGGCTTGCGTTTCATGAGTACCGTCTACAAACTCTTATCGGTGCTAACCGCCCTCTTATCCCTTGTCTCAGTCGGTGTTTTGATGAGTGATGCGTTTCTCACAACCCGCACATTCCAGTTAGACTTTGCCAATGGTGATTGGACATGGGCATTACAGGCATTCATGGCTTTATTTTTGGGAGGGTTACTTGCCCTAACATTCTATGTGCTTGCTCAAATGATTGATTTGTCTGTTGCCAGCTATCAAGCATTGCAGCAAACCCAAGTCCAAATTGAGAAAAACAACGAATTAGCGTTTGCCATTTTGGAATTTCAAAAAAAGCAATTGCGCCGGACTTCCCAGAACGCGGAAAAAGAAATTAACGATGTGACCCGCCAAATCGAAGCACGTAAGACCAACATTCGGATTGACAACGAAATCAACTAATCCCCTGAAAACCGCCCTTCAAACTCAATATGTTGATTGATTATGTTGATATATTGATTATAAAATCAACATGTACTTGACAATCAACATATTTTGTGGTTCAATTGTAATTGGTCTAGGTAGGTTAGTGGACTATCAAAAAATTATACTGAGCCGCAATAGCGGCTGGAAAGGCTCATAAAAACCGTGGATGAGGTCAAGTCGATAATGGTCACTACCGTGACCAATGCCGGCGGCAAAATCGGATGGGACGAATTAGTAGCTGCTATCCCTTTTCAAAGTCGGCGCTATTTCATGGGCGCAATCAAGGCTTTGGAAGCGGAAAGCGTGCTAAAGCGCGTGGTGACTTCGGTTCCCGGCGGCGACCCAACCTTTTTTGTCGTGAAAGTCTAGAGGTGAGCTATGGCTGTAGCCTTTGCAATCACCTACACACTGGAAGACGATGCCGGGAAATCTGCCACATTCGAGATTCATATTCCTACGGCGTTTTCCCTCTCACAGTACACCGAGTTTATTCGTGCCATGGCTGATTTAGTCGATAATATTGTTTCAGGTTTGATGACATCGGCTGATTTGACCATCAGTGTTGATATTAGTGCGCTAACACTCAACAACGCACTACCCGATAGCGACGTGGAAGAAGTCGCCTCTTACCAATTCATCACTGGAGATAATCGTCCGGTGCAGGTTAATATCCCCGGCCTGGATGAAGGCGAAACCCTAGCGGGTTCTGATGACCTTAATGTGTTAGCCCCAAACCAAGCAGCTTTTATCACTGCGATGGAGACAGGCGTTGCAGTCACAGGCGGTACGATTTCGCCCTGTGATATCAACGAGGATGACCTGACTGAATTGGTGTACGCCCGCGAAGAATTTCGCTCTAGTGGAAAGCGTCGCTAATGGCTCTTGCTGTCGCAGTACGATTTGATTTTATTGACGCGAAAGGCAAAACAAGTTTCACCAAAATTCGCGTACCGACCGGCTTCACCATTGCCCAATATCAAGAATATGGAGAAGCTAAAGCGCAGTTGATTAGCAATATCTCGAGCTGTCGTATCACCAATGCCAGTCTCACATTTTCCATAGCCTTGGGTGGGCTATCGCTGAAAACTGTCGCAGCTGCTGTTGCCGATGTGTCGCAGAAAGGTTATTTCGCTTTTGCCTCCGCCGTCAACGGATTCTTTAAACGTTTCCGCATTCCGACATTTGATGAGGCACGGGTTAACGCCAATAGTGACACGATAAACACTATTCATGCCAGTGTAGCAGCCTTCCAAGCCGCTATGGAAAATGGCATTGTGGTCACAGGCGGTACAATCGAACCGACAACCGAAAGGGTTCAATCGATTGTGAGCCTCAGTGACGCGAGAGAGGTCTTTCGCAAGCGTCGCAGATAATTTACCCGCCGGATTACCCGGTCATGACGAGGAATTGTCGGGTGATATTCTCACAACTCTCATTATCAATTTTGAATGGCGTAGGTTGATTAGCGATGCGCTGCAATCCTACGCCGATTCTATTATCCGTAATCTTGACGATGCGTTAGTTGACGATTATCGCAACAAATTCCAAGCATTAATCAATGACCTGTACACACCTGAGGGAACAGTGGATACTCCGTTAGCAGTTCACGTCGCAAGAACAACGAATCAAGCAATCGCAGCGAACATCGCTGAAAATGTCTCTTGGAACTCACAAATATCAGAATACCCCACGTCAATCTGGGACATTAGCGATCCAGAGGATTTCAACATACCACCGGACGGCGAGGGTTGGTGGTTGCTGACGGGAATAGTGACATTTACTCAGGTAGGCACTGGCTTTCGTAGTGTGCAAATTCTGGTCGATGGTGTAAGTGTCTTCTTTACAAACGAATTGACAAGCGGCACAGCGAGAATTTCTTTCGCACATTCTTTTTTCTTATCTGGTAGTGAGGTGATACGAATTAGTGTGCAATCGGATAATACACATAACGTCACGGGTGGCGCAACCCAAACCACATGCTCACTGGTGCGGATTTACGGTCAACGTTAAATTGCGAAAGTGGCTAATTCCATGACGAAAATTGATAATGACCGGGTGGAAGACCGTATCACGGTCATGGACGATGAAAAAAAGCGCGTCATTGACCTCTACGACTTGAATATAGTTCCACCTGATGTTGGTATCTTCGATGCGCCAACCCGTTGCTACGAACTGAATAAGCAGTGGGCTAAAATCATTATGGGTGCGGTTTCGGCACAGCTAACGAGTGTCGCAGCATGGCGTGACGCACAGCATGAAGGCTATTCTGGTATCCAATCCGTCATGGAATTTCTGCGCGGCTCGGATTGTCCGGAATGTACGATTGAGCAATTACTTGAGGACCCGGTCTTTTTTGAGCAATATCAAGAGGTTGTCTTTGGTGACATTTTTACAGGCACGAATTCGCACAATATTGACCTAAACGACCTCTACGACGGCACACCGCAAAGTGTTGGACCACTAATCCCAACGGCTGCCCCTAATGCGCGTCAAGATAGTGCCTTGTGCTTTGCAATCAATTCGTTTGTCCATCTCTATTCGAGTTACAAGGTCTGCATCATTCAAAGCAAAAATTTCCTACAAATCGCATGGACTGAATTGCAATCTGCAATTCATACGACCTACGGAATAATTGAGGCTGGCGATACAGCACTTTTTAATTTCTTACCCGACGTTTATGGCTGCTTTGTGAGTGACGCGGCTGCAATCACAGCGTTGTCGGATAGTGCTGCAATTGAGGAAGTAGTATGTTCGCTGTTCGATTATCTGGACACATTGATTATGTCACAAACGAATTTTGACGCTGCTATTGCCAATGCGGTTGCAACACTCGTGGGAGCAGCGCAGGACATAGCTTGCATCATGTCCAACGATAACAATCTGGATGTGTATCTCAATTTCCTAGAAATCTATAACCTTGCCTTAGAGCGTCAACTTAACGGCGATGATTTACCTTGTCCTTGCCTGTCGATTGATGCCTATCGGCTTACAGCGAATTTTGCCAGTGGCATGGATGGCTTTATTCTTCTGCTCGGTACACCCGTTGCCAGTGGTATTCAGAGTGTGTCGAGTGGTGGACTGAAAATTGTTCAGGTCTACATTGACTTTGTGTCACAAATCACAAATCTCGTGGGGATGCAATTCACAGTGGAGCATACTGGCACGCTCATGGGACTCACAGCCAGAGCCAGCAACAACCCACCGAACTTTCCGTTTGCGAGTCAATTCTGGTCTGGGAGTATCTCAGCTACAGGTAGTGACCATATACCATGCAACATTTCAATTACGACTGTTCCAAGTGCCAGGTCAATTTTCTTGCAACTCAGCAGCGCAGATGTGCCAACAAATAATTTGATACTCAAAAAAATTGAGTTAACGGTGCTTGACCCGCACACGGGATTTGTCGAAGTCCATGCAATCGACTGTTACACATAAGTAGGTGAAACATGGAACAAGAATATTTGACGCTTTTATTCGCTGCGATGTGCTTGGCATTTTGGTCCGGGATTGGTGTTGGTGCGGTATGGCTGCATTTTCGCATCGAAGATAGAGATAGTTCCCGTCGCTTCCCACGTCCGGGTACTGAGCCATTCCGCCCCTATAGCAGACACCCCGATATGCTCAAACCGCCCGATGAAACCAAAAACCCCTAATTGCTAGGGGTTTGAACTTGTGCTATAGTCTGATTTGTATAAAGTGAATGAAACGGGCGTAAGGGTACAGAATACGCCCGTTTTTGCAATATCATGGGTGTAGGCTTTGACTGTCATCGGGCGCAAAGCACGTTCCAATTCCAGATAATCCCGATATTGCGGCAACAGACTAATTAGCGTGTTCACGCTTCACACCGTTCGCAGAAAACCCGACGTGTTGGGCGGTGCAATGAATCCGATGTGCTGATAGCGCCCGTTTTGCCGATAGTTCGCTGTCTTTCGGCTCTGATTTCCAGCCGCAAGCCTCACACGTTGCGATGTGTTGTAAGCCGTCCGATAAGTGAGCAAAATCACTGTCTGGTATTGGTAATTCCTGATTTTGCATCTGTTCTATCCAGATTGCGGACGGTGTGACCTGTACAGGCGGTTTGATTTCATCCGTCTCACTGGAAAACGTATAGAGCAAAGTCGATAGGGGTAGCAGCGCGGGAATCAGCCACAATGCCATATTTCGCAATTGCAGCGCGGCGGATAGGTGAATACTGCTAATGCCCTCTGCCAATTCAATGAGTGGCATATGGTGAGCCATGTACAGCCACTGTAGATAGTAGGTTGCCAGCGCAAACACCAAAAACGTTGTGCCGCGTGGTGTTGTCATGCCGCGTGTTCTGATTTCATGAGAGGTGATGATTTGTCCTATATCCAGTGCAAATGCGATAAGCAGCGCCGGGACAATCCATCCTGCAAAGTGAATATAGCCGATTCCGTTCGTGATGTTCTCCACGGCGGGTTGTTGACCACTGAACATTGTGCCAAGTGACCATGTGCTGTGAACTAATGCCGCTAGTCCAGTGGCGAAAATCAACGGTTGTTGATAAGCGTGCTTGAGAAAATTCATGTGTAGCTCCTTACACCAAAGCATTGTCTTTGTTGTTCGTTTTTTTTTGAGTAAGTTTGAAAATACGTTCTTTTCGTTCTTTGTGTTCTGTTGAGAACGAGTAGAACGAGTAGAACGCATTTTTGAAGTAGTTGTTCAAATTAGAAACCAATCAACTTGTTCTCTTAAGCTGAACACCGTCATAATAGCGTCCCATTGAATTCACTCGTACTAAGCCAAGCCGTTCCCACTCCCTAGCAATTGAGAGTTTGCTGGCAAAATTACGAATACCGGTTTCCTGACACCATAGACAAAATGCGCTGTACAAAGCCCCGGCACTAGTACGACCATCATCTAAAATGCACCACTGTTCGTCTTCGAGGAAAGCAGCGTAGATGTCTTGCATTTTGCGATACTCATTGCTCATTGCCTCAGACTGTGCCACGCGGGTAAACGAACCTTGTGAGCGCAAACGTTGAAGTCCCTCAAGCGCAAAATTGAAAATGCCGGGTAATTCAGCGCTCAATTTTTCGTCAAGCGTTAAGTCCCACTGTTCACGATGAATCACCCGTGTCATTGGAACGATGAGAATACGGGCATCTACTGCACCGGAACGGTCTCCGACGTAGGGTAGGTTATTCATCGCCCAAACAACTTTGCACTGGGGGATGAATTCTATCGGGTCCCGATTTTTCACATCGGCTAAAAGCATGTCATCAGACACAAGCGTTTTGTAAACACCATCATCTAACTTCACTCCTGCGCTTGCTTCTACCGACGTGACAAGCCTTTTCCCGGCGATAGCTGCCAGCAAAAAGCGATTCAATGCCAACTGATTAAGGTCAATCGTTTTGTGGTATGAGCGCATCATTTGCACCATGAGATTAACCAGCGTGCTTTTGCCAGTGCCAGAAGCACCGACAATCCAGAAACTAACCCGGTGGCTTGTATCTGCTGTCAGGCAGTAGCCTATCATTTCTTGCACCAATGAAACTAACGACCAATCGGTATCAGTCGAATTAGGCTTTACCAGCATGTCCGCAAGCCAATTTTTGAACGTGGGTGCGTGTGCCTTTGCATCGTAAGGAAATCCCGCTTGGGCAGTCACTATAACATCCTTACAGTGCGGCTCTAATTGCATCGTTTCCAGATTGAACAGTCCGTTTTGACAGTTGAAATACCGCGGATAATCGTCAACTATCAAATCATCCTCAATTTCGAGCGCAGTTTGTACAAAGAATTCCACACTGCCAACACGACCTTTTGATGGTCTAATGCCTCGTGCGCGGTTCGCTCGTAGCACTTTGATGACGTGTGGAAATATATTCTTGACTGCATTCCACAGTCCGTTTTCGTATTTGTGCCAAGCACTATAAAAATAACGATAGTCCTGTTGGATGTCCGCAATCACGATGTCTGCAAGCTGGTCATCATCCGGCGGGGGAAGTCGTTCGGATGTTGATTGGACAGGCACTATTACACCTACTGATTCCAGTGCGTTTTTAAGTTCAGTCGCCGCATTACGACCAATGCCCGGAATATCGCCAATTTTCGCCTTTCGCAGATGATTTTGAATATCTTCAACAGTGGCGATACCCATATCCGCTAAGGTGCGAACTATACGCTTGTTTACGCCTAACTCACTGATTTCCATCATGCCTCACTTGGTGGGGGAACTTGCTTCGGATACTGCCAACCGATTTTGAAGCCACTGGCAATCGTTTGTTCGGCTTCTTTTGGTGGGATATTTGCCTTGCTTGCGGCGGTCAACAAACGGTCTTCCATGTCGTATCGGGACAATTCGCCAGCAGCGCAGTAATTCGCAAGCCGCAATGTCGCATAGAACAGGCTGTTATTGCGACTGCCTTCTGTTGACGATGTGACCCGCGCCAATTCCTGAGACACAACCGTTTCCAGATAGTGCTTTTTCCAGTTGCTTGCCTCTAAATCGACAGGTTGTGCGGCATCGGCAATTTCGCGGCGCCGCTCTTGTGTCTCGGATTTTCGCAGACTTTCAAACCATGACCGGACATGCTCTAAGTGTCCAACATGGGCAATCTGGCGCAGGGCAATCGTTTTGTAGTGTCTACCGCTAGGGTGTGGCGACGGCGGGGCAATCACATATTGTCCATTGCCACGTATCTCAAAACCGCCTATGTCATTGTGAACGGTGATGTTGACCGGGATTTTATCGACACGAAAATACAGGTGAATGCCTTGACCGCTACCTGTCATGACCGTCAAGGTCAATCCCGACACTTTGGGGAATTGCTCATAAAATGCCTGTACAGCCGCAAAACCGTCTATGTCGATACACACGAGATTACCCGAAACCTTGCCCAACACAACCCCTATGCTGTGGTGTGTTGTTGCATTGCGCGGCGAAAACCATGTGTCGATTTCCTGATAGGTTGCAACCCGTTCCTGATACTCTTTCCAGTCTGTTAGGGCGGGTCGCTTATCGACACGACACGGGATGACAGAAAAACCCGCGTCGTGATAATCAATGGCACTGGCGTACAAGCCGCTAGTACCACTGAATGCGCTCAAAACGCTATTCATGGCATTTCCACCAATTGAACAGTTTGCTTCAAGCCGCAATTGTCGCAACCTATACACGGTGCTTCAACCATCTCATCGTGTTTTGTGATGATATTTCTGGTATCAATCGGTTTGCGATACATCGTCATCATCCGGGTCATCATCGGCTGTATCGGGAACTTCGTAATCGTCTATGCTGCCACTGGCGAACGGAATATAATCCGATTCTTCGTCTTCGCGTGGGCCGGGGGTTGTCATGTCGAATACGCCAAGCTGCGAACAAAACAAGTCGTATTTATCATGCTCCATAATGTCCACTAGCGAGTTCCATTCCCCGTCATTGCTGATAGTGACTGCGATTGGCAAATCAGGGTCTATTTCACGACCGACATCCAACCAATCGGGGTCATCTAAATCAAACCAACCGCGCTCTTTGATGATTTTGAACGTATTCCGAGCATCATCGGGATGGTCAAAAATGTTTACAAAGTCGCTATCATCATCAAGCGTGCAACGCAGATACTTGAACATCTGTCGTTTCGACTTTGAATAGGTTTCGCGCACTTCGATTTGTTGAATGAGCCGAACTTGAACATTCGTCAGCAGGGGAGTCGCGGCTTTCGTTTCATCCTTGTGGAGTATCCAGCGTTCGTGGAACTTATGGTTTTCAAAGTCCATAATCGGGCTGATATGGCGAACTTCCCAACCGTTATCGAGCAGGTTGGCAAGTTCGGCAGGGAACGGTTCATTGTGGGCAAGCGAGATTTCAAAGGTTTTAATGGTCATTTCGCACCGCCGTTCACCGGGATATCCATGATGTTGAGATAGCAAAAAACAGTTGCATCGTTACTGTACGGTTTGGTGCTGTACAGCGCGGCAACGAACGGCTCTTCGTGGATGAAAAAGATGTGCCGATGAATCGCTTGAATATCACCGCAAATATGCAGTTTGCTTTCACCGTCCCAAAGCGATTTTTCGAGACAAGCGCGTGCGATTTCAAGACAGCGATGCCAGTCACCGCCGTACTTCACATCACCTGTAACCAGTCGATTATCAAATTCGAGTTGCGAGCCTTCTTTTTTGATAGGGGATTCGGATTCAACCACGCGGTAGGGGATAGGCATATCGGCAATGAAGTCCAGCGAACGTTCCCAACAATCCAGAACGGAGTCTATCGGCACATTCTTATGCGCCTGAGACAGACTATCGGCAACGGCAAAGAGCGATTTTTCCGAAATGCAATCATCTTGCAGCGCGATAATGAGCGCCCGTTTTGCGTCACGGATGTAGCCAAGTCCGGTATTGATGTTGTCAAGTTTGATGTCTGTGCCAATTTGTTCCAAAATCTGGTTTTCGGCTTTGCGGAGTGCGTGCTTCAGGAGAATGACATTGCAGCGAATCACGAACGGGTTTTGGGTGCGGATGTTAACGGGCTTTTTACGTTCAAAATCGGTATGGTTCATGGTATAATCCTTAATGGGAATGCCCATGTAGGAACGCAGAAATGCGAACCTCTATGGGGGTTTCAGTTTGAACGTGTTGGACAGGTTATTTGCTTCTCAGCGCAGCCTGTCCAACACAGATAAATTTAGCACAATCGTTCTAGGAGTGCTAATCCGTTTTACTTTCCCTAACGATTTTCTATCTATCACACCTCCTTAAATTGAAACATCGCCTTTACGGGTATTGCCGACCAGAGCAATGTTTTTCCCATAAAGGCGATGAAGTTCACAGTCTAAGGTATTACTCTGGTCTTGACAACAAAATAACGTGTTTTTCATCCCCTGTCAATAGGGTTTCCCCATAATTGCCATCAGAATCGCGCAAATTGCCCTTTTAGAGCATTTT
>Ga0137357_1000148_pt1 | contig 9494 bp, 8 predicted proteins | sample EasRivERMLT860_2_FD_104762 | JGI IMG/M metagenome (GOLD analysis project Ga0137357, IMG submission 104762) | Soil microbial communities from meander-bound floodplain in the East River, Colorado, USA - East River MetaG ERMLT860_2 | ecosystem: Environmental > Terrestrial > Soil > Floodplain ... | reverse complement strand
CTACGCGCAACACGGGCTCGCCTACTACCCCAAGCTCGTTCTCGGTGTTCCCTTCACGCCGGCAAGTGGCGCGCGCCTGCTGTTGCGGCCTGACCTTCCCGCCGCGAAGACGCGCGACGCGCTGATCGCGGCGATTCATGAATTCGCCAGGGCGCGGAATTTCTCGGCGATTCACGGACTGTTCGTCGACGACCCGGATCGCGCAGCGTTCGCGCATGCCGGCTGGCTCGCGCGCCACGACGTGGACCTCCTGCACGAGACCTACTATTCCGAAAGGCGCATCGCCCGCGCGGGCGTGCCCACGGTCGTCACGGTCTTCGACATGATCCACGAGAAGTTCCCGCATTACGCCCCGCGCACAGAGCGGATCGCGCGCCTCAAGCGGGCGGCGATCCAGCGCGCCGATCACCTGATCTGCATTTCCGAGCACACGCGCCGCGACCTGGTCGACGTCCACGGCATCGAGCCCGCCCGCACCTCGGTCGTCACGCTGGGATTTTCCCTGCAGCTCGATCGCGAGGCCGATGCGCGACGCCCGGTCGCCGAGCCCTACCTGCTGTTCGTAGGGCAGCGCGGCGGCTACAAGGCCTTCGACACCCTGCTGCGCGCCTACGCCGCGGCACCCGCGCTGCAGCGCGAGTTTCTCCTCGTCTGCTTTGGCGACGTGCCGCTCTCGGCGCGCGAGCTTGCCCTGATGAGCGAGCTCGGCATCGCGCGGGAACGCGTGCAGCACGCGACGGGCGACGACAACCGGCTTGCCGCGCATTACCGCCATGCCGCGCTTTTCGTTTACCCGTCACGCTACGAAGGTTTTGGCATCCCGCCGCTCGAGGCGATGTCCTTCGATTGTCCCGTGGTCTGCAGCAACGCCGCTTCGCTGCCCGAGGTGGTGGGCGATGCGGCCCTGATGTTCGAGGCGGGCAACCCGGAGGCGCTACGCGCCGCCATGGCGAGCGTGCTCGACTCGGACGAAAGGGCGGCCGAACTGCGCCGCAAGGGCCGCGCGCGCATTACCCGGTTTTCCTGGGACGCCTGCGCGCAGCAGACGCGGGCCATATATGCTTCCGTGCTCGAGCAACGCGGGCGAAACGGCAATCCTCGATGAAGAAGGCACTGATCTGCGGCGTGACGGGACAGGACGGCGCTTACCTGTCGAAACTCCTCGTCGACAAGGGCTATGAGGTTTACGGCGCCTCGCGCGATGCGCAGGCCACGTCCTTCGCCAACCTGACGGCCACCGGGGTGCGCGAGCGCGTGCGCGCCACCTCGGTGAACGTGACGGACTTCCGCAGCGTCCTGCAGGCGCTGGAACGCATTCGCCCCGACGAAATCTACAACCTCGCCGGCCAGAGCTCGGTAGGCCTGTCCTTCGAGCAACCGGTGGAAACCCTCGAATCGATCAGCCTGGGCACCCTCAATCTGCTGGAGGCCATCCGCTTCACCGGGCGCCCGATCCGCTTCTACAACGCGGGCTCCGGAGAGTCGTATGGCAACTGCGACGCGCCAGCGGACGAAAGCACGCCGTTCCGGCCGCGCAGCCCCTACGCCGTCGCCAAGGCGGCCGCCTACTGGGAGGTGGCGAACTACCGCGAGGCCTACGGGCTCTTCGCCTGCACCGGCATCCTCTTCAACCACGAGTCACCGCTGCGGCCCGAGCGCTTCGTCACCCGCAAGATCGTCGCCGCCGCAGCGCGCATCGCGCGCGGGAGCAAGGAGAAGCTGCGACTGGGCAACGTGCGCATCCTGCGCGACTGGGGTTGGGCGCCCGACTACGTCGACGCCATGTGGCGCATGCTTCAGCAGCCTGCGCCCGAGGACTACGTGGTCGCCACCGGCGTCAGTCATTCGCTCGAGCATTTCGTGGACCTTGCGTTCCGCGAAGCCGGATTGCAGTGGCGCGACCATGTCGTGATCGACGAAACACTCTATCGGCCCACCGACCTGGATTACGGGCGCGCCGACCCCACCAAGGCGGCGAAAGCGCTGGGATGGACCGCGCGCCACGGGCTCGCGGACGTCGTGCGCCTGATGGTCAGCGCCGAGCCGCGTGACGGCCGGTCAGCGCTTGCTTGAGCCAGATGCGCCGCACAGGGCCCGCGCTGCCTGGGCCGGAGGAGGCGCTTGCGGAAACGCGCGACCTCGCGCGCGTGTGCGCGCCGCGCAGCCTCGAGACCTGCGAAATCTTTGAACCGAACGCCTTCTACGGCAGCGATCGCGTGCTCAAGGCTTATGCTGGCCTGGCGCCCGATGAGCCTCTGAAGGCCGTCGTGCCGCACGGCGTCGTCTTCGACGAGGGGTACGTGTGGGCGGTAGAGCGGCAAGCCATGCTGCCCGCGGTGCTCGCTTACGGCGAGAACCGCGAGCGCGCCTACCGCCGCGCGACCGGCAAGCTCGTGATCCGCAGTGCACCGCCTTTCGCGTACGCCGCGAAGCTGCTGGAAGGAGCCCCTGCGCCGGCGCGGACCGGCACCCTCTTCTTCCCGAGCCATTCCACCCACCGTGTCACGTGGCACGCCGATTTCGACGGCCTGGCGGCGGCCCTGCTCGGGCTGGACAAGAAGTTCCAGCCGGTGACGGTGTGTCTGTACTGGCGCGATTACGAACTGGGCCGCCATCTGCCCTTCAGCCGCCGGGGACTGCCCGTCGTTTCCGCGGGCCACGTGTTCGACCCGCAGTTCCTGTTCCGCCTCCTCCACCTTTGCCGCGCGCATGTGTATGCCGCGAGCAACGTGCTCGGCTCCTACCTTGCGTACTCCGTGATCGCCGGCTGCCGGTTCTTCTTCCTCCCGGGCTTCGAGGCGCGCCACGCCTTGGAGGAGGCGGCAAGCGGCAGCGATATCTCGGCGCCTGGCGAAACTGGCGCGGCGCTGCAACGGGAGTTCGCGCAGCCGTACGAGGCGCTCGGACCGGGGCGGGCGGGGCTGCTCGCGCGCGCGTGCGACCTCGATCGCGTCCTCGCGCCTGAGAGCCTGCGGGAAGCGCTCGCCATGGCGGACCGGCTGGACCGCGTCGGAATCGCGGTCAGTCCGCTGGATGGGCGACTGCGCTTCAGTGTCCCTTATCGGTTCGCGCGAGCCGGCAGGCGCATGGCGCAGGCGGGCTGGCAATGGCTGCGCGCGAGCCCCACGCGCAAGGCGGGCTAGGGAGCACGACCCATGAGATGGATACAGGCATTGCAACGCAAACTGCGCCAAGTCGTCGCCCTCGAGGCCCGGCTGCAGCGGGTGCAGGAGGCGCTCGGCCGCATCGAGCGACGCCAACTGCTCGCGCGGCCGCCCGGCGGCTGGCGCGGCCACGAGTTCCGCGTGTTTTCGCAGTGGGGCGAGGACGGGCTCATCCAGCACCTCGTCCACGAGGTGCCGGTCGCGCGGCGCGTGTTCGTGGAGTTCGGCGTCGAGGACTACCGGGAAGCCAACACGCGCTTCCTGCTCGTCAACGACGGCTGGTCCGGGCTGGTGATGGACGGCAGCGAGGAGAACGTCCGGCGCATCCGGCAGGATCCGCTCTTCTGGCAGCACAACCTCAAGGCGACCCAGGCCTTCGTGACACGCGAAAACATCGACACGCTGCTCGCGGACCAGGGCCTCTCGGGCGACATCGGGCTGCTGTCGATCGACATCGACGGCGTCGACTACTGGGTGTGGGAAGCCATCACCGCGGTATCGCCCGCGATTGTCGTCATTGAGTACAACGCGCGCTTCGGCGCGGAGCGGGCCGTGAGCGTGCCCTACGACGCCGGGTTCGTCCGCTCGAAGGCGCATCACTCGATGATCTATTACGGCGCTTCACTGCGCGCGCTGTGCCTGCTCGGCAAGCGCAAGGGCTACGCCCTCGTGGGCTGCAACAGTGCGGGCAACAACGCGTTCTTCGTGCGCAGGGACCTGCTGCCCGCTTCACTACCCGAGCGCGAGCCCGCCCAAGCGTTCGTCGCCGCCGGCTTTCGCGAGGCGCGAGACGAGCGCGGCGCGCTCGCCTTCCTCGACGCTACGCAGGAGGCGGCGATCCTGCGCGATCTTCCCGTGGTCGAAGTGGACAAGGCCCGATGAGCGGAGCAGCCCTGGTCACCGGCGCGAGCGGCTTCATCGGACGCCATGCGGCGCGATGCCTTGCCCGCGAAGGGTGGTCGGTGCAAGGCATCGGTCATGGGCAGCCCGACGCCGTGGAATGCGAGCGCTGGGGCATGCGCGCGTTCACGCCGGCGGACGTGGCGCTCGGCGCGCTGACTGCGAGCGGAGCGAAGCCCGAACTGATCGTGCACTGCGCGGGCGGCAGCACCGTTGGCCACTCCATCGCGCACCCGCACGAGGATTTCGCGCGCACGGTGGCTACCACTGCGGCGGTGCTCGAGTTCGCGCGCACCCGCGCCGCCGGCGCGCGTGTGGTCTTCGTCTCAAGCGCCGCGGTCTACGGCGACGCGGGGAACGCGCCGCTGCGCGAGGACGCGCCGCTCGCGCCCGTGTCGCCCTACGGCGTGCACAAGCGCATCGGCGAGGACCTGTACAGGCTGTACGGCGCCCAGTTCGGCGTGCCCGCCGTCGTCATCCGGTTCTTCTCGGTTTATGGCGCCGGCATGCGCAAGCAGCTTCTCTGGGATGCGAGCAACCGCATGCGCTCGGGCAACGTTTCTTTCTCCGGCACCGGCGCGGAGACGCGCGACTGGCTTCACGTCGAGGATGCCGCGTCGCTCATCGCGCGCGCCCAGGCCCTCGCCTCCCGGGACTGCCCGACATTCAATGGCGGCACCGGTACCGGCGCATCGGTGGCCGAGGTCTTGCGCGTGCTGTCCGCCGCCCTCGGCAGGACCGATGCGCCGCGCTTTACCGGAGAGCGACGCAAGGGCGACCCCGCAGCGCTGGTGGCCGACACCGCGCGGACCCTGGCAACCGGCTGGCGCCCGCAGGTCTCCTGGCAGGAGGGCGTGCGCGAGTACGCTGCCTGGCATCTCAAGATCGCGGCATGACGCGGGTCGCCTTCATCCTGGCGCTGCCGGAGCAGGCCTGGCTGGGAGGCGTGAGCTACTTCCGCAACCTGCTGGGAGCGCTGCACGAGCAACCCGATCGCCGCATAGAGCCGGTGATCGCGGTTCCCGCCGGCCCTGCGCCGTCGTTCCTCGCCGAGATGCCGCCCTTCGAGCGCATCGCGCTCGCCTCGCTCGCCGAGGGGAGCCGCCGCTCGTTCGTGCGCCGGGCCGTACGCAAGCTCACGGGCACGGACCTGCTGTTGGAGCGCGAGCTGCGCTCGCACCGCATCGATGTGCTGTCGCACTCGGGGCACCTCGGCCGGGGCGCGCGGCTGCCTGCGCTTGCGTGGATCCCGGACTTCCAGCACCTGCGTGTGCCGGAGCTGTTTCCCCCGCATGAATGGGCGGTGCGCGACCGTTTCTATCGCGACCAGTGCGCGTACGCCACGCGCGTCATCGTCAGCAGCCACGCCGCGCGCGAGGATCTCGCCGAGTTCAGCGCTGCGGCGCTCCATAGGTCGCGCGTATTGCAGTTCGTGGCGGCAGCGCCCGACGTTGCGCGCCTTCGCTCGCGGGAGGCGCTCGATGCGCAGTACGGCTGTGCCGAGCCCTATTTCTTCCTGCCGAACCAGTTCTGGGCGCACAAGAACCACGCGGTAGTCATCGAGGCGCTCGTGCTGCTCAAGGCACGCGGGGCATCGCTGCCGGTGCTGGCGAGCGGCAACACCCACGACCCGCGGCAGCCCGGTCACTTCGCGCGCCTCGAAGCGCGCGCCAAGGAATGCGGGCTGGAGCGCGAATTCCGCTGCCTCGGCCTCATCCCCTACGCGGACCTCGTGGCGCTGATGTGGCACTCGGTCGCAGTCCTCAACCCCTCGAAGTTCGAGGGTTGGAGCACCTCGGTGGAGGAAGCGAAGTCCCTGGGCAAGCGCGTGATCCTCTCCGACATCGCGGTCCACCGTGAGCAAGCGCCGCCGGGCGGCGCCTTTTTCGGCCCCGACGATGCACCGGCGCTCGCCGCACGCATGCAGGAGGCTTACGCCGCGCGCGGCGACGCGGCGGTCACGACGCTGGCGGCGGAAGCGCGCGCGCGCTTGCCGGCGCGGCGCAGGGCCTTTGGTAAGCAGTTCGAGGAGATCGTGCTGGAGTGCGCGGACTGACCGATCCGCGCGCCGGTCAGCCGACGGCGCCGACGGCCTTGCCCGTTGCGGCCCCGTCCACGGTCTTCAGGTACTCGGCGTAGGCCATGCCAATTCCCTCGCGCAGCCCGATCTGCGCGCGCCAGCCCAGGCGCTGCAGCTTCCCGGAGTCCATGAGCTTGCGCGGCGTGCCGTCGGGCTTCGTGATGTCGAACTCCAGGCGCCCGCGAAATCCCACCATTTCGCAGACCAGCTCGGCGAGCTCCCGGATGCTCAAGTCCTTGCCGGCGCCGATATTGACGAGCGGGTAGGCTCCCGCTGCGATCAACTCCTGGAGGCGCTCCTCCGGCAGCCGCAGCAAGAACACGCAGGCCTGCGCCATGTCGTCGCTGTAGAGGAACTCCCGCATCGGCTTGCCCGTGCCCCACACCACCAACGCACTGTCGCCGCGCAGCTTTGCCTCGTGCGCCTTGCGGATCAGCGCCGGCAGCACGTGCGAGGTGCGCAGGTCGTAGTTGTCGCCCGGACCGTAGAGGTTGGTCGGCATCACCGCCAGGTACTGCGTGCCGTACTGACGGTTGTAGGCCGAGCACATCTCGATGCCCGCGATCTTCGCCAGCGCATAGGGCCGGTTGGTCGGCTCGAGCGGTCCCGTGAGCAGGTACTCCTCCTTCATCGGCTGCGGGCACTCGCGCGGGTAGATGCAGGAGGAGCCGAGGAACAGCAGCCGCTTGACGCCGGCGCGCCAGGCCTCGTGGATAACGTTGGTCTGGATGGCGAGGTTTTCGTGGATGAACTCCGCGGGCAGCGTGTCGTTGGCGAGGATGCCGCCGACCTTCGCCGCCGCGAGCAGCACGTGCTGCGGGCGCTCGGCCTCGAAGAAGCGGCGCACCGCAGCGGCGTCTGTGAGCTCGAGCTCGGCGTGGGTGCGCAGGACCAGGTTCCCGTAGCCCACGGCGCGCAGCTGGCGCACGAGAGCGGAGCCCGCGAGGCCGCAGTGTCCCGCTACGTAGATCTTGGTGCCAGAGTCCACGCTACTCGTGCTGCCGGTGCACGCGGTGGCCGTGCTGCTTAACCAGCGCATCGCGCTCGGCCTCGCGCAGGTCTGCGCGCGCCATCTCCTCGACCAGGGCGTCGAAGGAGGTCTTCGCCGTCCAGCCGAGCTTCGTCCTGGCCTTGGACGGGTCGCCGAGCAGCGTGTCCACCTCGGCCGGGCGGAAGTAGCGCCGGTCCACGGCGACGACCTTCCTGCCGGCGCCATCCAACGCGTGCTCGTCCGCGCCCGCCCCGCGCCAGGCGAGCTTCATGTCCAGCTTCTGCGCCGCGAGGTTGACGAAGTCGCGCACGCTGTATTGCCTGCCGGTGGCGATGACGAAGTCCTCGGCCTGCGGCTGCTGCAGCATCAACCACTGCGCCTCGACGTAGTCGCGTGCGTGGCCCCAGTCGCGCCGCGCATCGAGGTTGCCGAGGTAGAGGCAGTCCTGCAGCGCGAGCTTGATGCGCGCGAGCGCGCGCGTGATCTTGCGCGATACGAAGGTCTCGCCGCGGATCGGCGACTCGTGGTTGAACAGGATCCCGTTGCAGGCAAACATGCCGTAGGACTCGCGGTAATTCACCGTGATCCAGTATGCGTAGAGCTTGGCCACGCCGTAGGGCGAGCGCGGATAGAAGGGCGTCGTCTCCTTCTGCGGCGTCTCCATCACCTTGCCGTAGAGCTCGGAGGTCGAGGCCTGGTAGAAGCGCGTCTTCTTCTCCATGCCGAGGATGCGCACGGCCTCCAGCAGCCGCAACGTGCCCATGCCGTCCGAATCGGCGGTGTACTCGGGCTCCTCGAAGGACACTGCGACGTGGCTTTGCGCAGCCAGGTTGTAGATCTCGTCCGGCTTGGACTGCTGCACGATGCGCGTAAGGCTCGACGAGTCCGTCATGTCGCCGTAGTGCAGGATCAGGCGCCGGTCGGGCTCGTGCGGGTCCTGATAGAGGTGATCGATCCTCTGCGTATTGAAGCTCGAAGCGCGCCGCTTGATGCCGTGCACCTCGTAGCCCTTGCCGAGCAGGAACTCGGCGAGATAGGCGCCGTCCTGGCCGGTGATGCCGGTGATTAACGCGGTCTTCCTGCTCATCGTCTGCGGGATGTTAGTCGAATCACCTTGCGCGTGAAAGGCGCGCGTGCTCCGCCAGCGCCTCGGCAAGCCCTTCCTCCCACGGCGCGAGTGTCACGCCAAACGTCTCTCGCAGGCGCGAGCAGTCCAGTCTCGAGTTGCGCGGCCGGCGCGCCGCAGTCGGATAATCCTCGGTGCGGATGGGCACCACCGGCGTGGCGACTTCTGCTTTCGCCAGGATGGCTCGCGCAAAGCCGCACCAGCTCGTCTCGCCCGCCGCGGCAAGGTGGTACAGACCTGTCACGTTGGACGACTGCGCGGCGCGCGCCAGCACCGTCGCCGTCGCGCGCGCGATCTCGATGCTCGAGGTGGGCGCGCCGACCTGGTCGTTCACCACGCGCAACGCGGGGCGCTCGCGCGCAAGGCGCAGCATCGTCAGCATGAAGTTGGCGCCGCGCGGCCCGTACACCCAGCTCGTGCGCAGGATCAGGTGCCGGCAGCCTGTGGCCGCGATCGCGCGCTCGCCCGCGAGCTTGGAGGCGCCGTAGACATTGAGCGGATTGGGCTCGTCGTCCTCGACGTACGGCACTGCCTTCGCGCCGTCGAAGACGTAGTCGGTCGAGTAGTGCACGAGCAGCGCGCCGATGCGCTTGGCTTCCTCGGCGAGCACGCGCGGCGCCGTCGCGTTGATGGCGAACGCCGTCTCGCGCTCGGATTCGGCCTTGTCCACTGACGTGTAAGCGGCGGCGTTCACGATCGCCTCGGGTTGCAGCGCACGAATGGTCGCCACGAGTCGCGGCACGTCCGCCAGGTCGAGCTCGGCGCGCCCGAGCGCCGTAGGCTCGCCGAGCGGCGCAAGCGATCGCTCGAGCTCCCAACCGGCCTGGCCGTTGCGGCCGAGGAGCAGGATCTTCAATCGAACAGGTCGGCCGCGGCGAGGCGCGCGCCGCGCCGGTCCTTGTCGCTCAGGATCGGCTCGCCCTCCAGCGGCCAGCGGATCGCGAGCTCGGGGTCGTTCCAGAGGAGCGTGCGCTCGTGCTCGGGCGCGTAGTAGTCGGTGGCCTTGTACTGCACGAGCGCCTGGTCGGAGACGACGAGAAAGCCGTGCGCGAGGCCGGGCGGCACCCAGATCGTGCGCGGCGTGCCGGCGGAGAGCAGCACCGAGACCCACTTGCGGAAGGTCGGCGAGCTGCGCCGCAGGTCCACCGTCACGTCGAAGATCTCGCCGGCCATCACCGACACGAGCTTGCCCTGCGGCTGGCGCACCTGGTAGTGCAGGCCGCGCAGGACGTT
>Ga0137357_1000145_pt1 | contig 9555 bp, 9 predicted proteins | sample EasRivERMLT860_2_FD_104762 | JGI IMG/M metagenome (GOLD analysis project Ga0137357, IMG submission 104762) | Soil microbial communities from meander-bound floodplain in the East River, Colorado, USA - East River MetaG ERMLT860_2 | ecosystem: Environmental > Terrestrial > Soil > Floodplain ... | reverse complement strand
AGAAGCTGATGAATTTATAAAAAAGTACAAGAATGAATTTAGAGATGATTTTTATATAGAGCTAATGTCAATTGATTACCCTCATCAGTGGGAGGTTAATTGTCTTCTTTATGAGCTTGCATTAAAACACAATATTAAACCAATATTAACTACAGATGCTCACTACCTTTATCCCGAAGATCAAAAGGTTCATGAAGCCATGCTTCTCCTTCAATCCAAAAAAACCTACAAAATAGAAGATCACGAAGAAGCAGAAGAACTTACCGAAGAAAACGTCCTTGAAAGCGAAAACGAAAAGCTTTGGGAGTTTACAGTAAAAGATCTTTATTTGAAGACCCTTGACCATATTGTAGATGACTATAATAAAGGAAAAATATTTGGTCAAGAGGTAAGACTTGACGCGCTTCCAATGATGTTAAAAAACAATTGGGAACTTTATGAAAAGATAGAGAATTTTGACATTGATACCACAGTAAAAATTCCTAAACTTTATGAAGATGAAGAAAAAGTCTTGTTCGAAAAAATGGAAAAAGGATACCATGAAAAAATTGGAGTTGAAAACGATGAAGATCATGTCTATTGGGATAGACTAAAAAGCGAATATGAAGCCGTTGTAAAGATGGGATTTGTAAGCTATTTTCTTATTCTAGAAGACCTTATGTCATGGGTTCATAAAACCTTTGGTAGAGAAACTGTTGGAGTTGGCAGAGGAAGCGCAGGAGGGAGTCTTATTAATTATTGTATAGATATTACAGACATAGATCCAATAAAACATCATTTGCTTTTTGAAAGGTTTATTGATATAGGCAGAAAAGACCTGCCTGATGTTGATATGGACTTCGAACCAAGAATCAGAGAAAACGTAAAACAATATCTTATTGATAAGTATGGTGCTGATAAGGTTGTTTCTATTGGCAATTATCAAATGTCAAAGGTTAAAGGTGCAATTAAAGACGCATCAAGGATTTATAACGTTGACTTTGTAGAAGTCAACAGAGTAACTAACGCAATTCCAGATACAGACTATATAGATGGAGACAAAGAGTTTATAGACCATCTTACATATGAACAACTTACTGAAAAATATGATGATTTAAGAAATTTCTTCAAAAAATATCCAGACGTTGACCGGCTATTCAAGCGTCTAAGAAACTCTATTAGATCCATAGGGAAGCATGCTGCAGGAGTTGTAGTATCCTCTGTTCCGTTAAACAATTGGCTTCCTTTGATGAGATCAAAAGACCATATCATTACCTGCAACACTGAAGGTGGAGACTACCATGAATTAACTGGTCAAGGATTTGTTAAATTCGATATCCTAGGACTAAACAATCTTCAAGTTGTAAATGATGCCTGTAAACTTGTAAAAGAAAGACATGGGAAAGAGGTCAATTGGGATCATATAGATATTAACGCTAAAGAAGCCTATTATCTTGCCAGAACAGGAGACACCTTAGGAGTATTTCAGTTTGAGTCTCACCTTGCTACAAGTACAGCAATAGCAGTAAGGCCAGACTGTTTTGACGATTTATCAGCTATTAACAGCATCATACGTCCGGGTCCATTAAATATGCAAATGGATAAACAATTCGCCATTAGAAAAAGAACAGGAAAATATGAAATTCATCCAAGCTATGCTCACATTATGAAAGATACTTATGGCATATTGGTATATCAAGAACAATTCATGAGATGCTTTTCTGAGCTTGGAGAATTTGACGTAACAGAAGTAAATAAAGCAAGAAAAGACATTTCAAAAAAAGAAAGCAGCAAAGAAGCTGAAGATAAAAGATTTGAAAGAATCAGATCATGGAAAGAAAAGTTTGTTACCAATGCTTCAAAAAAGATGCCAGAAAAAACTGCTATTGAACTTTGGGATTTAATTGAGTCCTTCGGTAAATACGGATTTAACAAATCTCATTCAGATGCTTATACTTATACCTCTTTTAGAGAACTATGGCTAAAAGCTCATTTTGGAATTGAATTTTATTGCGCTTTATTGAATAATACTAAGAAATCGAAAGAAGACAAATATGGAGTTTCTACTTTGGCTAAATACATTTCTCATATTAATACTAACCCTGTATACTTTGAAGATGGAAACGAGCTTAAGAAAAGAGATAAAACTGCTGTTCTTCATGTCGATATTAATAAATCAGAAATTGCATTTAACATTAGTGAAGAGGGAATCAGATTCGGATTGGGCTTCGTTAAAGGAATCTCAGACGATGCTGCTAGAAGCATTACAGATCTTAGACCTTTCGAAAACATCGATTCCATCATTAATTCAGATAATAAATGGATCAAGAACAAACGAACCATAATTGCTCTTATAAAATCTGGAGCATTAGATAGCATTGCCAATGGAACATCTAGAAGTGATATGTATAATCATCTTTTGCAAAAAAGGAAATATAAGGAAGATCCTGCAAATTGGAACTTATCTGAAACAATAGAAAACGAAATAGAATATACAAACGTAAGCTTCACTGAAATTGATTATTTTATTAGACTTAAAAATGCCATTAAAACCAAATTTGGAGAAAAAGTACCCCTAAAAGCTCTTGAAGAATACGGAGAATTAAGAAATGATGGCTATCTTCCCTGCTTGTTTAGAATTACTGCAGTTGAAAAGAAGAAGACAAAAAACAATAAAAAGTATTATGTTTTAACAATTTCTGATGGGGTATCTAGTCTAGGAAGGGTTTACTATTGGCCCTATAACGAAAAAGATCCTGTTGCCTGTGATCATGCAAAAATATCAGAAAATGCTTATTACGGAACAATAACCAAAAAGAACAACTATTATAATGTAGAAAACATAAAGTTTGTAAGGGCCATCTCATCATAAAGGAAAAATCATGAAGGTTACAGTAGTATGCGAAGAACCCAAAAAACCGGGGAGCATGAAAAAATTATACAGCATCTTTCAGGGATTAAAGAAAGCACATCCTTCTTTGGATGCCAGATTAAGAGTAATAACAGATATAGACAAACAAATTAAGGGCAATCCACCAAAAAATGGTGAATGCCTTATTATTTTTGGAGCCAAACTATACAACTATTACTTAAACGACATTAATGAGTTCGACAAGCTAACTGGTGGAACCAAAAAAAGGGATGTACACAAATTCTCTTATTTCATCAAAGCAAAGGGAGAATACTATTTCCTTGCTTGTATGCCCCCAATAGATCTTGCCATGTCTAAACCAGAAACACATTTAGCATTTGAATCGTGTATAAGCACCCTGACAACTACAACTGAAAATTTCAGGTCAGACTTAAGATCTATTTTCTTAAACAAAAGTAAGCCAGCCAGAGCAAATTGGAACATAGATGTTATTGAAAATGGACTTTCTGCTAAGTCTTATATTCACTTGGCTTATGCTGATTCAGAGAAATACATGCAAAGCCTCATGGATCTTCCTGATTGGCACAATGTAGCAATAGACATAGAAACCACTGGACTTCAACTATGGGATTTAATCAATTATGGAATAATGATAATAGCATTTAGTACAGAGGATAATGTTGGTCACTCTGTTAATCTTGGACTTCCGGGATTAATGGGATGCCTAACGCCAGAACAAAAAATAAAGCTTCTAAAAATTGTTGAAACGTACATCTTCGACAAACCAAAAATTTTTGAGGCTTGGAATGCTCCATTTGATGCGTTTGGGCTTTGTAATTTTTTTAAGAGATCCTATAGAGATTTTAAGAAAAACAATATAATCATAGACGGAATGCAACTTCTACACGCATATTCAGAAAATAGAAAAATAGAAGGATATAACGCAAAAGCAGCCCTGAGAGATTTCCAGAATTATGCTCAATATTCTTACTTAACTCAATATTTGGATTATTTGAAAAATTGGCATAAGTATACAGTTGAACAGATACTAGAAGCTGCAACAAATAGCATGAAATATGCTGCCGATGATGCTGCAGGAGAAAAGGCTTTAGTCACCATGTTCCTTAGAGAACTGGATAACGATGAAATATTAAAGCCTCTAAAAGATTTTGTTCTTCCAGAAATTATGAACGTTAAAATGGAAAACGAATATAGTGGCATTAAAGTAGACGTTGAAAATATGGTTAAAGGCTCCGTTGGATATGCTGGTTGGGAAACAGATAACATTGTAAAGCCCATAGTAGCAGCCTGTGCAGAAGCCACAGATGGTAGGCTCCATCCTGACATGCTCTTATTCTCTGACGTTAGGGGAAGACTCACCTATAAAAAGCCTACATTAAATCAGTTAAAGGTAGGAACTAATCTCTCTGAACATTTTCTGGCAGATGAAAACTGTTCTCTTGTTTATATAGATATTAGTTCTGCAGACGTAAGAAGTGCAGCATTGCTTTCTCAGGACAAGAATCTAGTAAACGATTTAAGTAGCGAAAAGGATTTATATTCTGAACTTGGAAAGGAAATATTCAAACGCGAAGTAACCGAAAAAGAAAGAGAACTTTCTAAAACCTTTGTTCTCAGCATGCTGAATTTAGCAGGAACTAATACTATGGCAGAACAATTAGAAGTTTCCACTAAAACCGTAGAAGATTTCAAAGAAACTTTCTATAAAAGATACCCAAACTTGCTTGAAATGAAGAACAAAACAAGAGATTTTCTTAGAAATAATGGTTATGTATTCAGTGCTTCCTTTAGAAAAAGAAGGTTCTCTGAAGATGATTTAGGAGCCACTTTCTTCTGGAAAAGTTTTTTAAGTGCTCATAATTTTATTTATGCCGCTTTAACTTCGGATATGATGATGATGAACTGTTCTCAATTTTTGAAAGAGACTGAAGAATACAACGTTAAACAATGCTATTTGAACTCTGATGCTGCAGTATTTAATGTTCCAGATGAACACTTAGAAGCAGTAAAGCTTGCATTTGAAAGATTCGGCAAAGTTCCAGTACCAGTTCAATCAGGAACTTTGTGGTTCAATAAGCTTATTATGAAAAACGAAAAACCAAACGAGCTATTTATTCCCTTCATGAAGTATAAGCTGATGATTGGAAAGAATCTTAAAAATATGGAGAAGTGGTAGTGGCAACATATACCTTCAAGTGTCCCAAATGCTCTATACCTGTAGAATATGATATGTCTATGGGTAATTCAGCTAAAATGAAAGATGCACAAATATGTAGATGCCCTGAATGTAAAACTGTGATAACATATAATGATATAGACTTAACACTAAGAAAGAAAGGAAAACCACAAAAATGCCTCTTTACTTATTTAAGTGCCAAAAATGTGGAAAAGACACAGAAATAAACATAAGTTTTGGCGAAATGAACAAAATGGGAGAGATGGATTGTGTTGGTACATGTAATACTAAAAGATGTAAGTGTGAACTGTTTAAGGTTCATCAACAGATAAACTTCGTAGGGGGAATAAACATGAATTCCAGTGCTGTTGGAGTAGCCAAAAGAAAGTATTCGAACAAGGAAGGTGGTCCAAGACCGTTTGTAGATGGAAAACTTAAACCAGATATGAAACCAAATTGGTAAATGATACTATTAGATAATATAATACATACTATATCTACTTACTCAAATCGATGGGGAGGACCAAGATATAAGACCAAAAGCTTGTTTCAGTTCATGAATCAGCATCTTTCCAACAAGCAAAACAAAGATATAGACACAGGGGAAAAAGTAAATACCATATTGATTTCAGAAGCCTTTTTAGACTCTAACCATACACCACTATACTTAAAATCTTTACAGTGTCACACTAAAGATGTGATAACCTATTTCATAAAAGATGAGCTTGGATTTGAAGCAGAGTTTGCAATAGGAACAAAAATACTAGTTTGGAATAATTCTAAACCTGAATATATAGAAATAGAAAATATTCAAATGGGCATGGAAAGAGTAGTAAACCTTGAATTCAATAAAGATCTTAATGCTAGATTTAACCAACACTACTTGTTTATAAGCTCTGATCAGACACAAGAAGTATTGTGTGAAGGGATTAATTCAAATATATTATTAAAAAAAATTAATGATACAACAGTTAAAAAACAAACTGAATTAAACAAACAAAGAAACATCCAAGAGCTTTGTCTTATCAAAATTGAAGAGGTTAGGTCTATTGATGTAACTATTGGTTTTGAGCCAGAATTTTTACCTTTTAGTTACATGTTAAAAAAAGATAAAACTGTAAACACAACAAAATACTCTAGCAAAATCAACGAGTTGAGAAAAAAGAAATATCTTGACAAAATGAGAAGAAATGTGTATAATATAAGAAAGGATAAGTATAAGGTGAAACTGGAGATGGTTAATGAGAAAAATAGTCATTAAAAAAGGAGAAGAAAAAATTCATATACCATTAGGAATTTTTGTCAACGGTTTCATCATTAGGGTAAAAAATATGGTACAATATAATCAGGTCAATAACCAAAAACCTATTGCATCTAAAAAAGGAGAATAAAATGTCTACAAACAAGCTTACATTTTCAGAGCTTTTTTATCACAAATCATCAGCCTTAAGAGTAGAACTAAATACTTTCAAGGATCAAGCACGTTTTAAGATTGAGGTTATCCCTGCACTTAAAGATACCGCTGGCGTTCCTGTATTAAGTGCTTCAGGAAAGCCCAAGTTTGACTACAAAGCTTCCTTATCAATGCTCTTCAGCACAGTCGAACTTCTCAGAATTAAGAAGATCATTGAAAACATTCTTAATCCTGCTAAAACGGTTCCTGCTGACGGGTATAACCTTGAACATTATTTTGAAGTTGCAAGCACTACAACTCCCGGAACTAAGGAAAAAAAGAAGTCTGTTGCAACTTTTAAGAGATTGGAAAACAACTACAAACCAAAATCTCCTTCGCCTTTTGAGTATAAGTTTGTAGTAGGTCTTTCTCTTTATTCTTCTGCGAAAGGTACAAGTGCCGCCATTGTTTTAACTGAAGATGAATCTTATTGGTTCATGAATATGCTTCCTTTGTTAGTCCTTGAGTTTGTAAGAGAAAATGGTAGAATAGGAAATGATGCTAAACCTGCAGCAGCAGGAGCCTCACCAGCAGCAGGAAGTGCAGTTTCTGGAGGAACAGCAGGACCATCTCCACAGGCTTCTACACCAACACCAGTAGCCACTCCTGCAACAAATGAACCATCAGAACCTGACTTTAAGGATATTCCATTTGATGATGATATTCCTTTTTAACCTCTAACACATCGAAAAAAAGGAGAATACGATGAAAATAAAAATCAAAAACGTATTCGAACCAGAAAAAGAAATAGAAATTAAAAACCTACAAGATGATAAGACTGTTACTTTTCAAGGACAAGAGAGAGAACCAAATATTGTAATTCGTTGTAAAACTAATGATGGATTTCCAGTCTTCATAAACATGTCAAAAACAGCTTGTTTAGCAATATCCTTTCTAAAAGACACAGACAATAGTTAATAATTAATAGTTTACCGGACTCAGAACTGTAAAAGGAATTCAGTCATCATGCCGGGACTTCACTAAGCAAGGCTGAGGTAGCTTAGAATTCTTAGGAGATCATATTGATTACTAAATATATTACCATATCAAATGATATGTTCATTAACCTTCTAAACATTATTGTTGAAACAATTGATGAATTTAATATCTTCATTTTTGAAAGAGTAATGCAATCTGGACTTCTAAACGAGCAGATTCTTTTAGATCCAGTTTTACAAGAACAATTTGTAGAAGTTATTAAAGATCGTCTAGGAAACAAGGATAGATTCTACATTATTGAAAAATATAAAGAATACGTTATATTCGAATACCTAGAAAAAGGCTTTGAAAGACGTAATAATAACGAAGTTAATGAATCTTCTTGCATTACATATCTTAAAGAAAAGCTAGAAAGCTTCTATCTTCTTAAACATGCTCAGGAAATAGTCTCATCTGTAAGAAATGCAGATCAGAACATGAGTTTGGGAATGATAAAAGAAGAAGACTTGAAAACCATTAAGGGTAATATTTTTGGTTTGTTAGATGATTTAACCTTTGAAGCTGATTACGGCGAGATAAAACTTAGCAATATTGATCAGATGGAACGTAACAGATATATTTTCAACAAAGAAAGCATAATTCCCACCTTTTCACCAAAACTTAATTCCTATATCGGCGGGGGAGCCTTTCCTAAAAAACTTCATCTTGTAGCAGCCCCAACAGGAGCCGGTAAATCTGTAATCTTGTGTAAATTAGGAAAACATGGTGTTGATCTAGGAAAAACAGTATACCATTTCACTTTTGAGCTTAACAGGCATGAAACAATGTGTAGATATTGGAGCATTATTTCTGGTATGCCATATCTACAACTGTTTACAGAAACTCCAATTGATAAAATAGAAAAACATATAACTGCATACGTCAGAGAACATGGAGATGGTTTAATTATTAAAGAAAACCCTCCTCACTCAATGACAAAAGACATGATTAGTCTTTATATTAAAAGAAAGATGCTCACTGGAGAGAAGAAGCCAGATCTTATTATCGTTGACTATGCTGATTATATGAAATCTTCTTTGAGATCAAAAAATCAGGAGCAAAGATTAGACCTCAACTTCATTTATATTCAACTTAGAATATTGGCTTCTGAATTCTCCTGTCCTGTTTGGACAGCCTCACAACTAAATAGGGAGGGAATTAAGAGGGTGGAATCCAGTAATCAGGATTTAGCAGACTCTGCAGGGAAAGAAAACAATTCAGACTTAATCCTTATCGCAAGACAGTCCGAAGAAGAGAAGAAGCGTAAAAAACTTAGACTCTTTATTGGCAAAAACAGAATGGGAGATACTGGTATAGAACTAGTCTACAAAACTAAATATGCTTATATGGACCTAGAAGAAAGCGAAGAAGAGGCATTAACAGATCTGTCAGATATAGATTTTTCTGACCAAAAAGGAATATTAGGATAAAGGAGAATAAAATGATATCAGCAAAAGATGCAAACAAAATTGTGGAAACTGTAAGGGAAAACATTGAATTATCTTTGAAGGTCGGTAATTATTTGAGAGAACTTGAAAATGAAATAATTAGACTATCTAAAAACGGCCTTTGTGAAGCAAATCTATCTTTCCTTGCCACTGAAATGCTTTATACAACTTTTGATGGACCACTAAAGGATGCTGTTGTAAAAGAATTAAAAAGTCTTGGATATTTTACAGATGGCCTAAGAGCCTGTTGGGGAGTTAATAACGGAATTCCATCAGACCTTACAGAAGAAGAGAAGCAGGAGCTTATTAACAAGTGGAACGAAAAAAGATTTACACAAGAACCAAGAGAGATTAAGTATAAAGATGGAGGATCTGCAATAGTTTACAACAAAAATGCTCCAAAGCCTTCTATTACCGTTGTTCAAAATGGAACTATACAAGAAATTATTCCCGGAGATTTTATTCCAGATCCATTAGTAGAAGCTATTGCCAAAGAAGAAGAAAAAGGATCACCTTGCGAAAGAGGAGCTTTTATAGAGGAAGTAAAATGACACAGCTAATCAAAAGTGATCTAGTTGAGATCATACAAAGTAATGCACACAGACTCGCCTTCCCTGTAGAATTTCGT
>Ga0137357_1000144_pt1 | contig 9583 bp, 9 predicted proteins | sample EasRivERMLT860_2_FD_104762 | JGI IMG/M metagenome (GOLD analysis project Ga0137357, IMG submission 104762) | Soil microbial communities from meander-bound floodplain in the East River, Colorado, USA - East River MetaG ERMLT860_2 | ecosystem: Environmental > Terrestrial > Soil > Floodplain ... | reverse complement strand
TCGCCGCCGAGTCGACGTTCCTCTCGAGCACGAACTCGACGGTGATGGTGCTCACCTCCTCGCGCGACACCGACTTGATCGCGCGCACGCCCTCGATCCCCGAGAGCGCATCCTCCAGCGGCTGGGTGATCTGCGACTCGATGACCTGCGGGCTCGCGCCCTTGAAGACGGTGCGCACCGAGACCACCGGCGTGTCGATCTTCGGGTACTCGCGCACCGTCAGGCGCTGGAAGGAGATCACGCCGAGCAGCACGATCATCAGGCTCAGCACCGTCGCGAAGACGGGACGCTTGATGCACAGTTCAGGCAGCTGCATGGCGCACGCGGCAGGCCTGGCGCCTGCGCTAGCCCTTTTTCCCGGCTACCGCCGCCGCGGGCTTCGGTGTGCCCTGCATGACGCTCACCGGCGAGCCCGGGCCGATCTTGTGGTTGCCCTCGGTGACCACCAGGTCGCCGGCGGCGAGGCCCTCGGTAATCTCGACCTCGCCCACCTTGCGCACGCCGGTGCGCACCTTGACCATGTCGGCGCGGCCCTCCGCCACGCGGAACACGAAGCTGTCCTGCCCGCGCGGCACGATCGCCGCCTCCGGGATCCACACCGCCTTCTCGCGCACGCCGATCTGCGCCTGCACGCGCGCGAACATTCCGGGCCGCAGCCGCAGATCGGGATTGGCGACGCGCGCGCGCACCAGCACCGTGCGCGTCGCCTCGTCCACCGCCGTCTCGACGGCGTAGACCTGTCCGGGGAAGGTGCGCTCCAGATAGGCGTCCACCTGCAGCCGCACGCCCTGGCCGGCCTTCATGCGCCCCACGTAGCCCTCGGGCACGCGGAAGTCCAGTTTCAGCTGGTCGATCTTCTCCAGTCGCGCGATGTCGGTGCCCGCGGCCACGTAGGCGCCCTCGCTCACCTGGCGCAGGCCCATCACGCCCGGGAACGGCGCGCGCATCACCGTCTTGGCCAGGCGCGCCTCGTCCTCGCGCACCTTCGCCAGCGCGCGCTGCTGGTTCGCGCGCTGCTCATCGAGCGCCTGCTGCGCGATGAAGCCCTTCTTGTGCATGTCCTCGGCGCGCACCAGGCGCTGCGCTTCCAGCTCCGCCTGCGCCTTGCTCGAGGCGAGCACCGCGCCGAGCTCGCTCTGGTCCAGGCGCACCAGCACGTCGCCGCGCGCGACGCGGCCACCCTCCTGGAAGCGGATCTCGCCGATGCGCCCGGCGATCTCGGGGCGCACCGTCACCGCTTCGTCCGCGCGCATCGTGCCCACCGCCGTGACTTCGTCGACCGCGGGCGAGAGCTTCGCCGCGACGGCCATCACGGGCATCGGTGGCGGTGCTTTCTGCTGGGAATGAGCAAGCGCGGGCGCCAGCGCGAGCAGCCCCGCCAGGATCAAACGCATGCGGCGGAGTTTACTCGATCCGCATTACCGCCATCATCCCCGACTCCTGGTGCTCGAGGATGTGGCAGTGGATCATCCAGTCGCCCGGGTTGTCGGCGACGAAGGCGAACGCCGCGCGCGCCCCCGGATCGACGAGCGCCGTGTCGCGCCAGGGCTGGTGCGACTCGTTGAGCGTGCGGAACGCCACGCCGTGCAGGTGAAACGGATGGTGCCAGGCGGTGTCGTTCTCGACTTCGAGAATGTAGCTGCGGCCGCGCTTCAGGCGCAGCAGCGGCTCGTGCGCGTGTCCACGCGGCGAGCGGCCGTTGATCGACCAGAGTCCCTCCGGCTGCCGCGGGCGCATGGCCCCGCCGCCGAGCACGAGCTTGTGGCGCTCGGCGCGCGCCACGTCCGGCGCCGAAAGCGGATTGGGCGGCAATTGCGGCATGGGCAGCAGGCGCGCCGGTGCGCGCCGCTCCGTGTAGGCCAGGTCGATCACGCGATAGGCGCGGCGCGGGAAGAAGTCGTCCGTCACCGCGTAGCGGCGGCCGGGCTCGCCGCTTGCCTCGAGCTGCAGGTCCGCGCGCATGCCGGGCCCGAGCGTGAGCCCGCCGGCAAGGGCATGCGGCGCGACCGGGTGGCCGTCGAGCGCGATCACGCGCGGCGCGTGGCCCTCGAAGTTCAGGCGGAAGATGCGCGCGTTGGCGGCGTTCACGAGCCTGAGGCGCACCCGCTGGCCCGCATCCAGCGCGAACGCATCGGGCACGCGGCCGTTGACCAGCGCGGTGTTGCCCAGGCGCCCGGCGTGGCTGGCGTCGAAGGGCGCGTTGAAATCCCGGGCGACTTGCGCCTCGCGATCGAGGCGCAGGTCGGAGAGCACCCAGACCACGTCGCGGTCGAACGCGGGTGGCGTGCGCTCCTCGACGATCAGCGCGCCGTAAAGGCCGCGCCCGAGCTGCTCCGGGCTGGAAGCATGCGGGTGGTACCAGAAGGTGCCCGCGTCGGGCAGCGCGAACTCGTAGAGGAACTCGCCGCCGGGCGCCACGGGCTTCTGCGTCAGGTGCGGCACGCCGTCCATCGCGTTCGGCAGGCGGATGCCGTGCCAGTGGAGCGTCGTCTCCTGCGGCAGGCGGTTGACGAGGCGCGCGCGCAGCGTCTCGCCCTGCCTTGCGCGCAGCACGGGGCCGGGAAAGGCGCCGTTGTAGGCCCACAGATCGGTGTCGGGATGCGGCGCGCCGACTACGGCGATGCGCGCGGGCCCCGCCTCGAGCCGGATCTCGCGCGCGGACGCGCCGGCGGGCGCCTGCTGCGCGCGCGCCTGCGGCAGGGCGGCGAGCGCCCCGCAGGCGCCGAGGAAGCGCCGGCGCGAGACGCGATTCACGCTCGCTTCGCCGCGGCGTGCATCAGGCCTTCTTCGCCGCGGCGCGCTTCTTCGCCAGGCGCTGGCGCGTCTTCTCGGCATCCACCACGAAGCGCACGTGCACACCGGTGCCGCACTCCTCCAGCTCGTCGCGCACCCGGAAGGCGCATCGCACGCTGCGGCCGTCCACGCGGGTGACTGCGTACTCGATGGTGACGCGCATGCCCATCGGCGTGGCGGCGAGGTGGTCAATGGTCACGTGCGTGCCCACCGTGTCCTCGCCCGGATCGAGATAGCCGAGGAGGAAGTCGCGGATCGCGTACTCGACGTCGCTCACCATGTGGGGCGTCGCATAGACCGCGTTCTCCGGCCCCATGAAAGCGATGCAGCGGCCGTCGTCCACGTGGATCACCTTCCTGCCGGCGATGCCGGGAATCAATGTCGCCTTCATCGTCTGTGCCGCGCCATCATCCCTACTGGAATTGCGATTGCCAGATGCGCGGCGCCTGCGCCGCCGCTTCGAGGTCGAAATAGATCCGCCCGATCTCGCGCCCGTCCGTGGTCTCCACCTGCACCTTCCAGCTGCCGGGCTGGTAATTGGCCTTGAAGCCGTAGCCGCGAAAGCCCTGCTCGCGGCCGCCAACGATGCCCATCGGGATCGAGTCGTGCAGCGCCCAGCCGCCGATGCCGCCGCCCGCGCGCCAGTACCAGCGCACCTGCACCTGGTCGGCAAAGCGCGACGGCGAGAAGATGCGGAAGAACACGTACACCCGGTCACCGGGCTGCGCGCGGAACGCCTGGTCGCCGTTGTGCCAGAAGCGCCACCATTCGCGCTCGTGGGTGAGGCGGTAGCCCTCCGCGGTGCGCTCGACCGAGTGGTACACGCCGATGTACGGAATGGACAGCGGCACCGGCGGGATGAGGCGAAAGAGGTAGAAGCCGAGAAAGCCGACGAGCACGCAGCCCAGCGGCACGAGGATCTGGCGCCGGGCGAGCGCGAAGCGCTCCGGCGCCGAGCGGCGGATGCGCCAGGCCGCGCCCGCCAGCGGCAGGGCGCCGACGAGCATCGACGCGAGGAACATGGCAAGGCCGATGGAGCCGGCGAGCACCGGCAACAGCGTGGCGAAGAAGGACAAGAAGCACAGCGCGAGCAGCGCGAACTTGAAGGGCAGCCCGAGCGCCTTGAAGCGCCGCGACTCGTTCGCCAGCAGCAGCACCACCAGGAAGCCGAGGAACGCGAACGACACCACGAGCGACGAGCTCTTGAAGTAGTAGATGGCGTAGAGGTTGAGCAGCGCGCCGAGCAGGAAGTGCACGGCCGCGCCGCGGTACTCGAACACCCAGCGCCTGAGCCTGGGCATCGCGGCCGGCTCCGGCGCGGGCTGGCCCTGCTCGCGGAACATCTGCAGCAGCACCGCCATGATCACCGCCAGGTACACCGCCTGCTGGCCGATGGTGAGCCAGGAATCGATGCGCCCCACCGTCAGCATGTCGAACACGAAGCCGGCGGCGAAGAACGCGGCGGCCACGGCGCGCTCGTTCCCCTTGAAATAGCGCTCGAGCCGGCCGAGGACCGCCGGCGGCGCTTCGGCAGTCCCCTGCCCCGGTGCGGCATTCATGCGGCGGATTGTAGCCGCCGCGGAAACGCGTTACTTGGCGCGCGGCGTGCCGCGCAGGCCCTCGCGATCGAGCAGCTGGTTGATCATGTCCTGCATGATGTCGAGGCGCTCCTCCAGGATGCAGTCGCGCTTCGCGGCCGGATCGTCGAGCCTGGTGCACACGCTCGCGACATAGGGCCCGCGGCCGAAGCCGCGCCCCATCATGCCGCCGCCCGGGCCCATGCCGGCCCCGGGCCCCATGCCTGCTCCAGGTCCCATGCCCGCGCCTGGCCCTGTGCCGGGTCCTTTGCCCGCACCAGGTCCCGCACCTGCTCCGGGCCCCTTGCCTGCGCCATAGCCGGGACCGTAGCCCGGGCCGGGCCCGCCCATCATCGGGCCGTAGCCGCGCATCGCGCCGAAGCCCTGTTGCATCGTTTCATAGTGCTCGCGCAGGAGCTTCTCGCGCTCCTTGGGGTCTTTGGTCGCGCGGATCTTGTCCATCTGCTCATGCATCGTCTGCATGCGCGCCCACATCTGCTCGCGATACTGCTCGAAGTCCGCGCGCGGTCCGGGACCGGGCTGCGCAAGCGCAGGCACTGCGAGCGCTGCCGCGAGGATGGTCAATGCCAATTTGGTTCTCATGGCTTCTCCTGTCTCTCTGTCATTGCTTCAAGTGAAGTATCCGGTGGCCGGGCACGGATGGCTTGATGTGCGTCAACCCGGCGACCTCCCCCGACTCCTAGGATGCATGCGACGTGCAACTGTCCGCGCCTTCTCCCGCAACGCCGCAAGCCCCGCCCGGCTTCGCGCTCTTCGCGCTCGGCTTCCGGCCTTTCTACCTGCTCGCCGGCGCCTACGCGGCGCTCGCCGTCCCGCTCTGGGCCCTGCAGTACGCCGGGTGGCTGCCGGGCGCGAACATCCTTTGGCACGCGCACGAGATGATCCTCGGCTATGCGTTCGCGGTGATCACCGGCTTCCTGCTCACCGCGGTGCGCGCCTGGACCGGGCGCCCCACGCCGACGGGCGCCGCGCTCGCGGCGATCGCCGCGCTGTGGCTGCTCGCGCGCGGGCTGGCGTTGGTGTCGCTGCCCGCGGCGGCCGTCGCGGGAGCGTTCTTCGCGGTGGCGGTCGCCTGGGGCATCGGCCGGCCGCTGGTCGCGGCGGGCAACCGGCGCAACCTGTTCTTCATCGCGCTGGTGCTCGGGCTCGGCGCGGCAGGCCTCCTGCTGCAGGTCTGGCCCCAGCTCGGCATCGCGCTCGGCCTGGACGCGGTGCTGTTCGTCATGACGGTGGTCGCCGGCCGCGTGGTGCCGATGTTCACCAACAATGCCGTTGCGGGCGCGGGCGCGCGGCGCATCGCCTGGCTGGAGAAGGCAGCGCTCGGCGCGATCCTCGCGCTGATCGCGCTGGACGCCCTCGAGCTCGTGTTGCCCGCGGCGGCGGTCGCGCTGGCGGCCGCAGCCGCGCACGGCGCGCGACTCGCGCTGTGGTCGCCGCACAGGACCCTGCGCGAACCGATCGTTTGGATCCTGCACATCGCCTACGCCTGGATCGTCGTGCACCTGCTGCTGCGCGGCCTGGCGGGCTTCGGCCTCGTGCCGGTCGCGCTCGCCACGCACGCGCTCACGGTCGGCGCCATCGGCGGGCTGACGCTCGGCATGATGACGCGCACGGCGCGCGGCCACACGGCGCGGCCGCTCGTCGCGGGCGCGGCGGAAACCGCCGCCTACCTGCTGGTCCAGCTCGCTGCCGTGGCGCGCGTGCTGGTGCCGCTCGCGTTCCCGGGCGCCTATCTCGCCGCGACGCTCGCCTCGGCGCTCTTCTGGTTCGCCGCCTTCGCCGCCTTCACCGTCGCCTACGTGCCGATCCTCTCTCGGGCGCGCCTCGACGGACAGCCGGGCTAGGGAGCCTCTGGCCTGTTGGCGCGGATGCGCGCCGCGGCCGGAACCGGGCGCCAGCCACTTTTCTGCGGCGGCGCCGGATTGACGCAAGTCAAACCGGGCGCCAGGTACCGGGACGATACTGATCAGGATCTTTCAAGGAGGCTCCATGTACACGCACATCCTGGTACTCACCTACGGAACCAAGCTTTCGGCGCGCGCCGTGCGCGCGGCGGTCGCGCTCGCAAGAACCTGCGGCGCCAGGATCACGGGTGTCTTCGTGATCCCGCCCTACGTGCCGCCGGTGTACGCCGAGGGCATGCTCTACGTGGCCGACATCGGCCCGCGGCGCCACAAGGAGCTGATGGCCAAGGCAGCCAAGAAGGCGCTCGATGCGGTGGGCGCCGAGGCGCGCCGCGGCAGGGTTGCCTGCGCGAGCGCCACGCCGCTCGCGGACCAGCCTTGGGACGGCATCCTGAAGACCGCACGCGCCAAGCGCTGCGACCTGATCGTGATGGCCTCGCATGGTCGGCGCGGCATCGCCGGGCTGCTGCTCGGCAGCGAGACCACCAAGGTGCTCACGCACTCCAAGATCCCCGTGCTCGTGTGCCGGTGAGCTACCGGCACCTGCTCGCCTGCACCGACGGCGCGCCGCGCGCGCGCAAGGCGGTGGCGATCGCCGCGAAGCTCGCGCGCGCCTGCGGCGCGAAACTCACGGTGCTCTTCATCATGCCGCCGTACGTGCTGCCTGCTTACGGCGAGGCCGCGCAATACCTGCCTGGCGTCACGCGGCACTTGTACAAGCAGCGCGCCGACGCGCTCGCGAAGAAGGTGCTGGCGCCCGCGGCGCGGCTCGCCCGCGAGTCGGGCGTGGTCTGCGAGACGCTGGCGGCGAACGCCCCCGAGCCCTGGTCGGGCGTGCTGCACGCGGCGCACCGGCGCAAGTGCGACCTCATCGTGATGGCCTCGCACGGGCGGCGCGGCCTCGCGCGCGCCCTGCTCGGCAGCGAGACGCAGAAGGTGCTCACCCACTCCCGCATCCCCGTTTTGGTGGTCCGCTAGGCGTTCTTGCGGCGCGTGGCATCGCCCGGCGCCGGCGCTTTCCCCAGCGCCGCGCGAATCCCTCGCCTTTGAGCCGCGGGCGTCGTAGGCCTGCGCAACTCGCCCTCCTGCTCCTACGGGCTCGAACAGTGCTCGGCCTTCTCCCTCCGCCTGCGGCCCGGCTCGGCGCGGCACGATGGGCCCCTAGCGCCGGCGCCGGGCTACGCCTCGCCTTGCTGAGTGGCGCGGCTCAACGTGTGCGCTCAGCCGCGCCGTCGTTCGGCGTCGGCTGCAGCGAATTGTCAGGCAGCCCCGTTACCCTGTCTGGACCGAAGAGCCGCCGATTCGGTCGATTCATTCGAATCACTCGATAGCCAACGTACAGGAACGCGAACCCAAGAAAGAGGAAAGCGAATCCGACCAGCAAGACAGCCGCACGATCGAAATTCGACACGAAGACGCCGCCTCCCAAAATGAACAAGGCTCCACCAAAGATCACGATCAAGCCCAACACGACCCGGACAGGCGTTGGGACCGGTGTCGGTTGATTAAGCTTCTCTGTCTGAAACAGGTATTGGAGAAATGGCGGAGGCGTCTTGCCCTGGCCCTTGAGCCGGCGCGACAGGAAGAGATAGGCGAGGCACCCGTTGATGAAGAAGAATGCGATGAAAACCAGGCTAGCCGAAAGCCAGGGCGAGACGCCAGCTGTGGTACCGAAGTACGCGATAGTTACCGCCAGCGCAACCCAGAAGCCCAAATAGATCGCCGTGTAGAGCCTAATCATCAGGCTGCCTAACCTTCGAGCTAACCGGCGCGCGACGGCGTGAAGCGCTTGGGCCAGAATAAGATGAGGTCCAAGCGCGGCACGCCGTTGCGTGTCCGGTTCAGCGAGGGGTTAGGCCACGCGTTCAAGCGCCGCGACCGGGTAGATCTGTACCGCCCCTGGGTGAGCTTCGGACTCGACGGCATAGCCTTCAGGCGTCAGTTTCGTGCTGTACCAGCCAACGACTCGGCCCTGCCACGCGGCGCCCGACTTCTTTCGTACGCGATCTCCCAGCCCAAACGTGGCGGGCAATGGCAGCGCAGGCTGGCGATCAACTGGAGCACCGACGGCATTGCTACTTTGTTCCATATTCAACCTCTCTTGCGAACCGCTGGAGATCGCCCGACTCGTCGACTACCTATACCTGTTTGCTCGGTAGTTGTGCATTTTATCGGTCGTGATGCAGTCGGCCGTACTGGCACCGGTGGGGTTCGTAAGCGGCCTCCAAGGGTTGTAGGCAGCTTGCGCCCTCTTTCCAGTGTGGCTGTTCAATCCACGCCGATAGGCGCTGACTCTGCTGGCGCGCCGAGTGGCTCACGTTGCGGGGCCTAATGTCCACGCCTACCGGCGCGCGTCGGATGGGCCTTGCGGAGCACGACGCTCATGCGCGCGTCCGCGTGCGGCGTGCTGTTAGAGCCCAACGCGGGCTCCCAGAACGGATAACACAGCGCTCGCGACAAGAAAAGCTGCCACGAAAGCGCCGAGCAAGCGATGCACGGTAACTTCGCGCGATGATATTCGGGCTAAGGGGATATACCGAATGGCTGCATAGAAAAGGAGCACAACAAAGACGACGGCTGTAACAATCGGCCACCACGCACGCTGATCGAGGGAAATCCACAAGCCGATGATGAGGACAAACGGCAGAGAGATCACTGCAAGTCCACTCCACCAAGATGGAGCCGCAAGGCCACTGCACTCCGAGCACTTAAGCGGCAGGAACGCCGAAGCCCACCTCTTTTGTCGCGATGTAAAGACCTCCTTCTGGCAACTTGGGCACTGAATTAGCATTGGGCTCTAACGTCGCCGTTCACTTGGCCGAGGGAAGGCGCGAAGCGCCGCTCCTGAGGATCGGGTGCAACGGCTGGTTAGCTCTGCCTTACCAATTGTCATGGCGTTCTCGACGCTCCAGACGGTAGTTTGTGACTTCGAGTCGAACGCCATCGGGATCGGTGAAGAACGTCGCCCAATAATCAGGAGCGTATTGAGGGTAGAGCTTTGCCTCCGACGCCTCGATGCCGGTGCTACGAAGCTGAGCGGCTACGGCAGCCACTTCGGCCACTGATTCAACGCGGAGACAGATGTGGTGCAACCCAGGAGCATAGGAGTCGTGCACAGCTTTGGTACGCGAAGGGCGAAGGACATAACCAAAGTGGCGGTTGAAGTATTGAATGTGAGGATCGCCGCCCAGAGTGAACTTGTTTTTGCGAAAGCCCAGAGCCTCAAACATGACACGGTCGTAGAAAACCTCCGAGCGCTCAAGATCGGAGACTGCGATATAGATATGG
>Ga0137357_1000143_pt1 | contig 9600 bp, 19 predicted proteins | sample EasRivERMLT860_2_FD_104762 | JGI IMG/M metagenome (GOLD analysis project Ga0137357, IMG submission 104762) | Soil microbial communities from meander-bound floodplain in the East River, Colorado, USA - East River MetaG ERMLT860_2 | ecosystem: Environmental > Terrestrial > Soil > Floodplain ... | reverse complement strand
GGAAGCGAGGCGGTTCGAGTTCGCCACCATGATTGAAGGAATTGTCGTTCATGGTTAGAACACCTGTGCTAATAAACACGTCATCTCCGATGAGGACACCGGCAGTGATGTGGCTCAGGTCAATGACTCGGGAACGCCTGCCCATCGTCACGTCATTCTGGAACGTGCAATTGGAGCCAACAATAGAGTCGTCGCCAATCTCGCAGTTCTCACGAATACGAGCACCATCGCCAATCAAGACGTTCTCCCCCAATTGTACACCAGCGTAAATTGTGGCACCAGCACCGATGATAGACCCCGAACCGACGAAAGTCGGACCATGAGCCTGCGGCCTGTTGGCCATCCCGCCTACGCCCTTAGAGCGACGACCGATGACGGCATGAGGGAAAACTTCCACGCCTCTCGAAAGCGTCACGCCCGCTTCGATAACTACATAGTCGTGGATGATTACGTCAATTTCAATCTTGGCTTCGGGATGAATGATCGCTGTGTCCGCGATCACTCTCCCCGCGTTGTTAATCGGCTTCATCTTCTACCAGTTCGACGTTGCTCATGATTGGGTGGTCGATGAGGAAGTCTCGGATTTCATCTCCGAGAGGGTCATCGCCAGCCCAAAAGAAACTCCTACCGGCGAGGATGTTACCAATTGCCTGAACGGCATCACTGTACTCATAGTCCTTAAGTGGACGAGGCACGGCAATGCTAATGTTGGTGGGCTGTTCAGCGGCCATCTAGCGGCTCTCCTTGCTGTTAGTTGCCTAGATTAAGAGGCTCGGCTCCGGCTTCGTCAGCGGGCTCGCCATCAGCCAAGTCTGCCGCATCCTCCGCCTCGACAGGGGCGTCGGCTACGGGCTCATTGACCACGGCTGCGGCTGTCTTGTCCGCATTGAAGTTGGTGAGGACTGCGCCTTCGATAGCGGCCTCAATTTGCTCGGCGGTGACACTCTTGAGTCCAGCCTTGTTCAGAGAGTCCTGAACGACCTTGGTAGCGGTGGCCTTCTTGTCGGTGACAAAGCCAGACAATGCACCCTGCTCAGCGGCCTTCACGGCAGCATCAGCAATCTCCTGTAGGAGAAGGAACTGATTAGCCGACGTGTTCGACTTGAGGAAGGAGTAGCCAGCCTTGGCCAATGCTCCGGTGACAAGAGTCACGACCAACAAGAGAACATTTGCAATCGCTTGTTGGAACTCGGGGCTAGTGAGGATACTGTCCACTAGTTTTCCTTTCGGCGCTGGATGGTTTCTTCCATCTTCTTCGCCATCTGCTGTACGGCATCCAAGAGATTGTCAGCAGTCACTTCGTCGTTGCCGAACAAGTCTTCGATATCCAGACGGATTTCAACCGTCACCATGTTGTTCGTCAGGAACTCAGGTACGACCTTCGCCGCACGTACAATCATAACAGGCTTTGCAACTTCCTTGGGCTGCAAGCCCAACTTGTTCTGCCAATCAATGATAACGATACCGTCAGTGGCAAAGTTCATATGCCCAAGAGTCTCCGCCAGCAGGCGTGCTCCCTGTGGGGCAAACCTGCGAGCGGCAGTCATGAACGCTGGGCGTCTCCCTAGTTCAATGGCTACGACGTTCAATTGACAGTCCTTCCCAATGCCGTGAGAAGGTTGGCGATGTACTCGCGCTTCTCCGGATTTAGTTCATCCTGCATGACCTCAATGAAGTCAGTGGGGTCACTTGGTCCCCACGAGTCCCACTCATACGCAGCCGAAGCCAGATATCCAGCGGGAACCTCACGTGGATTGAATGAAGTCTTAACGTTGACCGGTGACACGCTCTTAACGTCCTCCGGTACAACTCCCATGTCCTTTAAAAACTCGAAGGCAGAGTTTCGACCCGAATTCTTGGCGAGTTCAGCCAGCCTTGTCAGGCTGAACGAAACATTCACCCAATTCTCCGTACTCAAGTAGCGTGCCTCCATTCAAAAAGTGTTCAGCGAAGTCCTTGCCTTGAGTCGGCGGGAGTCTTACGCTTTTATCTCCGAGAACCCGCATGACCGTCTTGGCCCCTAGGTTTCCGGCCTCGTCGGCGTCGAAAGCGATGAACACTCTCTTAGCCCACATCAAATCCGTAGACCATACCTCCCATTGCTCGGCACTAATGCCTGCTCCGGGGATACCGCCCACTCCAATGCTGTCTTCGATTGTAGTGTCTGCGGTGATGGCTGTCAAGTGGCTCCACACCGCCTGCGTGTCACTCTCGCCCTCACACAGAATAACGTAAGGGCGGTAGCGAACCTCATTCAGATTGTAGATGCCTCGCTTGGTCCCCGTCTCAGCGAACTTCCGACCATCTCTGGCTCGATAGCGGATGCCAAAGACTGCAGAGTCATCGTAGAACGGGAATGCGATTACCCTCTTGTCTCGGTCCCATCCGAGTCGGAAGTGCGGGACCGCCTTGGCGTTGATCCCCTTGGCGGTGATGTACTCAATGACCTCCCTTGGCTTGTCCGCGACGAGATTGGCTCGTAGTGTTCTCGCCAGTTCAGCGAAGTCGTACGTCGGTTCGAAGTAGGGATTGTTCGCAGATGCCTCATAAGAACGGAGCGTGATAGCGACATTATCAATCTCCTTACCCAGTCTTGCGGCTAGGTATTGAATAGTGCCACGCTCCGGGCATCCAAAGCAGAGCCAAAGCCCTCGCTCCAAGTCGATGGATAGCGAGGGCAATCGGTCGTCATGGAATGGGCAGCGTACCACCGCATTTTGGGAACGTTCGCTGATTGGCACTCCGAACAAATCGGAGATGATATCAGTTAGAGCGTACTTGCTCATCCTGTACGATTAGACCCCTCTGAATACGGTCTACGGCTTCCTGAATTTCAGGGTGAGCCTTGACATAAGCCTTCATGCACCTACCACATAGGTTGTGTTGGAACAAGTTTACCACCTTCTTGCTAGACAGATGACCATACTTATGGCCACGCCTGCCATTTGCGTTAGTGAACTCGTAGCCCTCACCAGCATAATTGCCACCACGAAGATTGCGACCGCACTCAGTATAGGCGGTGTCGATAAAGTAACGGTACGTCCCTTGCGGCTTAATCACTTCCCTAGTCGCCGTTCTGGTTACTCCGACAATCGACCAGTGTCGGGTACCGGGAGAGTAGCCGGTTCTGCTAACCCACATCAGGTGGCGTACTTAACTTGCTGCTCAGTGGTGAGCATGAGCATGTTTGCGCAATACTGGCACAACGGCTCAGGCGTAATCCCGTCCTTCTCGAACAGCAGTCGGCCAATACGAGCCGTCTTCAACTCAAGGAACTCACCGATGTTCTTCTTGGCCGTGCGCTGACGCCAAGACTGTCCGCTCGTGTCATACAGATTGCTGACCACCAATGTCTTGTTAGACAGTTGGCCGCAGGCTGCCTTTGCCTTGACAATGACATGCTCCGGTGTAGTCGAACGGGACTTGACGTGGCCCAGCACCGGGTGGTAGTAACCCGGAATTGCGGGAACCTCACGATGGTAGTAACGGTCGGTGTAGCCGCCCCGCTGGCCGTATGGACCGGCGTACTCCTTGCCTTCAAGGATACCGGTTTCGCGGTCTTCGAAACTAACCTTCGTGTTGTAGTCGATTACCTTGTCATCGTTTAGGAGCGAGGCTTCCTTGACCAACTTAACCTCAATATCCTTAGCGATGTGCCAGCGGCCACCGGAATGGTAGGCGTGATGGAAAATGAATGCGGTCACGCGTCCTCCAATCTATCAAAAGCGGCACGTAGGCGACGAGCAAGGTCAGACCGGTCGTGCTTGACGACGAAGCCGTCGATTACGACAAGTAGCCTGAGTAGGTCTTCGAGTTCCTGCTTCTCTCCGTTACGCTGACGGTCGAGAATGTCCTCCACGCGCTTGAGAGTAATCTTCTTGTGCTGCATTAGTCTTCCTTGTAAAGCAACGCCCTTCGGTTGTTGCACTGCAATGCCAGAAACTTCTTCTTGGCGTCGTCAAGATTGTCAGGTACACGGCATACCCTAATCCTGATACCGGTCTTGCGGTCACCAATCAGAAACTTATCGAATGGCCCCTGACTGGTACCGCAATTATTACACAAGAGGGCCACCCTCGTCAAGTAGCGAGCGGAGATTGGCGACACTGAGCGTCCAGTCGGCATTGCGCCAGTCGGACAGTTCGAAGATGAACTCATTTCCGTACTCATCCGAGAGATAGGCGAGAAAGTCCTCAAGACCATCGCCCGGAATGTCATCCGCCAGATTGCCACCAATCCACGCGCTGTAGTAGCGACCATCAAAGCGAACTTCGAGAGGCCGGATACCGCGCCCGTTGTTCTCTACGATGTAGCCATCAAAGCGTAGTTCGTTACTCACGGTTGACACTAGCCTCCGTGCTGAACCCTTCCGGGTAGCGAGCCTTCAACTTGTTGATGTTGTACGAAGCAACGTCAGACAGTGAGAGCCCATATGTATCGGCCAAGCAGGCGAGATACCAGAGTACATCCCCCAGTTCACTGGTCATCTTTTGGATATCAATAGGATGACCGTGGCCTACTTCCTTCTTGATAAGGTCCGCAACTTCCCCTGCTTCACCCGCAATCCCCAAGCCGAAAATCAACTTGCGGAAGTCCCAGTCGGGAGACATTGACGCAGTGCGCAATGCCTCCAACTGATAGCGGTTCAGGGTTTCAATGTCGCTCATGGACTAGAACGGAAGGTCGTCGGTGAACGCTTCGGCCTCGACCTCAGGTGCAACCGCCGCGACCGGAGCCTCGATAGTCGGAGCAGTGGAGCGTGCACGACGGGTGCGGATGGGACGGTAGTCGATAATCTTGTTCTGCTTGATGCCCTTGGCATTCGGCTTCACGATGACTACGGCGATGAGACGCTTCCCGACAAGGGTCTGGAAGTCCTCAATCGAGATGTGGTCCTCAAGGTCAAGGCTGTTGGCGTAAGCGAAGAACTTACGAGCCTTGGCGGGCTGAGGCTTGAGGCCGACACGAGATGGGTCGAGCCAATCGAAGAACAGACGCTCGGAGTCTACCTCGTCGCCTTCGATATCAAGGAGTTCGTCGCCGTTAGCGAACGAAATGACGCGGGAGCGGATTTCCAACTGGTCGAACTTGCGATCCGCGTCGAAAATGTCCTGCTTGTCCTTCTGGACAGTGACTTGCTTGACCTCTACGATGTAATCGTCAGCCGGGAGAAGCGTAAAGCCCTCACCACGCTGATCCTCGTATTCGGCAGCAGACGGAATGTTAACGCCCAAGGCTATACCTCCTAAGGGACTCGTCAAATGGGCTATAGGGAGCCACCCGAGTAGAGTCTAAGACTACCATAAATGGCCCCCTGATTGCAACTACTTCTTGCGCTTGAGAGCCTGCTTTTCATAGGCCAGAAGTTCTGCATGACGTGCCTCTGTGATGATGTGCAGAGGGGGAACCGGCTTGGAGTTCAGGTACTTCGGCGTAAGGTTTGTAGGTTCGATCCTGATAAGCGGATGCTTGTCCCACTCAGCGGACTTGGTGACAATCTTGACCCAATAGTCCCACAGTTGAGCGGGCACACGAGCGTGCTTGTTTTCGGCGGCGTAGTTTAGTGAGAGGGCGTCAAACTGCATGGCAGTTACGTGACCAACGCGTCCCGTTTCTGAGACGATGCCGTTCCCCGGAGCCATCTTGGGATCGGGGCCGTCATTGGCGATGAGCCACTTGGCCAGTCTGCGCTCTGAGTCCTTCGCCCTTCTCAGTCTGCGCTTCGCCTCCGAAGCGTCAGTCATTACTTTGCGGTCGCCCCATCGGAACGCCTGAACAAGAGATTACCGATGATGTTCAAGACGAACACGAGAGCGAATGCCTGCCAGAAGTCCAGTGTTGGACCATTGAAGACGGCTGGTACGACTGCATTCCAAGCAATCGAAAAGATGAGCGCCACCAGAGCGGTGACGGCGAAGAAGACCGCAAGGAAGATTGCGATTGCCCCGACTACTAGTGCGAATGTTCTCAATTCTACTCCTTCTGTAGTGATGTGACACGAGTAAGATACTTACCTTGTACGCCAAGGATCAAGTTCTTCTCGCAGCCACAGGCTTCTACAATGATCCCCGTGGGACTTGGCTTGTATTCCAAGATCGGACATACCATATCACCATGAGATGGATCACTGCAATTCATGCACCAATCACCCGGCCACACGGTCACCGGAATTACGGGAGCGCGGTTCAGGTTAATCACTGCGTCTTGCTTGCTTTCTACCGAAATAACTGGCGAAGGGTGTCTCCCTCTCGCGGATTGTACGCTCTCGGCGTTCATCAATAATCCCCAACTGACGGAGTGACTTACCCTCCGCCTTGGCCCACTGCCTGAGGATCGCGTCTGCTTCCTCGCTCGTTGTCACTTGTGTCCCCTGTACCTCACAGGTAGATCGTCTGTTGCGATTGCCTTTGCGACTGCCTGTACTGTCCGTTGCAGTCTCTTGCGTGCGGCATGCTTGCCGGTGGTGCGCACTCGACCGCCCTTTGTATTCGCCCATTGTGCTGCTTCCTTCGGGCTCATCCCGTCGCACCACGCGAGCAATTCGATCCGATCCTGTACCTCTAGTTGATTGACTTCTTGTTCGGCTGTGAGTAGGTCTAGGTGGAAGTCATTGCCAATGACCGACGAGTACATTTCGAATACGTCGTTCGCATCAGCAGCGGCGGATGACATCGTAAGGATGACACTGCCGCCCGGATTTTCAAGAGCGGCCCGAATGCCGTGACGCTCGATAAGCAACTTCTTCATGTAATCGGTAGACCAATAAGCAGAACGAGGGTCATACCATCCAGAGGCTACTTCATGGGCGCTACTAGCAGTGGCCAATTGTTCTTGTCTCCAACGACGCGCACCGAAGATGGTGCGTCGCCAAATTCCACGGTGACGGACTTGCCGTCAACCGCTGTAAGCACCTTGGCCATGAACGTGGCATTTACAGGGAGAGTCCCCTTGCCAGTTACCTCCGCTTGTACCTTCGCTGCTCCTGCGTCGCCTCCCTTGATAGTGAGCGAACTGCCATCTGCTACCAATGTGACGCGACTGTACTGATGTCTCCCAGCGAGTGCCTTGAAGTTATCAATGAGCAACTTCTTATCGGCCTTCACGAGAACAGTGTACTTTGGCAGTGCAAGTGCTGGCCAAGATGGGTACTTCTGGTTGAGAACTGCGGCCACCCTGTACTTACCCGACCCAATTTGGGCCTGATGTACCAGCGTTCCGGTGTGTTCTGGCACCCAAATACCACCCGCGTCCTCCATGCCAATGAGCGCAGGGAATAGGTCAGCCTTGAAATGCAGCGTCACGTCCTGCGCCAGCGACAACGGACCGACCGTAGCCATGATGTGGTCCTCGCAGGCAGACAGGTGGAAGGAGCCCTTGCGTGACCTACCCAGCACTTGGTCCCACGGTGCAAATTCACCAATAGCAGCCTTAAGATACTTACCAGCATCGGCTAGGAACCCGGCAGGGAATGATACGAAGTATCCTGTGCCATCGTAGGGCGTGGGACGCAGTACCCGAAAGTGAGAGCGCATGTCTGCCATTGCAATCTCGGACCCGAAGGACGTGCGAATGATGGCACCGTCACCGTTGATGAGTAGTTCTGCGTCACCCTTGGACTTGAGAGTCTTGATGGCCTGCAGCAGAATGCGTGCAGGGACAAGAGCCTTCCCCTGTTGTTCGGTGGCCCCAACGCTGACCACGATGGTCTTGGAGTAGTCACCGGCAATCAACTTGAGTTGGCCCTTGTCTGCCTGAATTAGGATGCGGTCGGAAGGCGACTCTGCCTTCTCTCGAATGGACGCGAAGCGACCAAGGTTTTCCCCGATGTCACGCCACTCAGCGAATGTCGTCATTACCAACCTTTCTGTGGGTCGTGTTGTCTAATACCAGCCGTAAAGTTGCGAATGCCTCCACGCGTTGCAGGCAGTTCCATAACGCCCGCTAATGTACCCGAGTCCCCATCGAACTTGAGTGAGTGGATTAGTACGCCAGTCTCGACCGGCCCTAGCCATCTTGATACCGGGTAGGGCTTGGGGAATACCATAAGCACCCGAAGACGGGTTTCTAGCCCACCATCGCCAGCCGCTCTCACGGGACCAGAGACGGTATAGACAACGGTACTGCTTGTCACCAATCCGCTCATGAGCCCAAATCTGCGCCGCCCTCGTTGAGCCAGTTGCCTTCGGCCTCAAGGTCAGCCTTGGTCTTGGCGATGCGGTGGGCTTCGGCCTCGGTAGCGATGCTACGGTAGGGCTCGGCCTCGATACGAATACCTCGGTAGTAGTAGGCTCCGGCAGCATGTACGGAGTCAAGTGTTCTTGGGGAATAGGCTGATACACCCACGGCTCATTGGCCTCCGTCATCTGACACGCGCTCACTAGGAGCACGCAAATTAGCAACCATCTCATCAGTGACCTCCACACTCACCTGTAGAAGACCCCTAATTGTATTGCAATCACTGCAGGAAAGTCCATACTGATACGGTGGGGTCAGTCTACGTCTGCGGTATACCTGTTGGACAGGTACGCATTCCGCAATCTTGAACTGCGCATCGTACAGGATTTCCCCGCACATAGTAAGCGCAACTTCTTCTGGCTCGCCCTTTGGGGCGTACCAGCCAGATGCACCTACCAAGAACTTGCTCAGCAGGTGAACCTTGGAGCGCGAACCACTTTGGGTCCGCACTGTCTGTACAGTGTACATCACCGGAGCAACCTCACATATCCTCACCTTCGGACCCGTAAGCATCGGACAACTTGCCGGTGCGTAGGTCGAAGTTCATCTGGATGTTACCAAACTCTCCGTGACGATGCTTCATGACATGAAAATCCATGATGCCCGGAGAGTTCAGTCTATCACGCTTGAGCATAACTGCAACATCAGCGGCATCTCGGATAGCACCGTGGCCCTTGAACGAATAGAAGTTCTTGTCACCCTCCCACTTGGCCATCTCATTGGACACCTGCGACAGAGCCATGACCGTGCAGTCGAGTTCCTTGGAAAGGTTCTGTAGTTCGAGGATGGTGGTGCGAGCGTCCTTGATTTCGTCCCCGCTGTCATGAACATTCTGAATGAAGTCCACGACGAACAAGTCGAGTCCTACAGTCTCCTTCTGTGCAATCGCCTTGCTGCGAATATCAGAGAGCCTGTAGGACGTATCGTAGACGCGGATGGGAGCCGACTGGACCCATCCCTCAGCCCGACGCATCATATCTACGTCATCATGGCCGAAGAATGCCCGATCCCGAATGTTGTTCTGGTTGATGCCAGTGGCCAATGACAACAGGCGAATGAGGTACTGCTCCTGCGTCATCTCAAGGGACCAAACACCAACCCACTTCTTGGCACGGAGAGTGTCATAGATGAAGTTGATGACTGCAGCAGACTTGCCCGTGGACGAGAACCCACCCAGCACCCAAAGATGTCCGGGCTGCAAGCCATGGACCATGTTGTTGAGTGTCGGACTGAATTGGATACGGACGGAGCGAGTGTCCCTGTACGCACTGAGCCGTGCCAGAATATCAGCAGGGTCAGGCGAGCGGTCTGGAACAGGCAGCGACGAACGAACACGGCGCAGCAACCCCTCGGCCTCCGCCACTG
>Ga0137357_1000137_pt1 | contig 9775 bp, 13 predicted proteins | sample EasRivERMLT860_2_FD_104762 | JGI IMG/M metagenome (GOLD analysis project Ga0137357, IMG submission 104762) | Soil microbial communities from meander-bound floodplain in the East River, Colorado, USA - East River MetaG ERMLT860_2 | ecosystem: Environmental > Terrestrial > Soil > Floodplain ... | reverse complement strand
GCCATGGCTTCAGATGCATCGCGCCAATGATGAGTCAACTTGGCGTAGTTCTCGCGGTCAGGTGTGCCACCGAGACGTTCACGCTTTTCAATGAGAATGGCTTCCCCGCCCAATTCAGCCACGCAACGCGCGGATTCAAGCCCCGAGGGTCCGCCGCCGATGATGAGTACTTTGTTTGATGTCATGTGTAGTCCTCCAAGTATTGGTGGTCGAGTAGTTCTGAGCGATAGCGAGGAACGTATCGAGACCACCACGTTTCAAGAAACATATCATTTACTTGTTACGGTTGGTCTCGATACGCCCCGACGAACACAGGGCTACTCGACCAACGGATAACTTTATGCCGTCAAATTAATTGGTTGATCTGCATCCTGCCAAGTGATTCCAGATTTTGTACCAGCACGGATTTGATCGAGATCGCCCTGGAACTCGTCCCAATATTTCTGCCAGTTGATTCCAAGTTTCTCCAAAAACGGACGCCAGTCCGTGGAATGCCAATGGAATTGCACCACACGGAAGGGATGTGCGCCCATTGCTAATGCCGCAACTTGCGCATCAGACAATACAGGCACACCCACTTTGCGATCATGTGCCTTTGCCGCGAATTGACTCTTATCCAATGTCGTTACACAACCAGTATCATGTGTCACCGTCAGATCAGGGTTGGCTTCATTAATCATCGTTTCAATTTTTCGAAGCACTGCGTAAGAACGAGTAAAGTCGCGCTGTACCAGCACATGCCGGAAACCAAACCCACAGCAATCGAACCAAGTGGAATAATCCGCGACGTTGACGCCGAGTTTTTCGAGCAACGCAGTGACAACCGCGGTGCGCTGTCCACCATAGATTTCAGGGTCGTAGATGGCATCTTCAGCGACAATCTTGTAGTAGTGGCAAGCGGGATGCACCGTTGCAGTGATGGGGCTCATATCCACGAGTTGGCGCTCGGCGAATTTATCGCGCATGGCGTAGACCCATTCGCTGTAATGGACGATCTCTTCGGGAATAACCAATGGCTTGCCCATCTTATCGAGAATGCGGCGGACTTCGTCACGCAGTTCTTTGTGATGCACAAGTTGTTCACGGATTTCCTTGTAATGTCCAAAGCTAGTGCCGCAATGGATCATGGGGAAATATCCCGATTCATACGCGGCAGCGAAGTTGCGCGACATGACAGCAGCTTGTCCCACCGCATTGGAGGCGCCAGAGGCATAATAGTTCCAGCCAGTGCAGGAGGTTTGATCCGTGGGGTCGTTGTAATCCAAGTTGAATTGGCGATGAAGCCAAAGAATGGATGATGCATAGCCGGGGATATGTCCGCAATGACCGCAGGATTTGTGATGCCAAGTATGTTCAATCGGAATCTTTTTCATCCGCCCGTATTTTGTGGGAAACTCAACATAGTCACCTTTTATTCTTTGCAGAATAATCTCGCCCTTCGCTTCGAGTTCAAGCAACCGTTCATGCATGTCCTGGGTTGGTGCAACGGACGCGTCGCGAACGACGGGATGTGATTTTCGTTCAAGGATCTGTTCAACAGTAGTAAGCTCAGTCATTGGGTCTCTCCATTTCTCAGAGTGGAACCAGTAAAATGTCGAAGGTCGAAAGTCAAAGGTCGGCTGATGATTCGACTTTCGACGTTTGATCTTTGACTCTCTTTTATCCTTCTTCCAATTCTTCTTGCATGACTTCAGTCAACAAGTCGTATAAACTTTCGTCCAGTTCTTTGATAATGTCCATATTGCCCGACTCGAACCAAATGGTGTAAAGCTCAAGCAAGGTTTTACGATCTGTGCGCCAGGCAACATCGGTGAGTCCGCGAATCGAATCCATTGGAATCGCTTTGCGCCAAACATGCATATTCTGCGAGAATTCCTGCACCCACGGACCCCAGTCAGGGAAGAAATCAGGTTGGAGCATATCGGGCGAGACTTGATTGCCCTTTAGCATAACCTTATAGATCACACGGCTGTAGCCCTGCAATGCATCTTTTGATTCTTGTAATCCGTTTTTGAGGGAGACTTCGCGCAAAATCGTAACCAAGCCCCCAGGGTTATTTTGGCGCGGACAGCGCACGCACGAGAAGCATTGCGCACAATTCCAAATATCTTCGGTGATGATGTCGTAGATGCGTTCAACATCCTCGCGTGCGATTGCCTGAGCAATGACTCGCGGACTAAAATCGTAGAAGCGTGCCGAAGGACAGGCAGATACACAAATCCCGCATTCGTAACAGCCATAGATGAAGTCTTTGTAGCGGACATCATTTTTTACTTCGAGAAAAAGGCGTTCCTTTTCTTCGTAAGTCGCTTCGGGATGACGATCTTGAGCCTTGCCCGGATTCCAGTTATCGAGAGTGGTAGGCATTGTGCCTCCTAAAACATTCCAACGTTTACACGTTGAGACGTTAAAAAGCGATCACCGCATCGGCATCGCAAGCCATGTCGTTAAACGCCGCGCCGCCGATCATTTCGACGCCCTCGATCATATCGTCCATGGTATAGCCATGTAAATCGAGCGAAGGCTGGCAGACGAGTAGACGTACGCCAATCTCTACAGCTTGATCAATAAAATACTTTAATTCCTTCCCAAAGCCACCCTTGCGCGGAATGACAATTTTGTTGCCATTCCCTTTTGCCACGCACTGCGGTCCGTTCATCGTGAAATAGATGCAGACTTCGTTATCCATTGCCGCCCCCGCGGTGGCAAGGAAGAAGGGAGTCGCTGTTCGTTCAGGGTCCTTTTCCCCGTGAGTCTGAACGTAGAGAATCTTCTTTACATCCGGGTCGTTCGTCTTCCACAACATAACTGCCCTCTCCTAATAATTGGGAAGCGGCTAAAAACCTGCCGCCGCTTCCTCGCTCGTTGAATACATCTTAAACATCTGCATCATGCCGACCGTGCGCAGGATCACTTCTATTGGTTGAGAAACTGACGCGAGACGAACATCCCCTCCTGACTTTTGAGCACCTTTGAGTGCTTTGACCATTGCCCGTAAACCAGCAGAAGAAAGAAAATCCACGCTCTGCAAGTTCAGGATAATTTTGTTCTTGTTCTCGTTGAGTAGCTCCGTAAGGGCAGTATCCAGTTCAGGCGCAGTTTCAGAATCGACGCGGCCCTCTACCTTCATAATGGATATGCTTTGCAAGTTGTCAGTCATGATCGATAGGGTTGACATGGAACCGTCTCCTAGATAAATAACTGCACGTCGGCATCTGCCGCGTATTCAAGGAACGTCGCCGCGCCGCCGATCTCGCATTCCTTTATGAAGTCTTCGCGTTTGAAGCCGAAGACATCCATCGTCATCTGGCAGCCGATCATGCGCACATCCATTTCAATGCACATTTGGCGCAGTTCTTCGATGGTGGCCACACCTTTATTATGGAAGGTTTGTTTCATCAAAGTAGTAGCTACACTTTCAAAGCCGGGTACGTTCGCCATCAATATATTTGGCATGGGCCAATTGATATTCTGGAATCCTTCCGGACCAAAGGGCATTTTCATCGGCATGGCCGGGTTACCCAAGGGTGAGACTGCGGCAGTGAGTTGTGGCTTTAGCAATGTGAGTCCGTAGAAGGTAAAGAAAATGCCTACCTCCCAATCCATCGCACCAGCTGCACTGGCAAGAATAAACGGGGGATAGGCCCAATCAAGTGTTCCTTTGCTTGTGATAAGAGCCAGTCGCTTTGGAGCATTTGGATCAGACTTCGACATGATGTTTCTCCGTATTAGAAGTTGAAAGAATTCGATTTATTTCTTGCGCAGGAAGAAAACAAACTTGCCATCTTCCTGCATGGAGCGAAGCAATTCATTGCCGGTCTGTCTGCTCCAAGCTTCCATATCTGGCGGGGCGCCAGGGTCAGTGGCAACCATCTTCAAGATCTGCCCAGATTGAAGCTCCTTCATTGCCTTGGACGCTTTTACCACAGGCATCGGACAAAGCATGCCCGAGCAATCCAACACCTGATCTTCCTTAATTACATCTGTCATCACAGCCTCCTTTGAGCTTGAATATAATACCAACTCGATGTATGGTTGACCATCCCGCACGCAGGGGTATTTGTCTCCCCCGCGCGGGGGAGGTAAAATTTCCCCGTACCGCAATTCGGATATAATCATTTTATGACCTTTATGTTTACAAAGCTAGTGACTTTCATCCATCCTAACCGTGTACTTTCGTTTCTGGTGGTTTTTCGCTGGGCTTCCTTGATCCCGGTGCTACTAACGCTCAGCGCCGGGAACCAGCCTCATCAATTGCTGCCCCCGGTTCTGGTATTTGGCGTTGCGCTCCTTGCCAACCTTTTTATCTCCTTGGCTAATCGTCAACTTAACCAACTGGTTATTGATCATCCGGCACTCATCAGTGTTGACCTAGTATTTTCAGCGGGCATCCTTGCAACCAGCGGCGGTGCACACAGCCCTTACTATTTATATGCTCTCAGCCCATTATTGGCAGGAGCATTTTTCTTTCAAACACGCGGTGCTTTGATCGCATCGATGGTTTTCACCCCGCTTTACTCAATAGGCAGTTATTTGAATTCACAAGCCGCAGCAGTACAAACCGACCTCATTGTGTTGACAACCCAACTTGCTGGTATATGGCTGATACCAATCCTTTTTGCTTACCCAGCCATCCTATTAAAAGATATCAATCAGGCGCGCGAAGAACTTTCCACAGCTCGTGATGAACTCGCGCAAAAACACGAGAATCTTGAGAACGCACATCGTCAATTGGAGATCATTCATGATCTGACCGTGTTATTGCAAGCCGCGCCCGATCTGATTTCGGTGCAGGAACGTGTGCTTGGTGCAGTCACGACCGATCTTGGTTTCTCGAAAGCGGTAGTTGCAATGGTTGACCCGGCGCGCGAAGAAATTGGCGGCTGGCTTGTTTATCCTCCCGACGAATCTTTTCCTCAAATCGACACCCTTCCGCTCAAATCCGAAAATGGTGAGGTCATCAAGGCTTTGCTCAGCCGAAGTATTTTTACAAGCAACAACCAAACCCTCATTCAAGATTCACAACTCGATCACTGGCTCAATCAAAATAAATGGTTCGTGGTTCCGCTTTATTTGCGGGAACACCCCGTCGGTATTTTATTGGTCGAAGAATCTGGACTCACCAACGAGCGACAGAATACACTGATGACGGTTGCGAATCAAGCCGCCCTTGCGCTTGGTACAACCATCCTGTGCATTGACCGCGCCCGACGCCTCGCTGTTGAGACCGAGCGCAACCGCATCGCGCGCGATATTCACGACACAGTCGCACAATCGCTCTTTGGCATTGTCTATTCCCTGGACGCATGTATCACCATGCTTCCTCAACAAGCCGCTGATGTGAAAAAAGAACTCATCGAATTGCGCTCCCTCGCCAACAGCGCACATGATGAAGTCCGCCGTTCCATCTTCGACTTATGGCCCTCCGCTTTGAACATTGAACTCTTCATGGCAGACCTGACAAATTATGTCAGTAGTTGTTGTCGTCCGCGTTCTTTCAGCATAATCTTTAGCAACAATGGGGATTTCAACTCACTATCTTCTGGCATGCGCAGAACCGTCTATCGCATGGCGCAGGAGGCCTTAGCGAATTCTGCGCGGCATTCAGGGGTACAATCCGCGCGCTTATGCTTGACGGTTACTGACGATGAAGTCTATCTGGTTGTCTCGGATGATGGCAAAGGTTTTGACCCATTGATTGCTTTGTCACGTAGTCAGAACCGCGAGCATTTTGGTCTGCATGGGATTCAAGAACGCGCCCGTGCCATGGGCGGTGATTGCGAGATCGTCTCACAACCCAATATGGGCGCAAGGGTTATGATCAACCTCCCCATCATGGGACCTCACCACCATCATGCCTGAGTCCATTCGGTTGCTGATCGTAGATGACCATGCTGTGGTCCGCAAAGGGTTGGCAATGGTCCTTCGTCTCGAATCAGATATCGAGGTAGTAGGCGAAGCGGAAAATGGTCGAGTTGGTTTGGCAGCAGCAAAAAGCCTCAATCCAGATATCGCTCTGGTAGATTTAGTCATGCCCGAGATGGATGGACAGGAGATGGCCCTTGCGCTGCGGAAGTCAAACCCCAAAATCAAAATTATGATGCTAACTGGCACAGAAGTGGACGACCGCGTATATGAGCTTGTGGCTGCGGGAGTTGAAGGATACGTAATGAAGAATATTGAGCCGGGCGAACTGGTGCGCGCGATTCATGCGGTAGTGCATGGCGAGGCATATCTGCACCCGGACGTGATGAAGAAAATTGTGGCACAGATGCAGTTACCCCGTGCAACTCCGGTTTCATTAACTCTCCGTGAATTGGAAGTACTTGAATGGATGGCAACCCCGAACACCTACAAACAAATTGCAGTTCAGCTCAGCGTGAGCGAGGAGACGATTCGGAGTCACGCAAAAAATATTCTTGAAAAAATGAAACAGCCTAATCGCGCACAAGCCGTACTCGCTGCTATGAGATTAGGATTAATCGAAGTACTATAGACTTGATCTATCTTCGTTGATCAAACTCTATTGACAAAGCTAGATGTTCAAGCAAAATTGTTCTATTCTGTATACCTATCTCCCAAAGGATCTATCGTAGTTTTAGGATGTTTTTTGATTAGGCAAAGCCAACATTCACTTGGATTTGAATAATTTAACCTGGTGGGCGAATCAACGGGCAATTTGTTAGTGTGGATAGCTTAGGCAAAAGTTTTCTACAATTGGTTTTTGCCAATAGCTAGCCAGTAAATATCGTATTCTCTGCTTTATAGTTGCAGAAAGAGCAGCCTAGTGGGGCATATATCTGATTTACGGGTATAAATAACAATACACAGTGACGTCTCAATGAAAATCTGATCTTTATGACCTCTGGATGACATTAACCCTAATTCAGTTTAGTCAAAATTCAACTACTTTAATCAATAAGAGTAAAGTAAAATCTTCGATGTAATAAAACTATTTAACATGAGATAGCTATGAAATCCTTCCGAAAAGAGCTCTGGTTTAACCTCCCCACCCGCCGTGGCTTTGTAAACATCACACCACAAGTAGAGACCTGCCTTCAAGAGAGTGGCATTCAGGATGGCCTTACTTTGGTTTCCGCCATGCATATAACGGCGTCGGTATTCATCAATGACGACGAATCGGGCTTGCACCAAGATTATGAAAAGTGGTTGGAGAAGCTCGCACCGCACGAACCGATCAATCAGTATCATCACAACGACACAGGCGAAGACAATGCCGATGCACATATGAAACGTCAAATCATGGGGCGTGAGGTAGTAGTAGCCGTGACAGATGGTAAACTTGATTTTGGTCCGTGGGAGCAGATCTTCTACGGTGAATTCGATGGACGAAGACGCAAGCGAGTACTGGTGAAGATTATTGGCGAATAAAAAGTCCTCCTGGTTTTTCCAAGAGGACCCTAAGTGTTGCTTTCAAGTCATTTAGCAAATTTTGTTTTTGCTTTTGACAGGAGCTGGACTAGATTTGGCGAAATTTCAAAGTGGTAAGTGTGACAGGCTGGTGAATGCCATGCATATCACCGCATCCGTATTCATCAACGACGACGAATCCGGCTTACATCACGATTACGAGCAGTGGCTGGAGAAACTCGCCCCACATGAACCCATTTCCCAATATCGTCATAATGACACCGGCGAAGATAACGCCGACGCGCACATGAAACGTCAGATCATGGGGCGCGAAGTGGTTGTGGCAATTACAAATGGTCAACTTGATTTTGGCACATGGGAACAAATCTTTTATGGGGAATTCGATGGGCGTCGAAAAAAGCGTGTGTTGGTAAAAATCATAGGAGAATAAAATGACAGAAAATAAAGCCAAAGGTGAAATGCACGGATGCATCGTGTGTGGAAAACTTTATCAACTGTATGTTATCTATGACCCAACGGGAAAATATATCGGTAGCAAAGTAATGAGCGCGGGCGGGAAGGAAGTGAAACATTCAACTCGTCCGCTGGTGGCGTGTGAAAAACATACCGACAAGGAAATCGTAAGGGCGGTGGAAAGAGTATTTGGCAAACAGCAAGGACAAGATGAGTAGCAAAGGAGTCAATTATGGAAACAAGACGTTTTGGTCGTACGGGTCACATAAGCACCATCGCCATTTTTGGCGCGGCGGCATTTTGGGAAATCTCACAAGCCGATGCCGACAAAGTAATGGAGCAGGTCATCGAAGCTGGAATCAATCACATTGATATTGCGCCATCCTATGGACAGGCTGAACAACGTGTCGGTCCGTGGATGCCGCGCGAGCGTCAGCGCTTCTTCCTCGGTTGCAAAACCACGGAACGCACGAAGCAAGGCGCATGGGATGAAATGCAGCGCTCACTCAAACTACTGCAAACCGAAACCTTCGACTTGTATCAATGTCACGCCATCAACACGATGGAAGAGTTGGATGCCATCACGATGAAAGGCGGTGCGTTAGAGGCGTTCGCGCAGGCCCGTCAGCGTGGACTCATTCAATTTATTGGCATCACAGGTCATGGGGTAAATGCTCCGCAAATCTATCTCGAAGCGTTAAGAAGATTCGATTTTGATTCAGTCCTGTTCCCGTTGAACTTCGTCCAGTTTGCAAATCCAGAGTTTCGAAAATCTGCCGAAGAACTCATCGCCACCTGCAAAGCCAAAGATGTGGGCACGATGATCATCAAAACGATCACCAAAGCGCCTTGGGGCGAAAGACAGCACACTGCCAACACCTGGTATGAGCCTTTCGATCAAATGGACGAGATCCAACGCGCCATCAATTTCGGACTCTCGTATGAAGTGACCGGGCTGTGCACCGCAGGCGATACGCGCATTTTGCCATTGGTGTTGGAAGCCTGCAAAAACTTTGCGCCTATGAATGAGACCCAACGCGAAGAGATGATACAATCTGCGAAACAGTACGAACCTTTGTTTACATAAGCAAAACCCGAAAACCATGACCACAGAATTTTTTGACGCGATCAAGCAAGGCGATAAGGATGAGGTGGAACGCCGCCTCATGCTGGACCCCATCCTGATTCACGCCAAGGAAGCTGGTCTCAGCCCGATCATGGTCGCCGCCTATCATCACAAACCAGAGATCGCATCCTTCCTCGCGGATAAGACCGTCGCCATCAGCATCTTCGAAGCTGCTGCAACGGGCAAGATCAACAACATCATTCGACTGCTGGCGCGTGACCCGTTACTGGTTAGTGCCTATGCAGAAGATGGCTTCCAGCCTTTGGGGTTGGCGAGTTTCTTTGGTCACCTTGATTCAGCAGAGTATCTTGTCAAAGCTGGGGCACCCATCAACACACTTTCCCGCAATGAAATTGGTGCTGCACCGATCCACTCTGCTGTGGCAGGCGGGCATCGTAAGATCGTCAAGATGCTCCTTGAACACCACGCCGACCCCAATATCCGTGAACAGAACGGCTACACCCCACTCCATACCGCCGCGCAAAATGGCGACGAAGAAATGATCCGCATCCTGCTCTATGGCGGCGCTGACTTATTGCTTACTAGTAAAGATGGCAAAACCGCCCTTGACCTCGCCATGACTGCCGGACACGCAAAAGCAACTCTCCTGTTGGGAGAAGGTGTAACAAAACGCTTCATACAAAAACGCGATTAAACAAAAATGGAAATCTATTTTTTTCGCTAGCGGCCTGACAGTTTTGGAAAAGAATATTGATCGGCAAAGGAAATCGGGTAAAGTTGTTTTGCGAGAAACGATTTCATCCGGAGGTTCCCATGCCGATCAACGAAACCTATCGTACTTGG
>Ga0137357_1000136_pt1 | contig 9796 bp, 10 predicted proteins | sample EasRivERMLT860_2_FD_104762 | JGI IMG/M metagenome (GOLD analysis project Ga0137357, IMG submission 104762) | Soil microbial communities from meander-bound floodplain in the East River, Colorado, USA - East River MetaG ERMLT860_2 | ecosystem: Environmental > Terrestrial > Soil > Floodplain ... | reverse complement strand
TCTCCTTGCCTGAAAATAAAAAGAAGGAGCCGTTGGTTTGTTGAGCGAGCGCTTTGAACGCATTAGCACTGGGTGTAACGCCAAAATCCTCCGCATCCACGAACCAGACAAAGACGCGGATCTTTGATTCCACAGCTTTGTTGATGAGTGAAGCGATGGTGTTATCAATATTAGGATCGTCCATGTGCGGCGTGATGAAGAGCACCGCGCGCTTCATGCCGGGTTGCGGCGTTTGCGTGTTGACAGTATTCAGCGCGATATCTAGCGTTTGCAGGTTGGGAGTCGAATTGCTGAAATCAGGCTTGAACGATTGCAGGCTTACCAGCCAGTTCCTGATGGGGACATGGTTGATGAGCGTGGAGAGTGAGATCAGACTGAGGTCGTCGTGTGAATCGGGAGGCTGTGAATTTGCCCACGCGCTGAGTGCATCCACTACAAAGTCAAAGCGCTTCACACCGTTTGAATTCTGCTTTGCCAGACCAGATCCCGGGTTGATGGCAACCACAACCTGCACCGGCGGCGCAGACTCGGTAATCGAGTCCACTGTGCGCGGCTGACCATCTTCATAGACCGTCAGATTGGAGGGTTGCAACCCGGAGACGAATTCACCGTTCGCATCGTACACATCCACGAGTGCGGAGATCTGCGGGAAGTTCTGCGCGTTGATCGCGGTGATCTCTGCATACGCGGCGGTCTGGGCGTAGGCAAAGGCTTGAGGTGCAATGAGCAGGCTTATGCTGAAAAAGAACGTAAAGAGTTTACGCATTCGTCTCAACGGGAGGAGCGACCGGCTCGTTATCCTGTGGTTTGGTCAAACGCATATACGTTAACGTCCACGCGGATTCGGTGTAGGCAGTCATGATACCCTGCAAAACGAGCGCGATTGGGAAATAGAGACAAATACAAATGCCCATAAAGATCAGCGGCGTTGTGTTTTGCGCTCCGCCAGCCGCAAAGGCAAAAATAGCCGGGAATACAATGATGATGATTGGGATCGCAATGACAAGCCCAACTACGAACCCGATCACACCGAGGATGATCGTCATCAAAATGACAGGTCCCAGGTTGGCACGGAAAATCTCCCAGCCGCGCGAGATGGCGGGCATAACGCCCAACTCTTCCAACACGATGGCTCTTTCAGATTGGCGGAAGATCATGCCGACTACAAACATTATGGGAATCAACAGGCAGAAACAACCCAGCATCAAAGGCACCATTGCCACAATACCCATCCCAGCCGCATCACTGCTGCCGCTCGCAGATATGGCGAAAACAATTAACCCTGCAAACAACGCCGCGAACACAATCAAAAGTGGAACGGCGAGAATCAACGATAAACCAAACATGCGCCAGAAATAAGGCGTGCTTTCGCTGAACAGTTGACCGAAGATTAAACTCTCCGCGCCGCCTTCTACTTGCGCGGTGCCGCGTATCAAACCAATTTTTCCGATGGTGCCGAGGAAGACTGTCACGATCCAGATCACGCAGACAACGGCAACTGTGATCGCAATGAATGACGTTAGATTGTTTTCAATCCATTGAGCCCACTCCATGAACTGTGGCGGCAGGTCGGGGGCTGAACTGCTATAGTTATTGCCACCGCCGCCGCTATTTCCACTGCCCCCGCCGCGTCCACAACTGGCGAGGATACCAAAGATCCACAAGACCTTATGCTTCCAAATAATTTGCCACGCACGCGTTAGCACTTCACCAAAGTTGAAATTCATTTTGTCTCCTTTACGCAGCCACTTCCTGCAGAGCAGGCTGAGGTTCGCTAGACGATCGGGTAAGACGCAGGTAGGTGATGACCCAGCCTGATTTCATTAATGCCATGACGCCACCCTGAAATATGGCGAATATTGGTATAAACACCACCGCACACAAACCTGCAAATAAAAGAATTGTTTTGTTGAATTCCGCAGATTCCATTGCAAAGGGAATAAAGAAGAACGGGACCATGATTGGCATCATAACAATCCCCGAAATCATGCTTACTCCAAAGTACAGCACCAAACCGATCAATACGAATGCCAAAATATTTTTTCGGAACAATTGCCAGCTTTGTTTTATGGCATCCATCACGCCCATGTTGTCTGCAATAACTGCTGTCATGGATTGTTCCATGCACACGTACCAAACCAACATCAGCGGATATTGTAAAAAGGACAAAGGTATCATACACATCATACCCAAGCCAAATGTCACGACCGAAACTAATGTCATTACAATGGCAAAGGCAAAATAAACAATCATCATCCCACCTACAAACAAAAGCATCGTTCCTAAAATACGCCAGAAGAAGGGATAACTTTCCCGGATCAGGTCCATGAAAGATAATTTTTCTTCACTGCGTTCTCCACGCAGCACACCAATGGTCAGCGCGCTGTTTAGCAATACGCTGATGGGATACATCACAACTAAGAATAAAAAGAAACCTGCAAAAAATATCAACAGGAAAATCGATTCATCCATGTTCCTTCCCTCAAACCGACTGGACATCACAGGGGCGAATATCGGAACAAAAGCCAAAGGCAAAATCAAAAAACCTGCCAACGTCAATACAAAACCATACACCCACAACACCTTGTGCTTCCAAGATATCTGCCATGCACGTGTTAACACTTCCCCAATATCAATATTCACAGTTCCTCCTCAATCGGGTCTCGGTACGAGCAAGACGCTTCGACTTCGCTATCGCTCCGCTCAACGCGAGACTCGCTCTACTCGACCACCAAATCCAAAATCGTCAATCGAAAATCGTAAATTGGAATCATTCCCATTCAATCGTCGCGGGCGGCTTACTTGTAATATCATACACGACGCGGTTAATTCCGTCCACTTCGTTGACGATGCGGTTGGCAACCTTCGCCAGCAGGTCATGCGGCAGGCGCGCCCAATCGGCGGTCATAAAATCCTCGGTGGTCACGGCGCGGATCGCGGCGGCTTCCTGATACGTCCGCTGATCGCCCATCACCCCCACCGAGCGCACCGGCAACAACACCACGAACGCTTGTGAAACCAAAGCCGGTTCCACCACCAGCGGACCCGTGATCATTGAGCCGCCGGAAAATCTTCTATTCAAGAAACCAGCGTTGGTTAATTCCTCCACGAAGATAGCATCCGCCGCCCGCAAACGGGATACACGCTCAGGCGTCACCTCCCCGAGACAGCGCACGGTCAACCCTGGACCCGGGAACGGCTGCCGCCAAACGAGGCTTTGTGGCAACCCGAGCGCTTCGCCCACTGCCCGCACTTCATCCTTGAACAAATAGCGCAACGGCTCAACCAGCTCGAATTCCATATCCTCCGGCAATCCGCCGACGTTATGATGGGTTTTAATTTTCTCGGTTTTGTTTCGATCGGATGCGGATGATTCCACTACATCCGGATAGATCGTCCCCTGCACTAAAAATTTCGGTTGCCCCAGCTGCTTTGCTTGTTGTTCAAACACGCGGATAAATTTTTCACCGACGATCTTGCGCTTTTGTTCAGGATCAGTGACACCTTTGAGCGCGGAGAGAAATTCGTCAGATGCCTCAACAGCAATGAGTTCAGCGTGCAGGTTATCCCGAAAGGCTGAAGCGACCTGTTCCCCTTCGTTCTTGCGCAAGAGTCCCGTATCCACAAATACGGCTACGAGTTGGTCACCGATTGCCTTGTGCACCAACGCCGCCGCCACCGATGAATCGACTCCGCCAGAGACCGCAGCCAGCACACGCTGACGACCAACTTGTTTTTGAATCCGCGCAATTGAATCTTCGATGATGGAGGCAGGTGTCCAATTTGGTTTGACCCCGCAGATATCCACGGCAAAATGTTTGAGTAGTTTATGTCCGTTCGGAGTGTGATGCACTTCGGGGTGGAACTGCACGCCAAAATATTTGCGCTGCATATCGCCCATCGCCGCAAAGGGACTGTTGCCGCTGCGCGCCAACGCGATAAAACCCGGCGGCATGCGTGTGATCTTATCGCCATGCGACATCCACACCTTGGAGACCACATCCAGCATGGTGCCGGGAATCAACGTTTCAATTTCAGCGTAGCCATATTCACGGCTGGTGGAGGGATACACTTCGCCGCCGAGCGCGTGCGTCATGGCTTGCATACCATAACAAATGCCAAGGATCGGCAGACCGGTCTTGAAGATGAATTCTTGCACGTAAGGCGCATCCGGCTCATAGGCAGAACGCGGTCCACCGGATAGGATAAAGCCCTTGGGGCTGATGGCGAGAATCTTTTCGATGGGCGCATCCCAGGGAAACAACTCACAATAGACCTGCGCTTCACGTACACGTCGTGCAATGATTTGCGCGTATTGGGAACCGAAATCGAGAATAGCGATGGAGTCCATAAATTATTTTATTCCTATAGGAGCGAGGCTGCGGTAGCGTCTCGCCCTTGTTTGATTGCAACATCAAGGGCGGGGAGACCCCGCCCCTACAATATCGGATATCAAATGAAAATGTAATTGCGGAAAATCTTGATACTCGCCGCCGTTGACGATCAAGCGATAAGCGGTAAGTTGAAATTCATCCACGATGCTTTGCACGGCGGAGTATAAATCAATTAGAAAAGCAGAGTCTTTTGAATCAAATTCTTTCAACGAAACCACAGATTTCTTCGGCACAAGCAAAACATGAAACTTATAGGCTGGCTTTGGATGATAAAACGCCAGCAAGGTCTCGGTCTCGCGCAACCGTTTGACGGGAATGGCAAAGCTCATGTGTGCAAAGATCCAACCGATAAGAGGAGCAAAGAACCAAAGTGTTTTACGAAACATTACGCAGTACGAAATACGGATTACGTACTGCGTAATCCGTAAAATAAACTAGGCTGGTTCCCCAAACACAACCTTATCATCATCCATGGCGGTGATGCAAGCCAGCGAGTAGATCGGTACGCCCAATGACTTCAAGACAGTGCGCCCGCCCTCGAAAAGTTTCTCGATCAACGCGCCGATGCCCACCACTTTCGAACCGGATGCTTCAGCGAGACGCGCCAATCCTAAAATGGTCTGTCCGCTGGCGAGGAAGTCGTCAATGATCAACACCTTTTCGTTATTCGCGAGATATTCCGGCGAGACGATCAACTCGACCATGCGTCCCTTGGTGTGCGATGGCGCAAGCGTGAGATAGACCTGATCGGGCATAGTGATGGGTTTGGTCTTGCGCGCATACACCACCGGCAAACCAAGATGAATGGCAGTGGTGAGCGCCGGGGCAATGCCTGAGATTTCAGCCGTCAACACCTTGGTCGCGCCAACCGAAGCGAAGAGTTTTGCGAATTCCTTTCCACAGGATTCCATCAATAACGGATCCACTTGATGATTGACAAAACTGTCCACTTTCAAAATGCCCCCGCCCAAAATTTTCCCATCCCGTAAAATTCGATCTTCCAGTTCTTTCACGTACGCCTCCTTGTGACCAGACAATTTCCCGTCATTGTACAACGGGCAAGATGGAAATGCAAACCGCGTTGCCTACCTCACCGCTTCCAGACCGATAAGAATGATGAATATGACCGTTTCCAAGTTGATTTATCCCTTTGATTATAGTGTACTTGACTCGCGGCAACTGTCGCACAATCGTAGGGCAATCGTAGGTTTTGCGTCAAGCACGTTTGCGCCCCTTATGATAAATTTGACCGAGTAAGGTGATTTCTCTTCTCCTCCTTTCGTAGAGAACCGCGGTCGGCGTCCGCGGTTCTCGCAATTTAAGGCAGTATAATCAGCCTATATACGTGCGTCGCACCTGCATTCGCCAAAAACTTCGTTGGGCGGAGCAATCTGCGGGAAGTAAATCCCCTACTTTGAAGTGCGATGCACCCTCTCAGAGGCTAAGATGAGCGTTCAAATTACCATTATCGGTCTGGGTCAGGTGGGAACATCAATCGGGCTCGCACTTGCCGGGCAAAAAAACATCAAACGTATCGGACATGACAAGGATTATGAAACCGCGCGCCAGTCACAAAAAGCCGGCGCCGTGGATGAGATCAAGGTCAACCTGCCTGCCTCAGTGAGCGAGGCAAATGTGATCATCTTTTGCATTCCGCTCAGTGAAGTGCGGGAGACTCTGGGATACATCGCTCAAGATCTGCAGGATGGGACCGTAGTGATTGACACGGCTCCTGCTAAAACGACAGTTGCCACGTGGTTCAATGAGCTTATTCCTCAGGGACGTTATTATGTGGGGCTGGCTCCGGCTGTGGGCGCAAGCTACTTGCATGGCATTGACCTGGGTGTTCATTCGGCACGCGCTGATCTATTTACAAAAGGTTTGTTCATGGTTGATGCGCCGCACGGCACGCCCGGTGAAGCCGTCAGGCTTGCCACAGATCTGGTTGCGTTGTTGGGTGCCCAAGCCATGATCTCAGATTCGATCGAAGCCGATGGGCTACTCGCAGCCACACATATTTTGCCCCAATTGGCATCCGCCGCGTTGCTTGATTCCACCGTGGATCAGCCCGGCTGGGCGGAAGCCCGCAAGATTGCGGCGCGTCCGTATGCCTCCGCCACCGCCACGCTCGCCTATCACGATGAAGCCAGATCACTGGGTGAAGCCGCACTGGGCAATCGCGAAAACGTTCTGCGCGTGATCGATACATACATGGCATCCCTGCAAAAATTACGCGATGGGATCAGTACTGGCGACAATAAATCGGTGGTTGAATTTCTTGAAGATGCTGTCAAAGCCCGTAACCGCTGGCTGAGTGAACGTACCAACGGAGACTGGCAAACCATGGAACAAGTCAAACCAGACGCTCAATCCTTTGGCGATAAGCTTGGTCGCATGTTCCTGGGGAATATGGTTGAACGTTCGAAAAAGAAGAAATAGTTTTGTAGTTGGATTGGTAATGCCTTGTTACTGTTATATCGTCGAATGCGAAGATGGGACCTATTACACCGGATGGACGACCGACCCTGAACGCCGCGTTGCTACACACAACAAAGGGCTTGGTGCAAAATATACAAAGATGCGCCTACCGGTAAAACTGGTATATGTGGAAGAACAACCAGATCGTAAGTCCGCGATGAAGAGGGAGATTGCGATCAAGAAAATGAAACGCGTGGGGAAAAAGAAGTTGATTGGTAAGAAGAGTAAACAAGTAGACACGTAAACAAGTCTTCGAAAAATTCAAAAACCTGGAGTTCTCTAATGAGCCTCCAGGTTTTCACTTGTGTACTCGTTTACCTTGTATACCTGTCTACTGCCTCACACCGTAAACAACGGCAAATGCCCCAATGAAATGATATGCATCCACTGCGCGCGGTCGCCTTCGGTCAGGATCGCCGCTTCAGCCACAACTGCGGCGCCAGCCTTATCAAGGATCATCCGCATCCCCTGCAGCGTTGAACCGGTGCTGATCACATCATCCAGAATGACTACCTTCCTACCCTGGATCAACTCGCGGTCTTTCTCATCCAGGATCAAAGTCTGCGGTTGACCGGTGGTAATGGATAAGGTCTCGGCTTTAAGCGCATCGCCCATGTAGGGTTTATAGGACTTGCGTAACACGATATAAGGCTTATTCGTTTCCACGGACAACGCATGCGCCAGTGGAATGGACTTGGCTTCTGCGGTCACCAATATATCGTAATCGGTACCCTTGAGTTTGTGAGCCAATCCCTTTGCGCTCGCCTGCACCAATTCCGTATCCCCCAGAATATTCAAAATAGCGATCTTCAAGCCCGGCTTGATCTCGAATAAACGCAGTTCACGCTTGACCCCTGCGATTTCAATGGCATAAGTTTCCTGTTGAGGCATGGCGCGCTCCCGTTGTCACTCTGAGCGAAGCGAGGAGTCCCTATCACATGGATGAGATGCTTCACGTTATTCAGCATGACATGTTCTTGGTAATTAAATTTCTCGTGCGTAGTTTATCACAATTCAATTTATAATATTCACAGCAATAGACTTCGGAAGTCTGAATTAATTCTTCTAATTCAGCGAGTCGTCAAAAAGACTTCCGAAGTCTGGGTGAAACATGCTCCCCGACCTCCAGCTCAACGATCATCTGCGCCTCCGCAAACAACATCCATGCGGCTCCTATGAATGGACCGTCACCCGTCTCGGCGCGGATATCGGACTCGTATGTAAAGGTTGTGGTCATCGTATCATGCTTACACGGCGTGAACTTGCCAAAAGGCTCAAAGCCAACCTGACAAAGCATCAAGATGAACCATAAAATTAATTTCACCCTGGACAAGAACGAATTACAGGCATCTGGTCCTGTTTCCGGTGAGCCATTGCATATTGGCTTCTTCACCGACACCTATGCCCCGCAGATTAATGGCATCGCTGTCTCTTTACAATTATTGACAAATGGCTTGCGGGCGGCAGGCCATTATGTGACTGTGTTTGCCCCGCGCCTCCCCGGTCATCGCGACTCAGATGGGGATGTTTATCGTATCCCGGCAGTGCGTTACATGCAATTGCCCTCGGTCTATATCGCTATACCTGGCACACCGCGTACTACTCTGGCATTGCGTCGTTCCCAATTCGACATACTGCATGTTCACAGTCCCCTTACCATTGGGATGCTCGCTTATATAACGGCGCAACTAAAGAACCTGCCGCTTATTTACACATATCATACATCCATAACTGACTACACTCACTATCTCAAGATCGGCGGCCAAACGCGGCCCGTGCTCTGGGCTACGCGTTGGTTCAGCAAAACCACAACGAATCTCAGCGATCAGGTCATTGTGCCCTCTGCCAAATTCAAACGCGTATTGCAGGAACAAAATGTAAAACGTCCGATCCATTTAATTCCCAATGGCATTGATCTGGCAAACTTCCATAACCCAAAATCTCCGGGTGCCTATCGCCAGCGGCTTGGATTAAACCCGAACCAGCCTCTGCTACTGTATGTGGGCCGGCTTGCACCTGAGAAAAAACTGGAACTTGTGATTGATGCCTTTGCTCATGCGGCCTCCCAAAATATGGATGCGCATTTGGTCATTGCTGGCGATGGGAACGGCAGTTCACGATCTCAACTGGAAGAGCGAGCGGCGGCTTCGGGATACGGCCGGCGGATTCATTTTCTGGGAATGATAGACCGATCTGACCTGCCCAATCTTTTAGGCGATGGAACCCTGTTCCTTTCCGCATCCACCACCGAGACACAATGTATTGCAATGCTTGAAGCGATTGCCGCAGGCTTGCCGGTGGTGGCTGTTTGGGACGATGCCTTCGAGGGCATGCTCGTGGATGGGCAGAACGGACGCATCACACCTCCGGACGCCAGACCATTTGGCGCGTTGATTTGTAATATGCTTGCCGACCACGCCGCCCGTAAAGCTTTTGGGCAAAGGTCTCTGGAACTCAGCCGGAAATTTTCGGTTGAGACTCAAGCAGATACATTGGTCGATCTATATCGGCAGGCAATCGTTTCGAATACTGGAAATACAAATCAATATCTCATGTCAGAATCGTTTTCCAATATCAATGAAAAACACAACTCCTAGAAAACCTCACATCGTCTTCTACTTCTCCGATACCGGCGGCGGACATCGCTCCGCAGCGGAAGCCATTATTGAAGCTATACAGCTTGAATATAAATTTCAAGTGACCACCGAGATGGTGGATTTCTTCAAAGACTATGCACCGCCGCCGTTTAACCGTGTAGGTGCGATGTATCCGTACATGGTCAAGGCTCCGCAACTGTGGGGTGCCAGTTTCCACGCCACTGATGGACGTACCCAGGCGCGCATCATCACGTCCACCATGTGGCCCATCGCCCGCAAACCAACGCGCGATCTGGTTCGTGAACATCCTGCTGACCTTATCGTCAC
>Ga0137357_1000134_pt1 | contig 9896 bp, 8 predicted proteins | sample EasRivERMLT860_2_FD_104762 | JGI IMG/M metagenome (GOLD analysis project Ga0137357, IMG submission 104762) | Soil microbial communities from meander-bound floodplain in the East River, Colorado, USA - East River MetaG ERMLT860_2 | ecosystem: Environmental > Terrestrial > Soil > Floodplain ... | reverse complement strand
GGTTCATTGTATATCCGCGCGCGCCACGGGACGCGGCGCGCGGTTACCATTGGCGCACTCGAGCAGACCTCCGCCATGCCGCCAGACCTGAAGCAAGACCTCGCGCGCAACGTCCTCGCGGTGATGTTCATCTTCGCCCTGATGGCCGCCTCGTTCTGGATCCTGCGGCCGTTCCTGGCGGCGGTCATCTGGTCGAGCATGATCGTCGTGTCGACCTGGCCGATCATGCTCGCGATCCAGCGCCGGCTGTGGGGCAGGCGAACGCTGGCGGTGGCGGCCATGACGGTAGCCCTCCTCCTGGTCTTCGTCGCCCCGTTCTCGGCCGCGATCGGCACCATCGTCGCCAACGTCGACGAGATCGCCGGTTGGGCGAAGGGCCTTGCCGAAGTGAAGGTCCCGCCGCCCCCCGAGATGGTCGAGAACATCCCATTGGTGGGAGAGAAGATCGCGGCCCTGTGGCGCACCTATGCGACGAAGGGGTTCGCCGAGCTCGCACAGACCATCGCGCCGTACACGGGACAAATCACGCGCTGGTTCGCCGCCGAGGTGGGCAGCTTCGGACTGGTGAGCGTCCAGTTCCTGCTGACGGTGGTCATCTGCGCCATCCTGTACGCCAGCGGGGAGGACGCGGCGCGATGGGTACGCCAGTTCGGCCGGCGCCTGGCGGGCGAGCGCGGCGACAATGTGGTGCGCCTCGCCGGCCAGGCGATCCGCGGCGTGGCGCTCGGCGTAGTGGTCACGGCGCTGGTGCAGTCGCTCCTCGGCGGGATCGGCCTGGCCGTCGCGGGCGTGCCCTTCGCGACCGTGCTCACGGCGGTGATGTTCATGCTTGCGCTGGCCCAGATCGGCGCGGTGCCGGTACTCTTGCTCGGGCTCGCATGGCTCTGGTGGAAGGACGCCACTGCCTGGTTCTTTGCACTGCTCGTCTGGACGGTGATCGTCGGCAGCCTCGACAACGTCCTGCGCCCCATCCTCATCAAGAGGGGCGCCGACCTGCCGCTGCTCCTGATCTTCGCCGGCGTCATCGGCGGCCTGTTCGCGTTCGGCCTGCTCGGGCTGTTCGTAGGGCCGGTCATCCTTGCGGTCGCCTACACGCTGCTCGACGCGTGGGTGGCGGAAGCGCCGGCGGAGAGCGGGAAGCGTGACGACTCTGATAAAGTCTCCTAACGTGAAGGCCCATCCACATTTGTATGGGGCAAGAGGACGGGACCGAGTCGCCAATCAGGCTTATCCTGGGGCGCGAGTGGTACTTGATGGTCGTGCGGCACTGACGGCAGCGTGCATGGTCGTCGCGGGGTCGATCAGCCTTCCGCTCGCAGCCCAGGAGCAGCCCCTACCCAGGGACGTGCCTCCCGCGACGGTCGACATTCCATTGGAAGGCGCGCGATTCTTTGCCGGTGGGGCTTCGGTCACCCATGACTCCAACTTGTTCCGGGAGTCGGAACTGCTGGGCAGCGCGGAGTCGGAGACGATCACCACCGGCTACGTGGGACTGCGCATCGACAAGCCGTACGCACAGCAACGCTTCTATCTCGATGCCACCGCGACCGCCTACCGCTACGCCAACTTCAGCGATCTTGATTTTGACGGCCTGAACTATTTCGGGGCGTGGTATTGGCACCTGACGCCGCACATCCACGGCACGCTCAGTGCCAGCCGCACCGAGATACCGACGCAGTTTCAATACACGCTCGGACGCCAGTCAAACGTCACGACTGAGGAGAGTTACGTGTTCAGCCTGGTCGGCAATGTGACCGGCGGTTGGCACGTACTGCTGGGCGCGTCGCAGTTCGAACGCACGAGCGAACAGTCCTCGTTGCAGCGCGTGCCTGATTACATGGAGAGCAGAGCCGAGGCCGGAATCCGGTACTTGGTCAGACCCGGAGATCAGATTGACGCGATTTGGCGCCAGGTCGACGGCGAGCAGGACAGCCAGGTGCTGGGCGGCATCGTGGTCACCGGTGCATCAAACTACCAGGAGGACCAGGCGGAGCTCGTGGTCACGTGGGGCGTAAGCGCGAAGTCAACGCTGTTTGGCCGCATAACCTACCTCGACCGGCGTTACGATCTGAATCCCCAGTTCGATTTCAGCGGCACGGCCGGCGAGATTCGCTATGCATGGCTGCCGACAAGCAAGGTCGACGTCGTCTTTTCCGCGGCCCGGAGTCTCTATCCCTTCCAAGGTGGCGTTCAGTCGAACTACACGGTAGCCAATACGTTGTCGCTGACGCCTGCGTGGCGGCCAACTGCTACGACGCGTCTGTACTTGGACCTGCGAGCAACAGATGAGCGATATCCCACCGCCACAGGCTCAGGCACCGAACGCGAAGACACGATCAGCAGGGGGATGCTGGGCCTGGATTGGCGGGCCGCCCGGAACCTGACCTTCGGCGCCAGTCTCAGCTACGAGGCGCGCGCTTCCAATATCGCGCTTTTGGAATACGAGGTGACGCTCGGGCGGATCAGCGCCACGCTGCTGTTCTGATTCAGATCGCTGCGCCCACCGGCCAGGACCGGTGGAGGGCGCTCATCAGAGCCAGCGGAACGTCCCCTGCTCGCGCACGCCGTGCAGCGTCATGCCGTACTGCGCGAGTTCCTGCGCCCGCCACTCGCGCAATTGGCGCACCCGGCGGGCCTTCTGCAGCTTGCGCGCCAGCCAGGACTCCTGGAGCAACCGGTAGCTGCGGCGATCGGAAAGACCCTGCTTGCCGCCGAGCCCGCGCTCGCGCTTCATCGCCGACAGCGTGACCGAACCGAAGTGATGGAGCCACGACGCACCCGTGATGCCCGACGCAATGCCGGCCTGGCGCGCGGCATGGAAGAACATCGTGTCCTCGTAGCCCCATAGCTTTGGGATCGACGCGAAATAGCCGATGTCCATCCACACCGATTCATGGATGGCGACGCAGACCGCGTGCGGCACGTTGGCGCGCAACACGTCCTTCATCTTTGCCGCCGCCTCCGCGAGGAAAGCATCCACGGGATAGTCGTCCGGCCCCTCGATCAGCGCCGGCGACACGATTCTCAGGCCGTGCGACTCGGCGGCACCGAGCAGGCCTTCAATCCAGCCCGCCGAGACGAGCACGTCGTTGTTCATCACGATCGTCCACGGCGCCTGCAGCGCCAGCGCGCCCTGGTTCCAGGCAACGCCACATCCGAGATTGATCTTGTTGAACACGCGGCCGCCGAGGGGCAGCGAAGACAGGTAGTCGCGCGTCGCGTCGGAAGAGCCATTGTCGACAGCGATGACGCAGCCGAGGTCGACGCCGTGCCGCACGAGGCTGTCGACGCAGGCGCGCGTGTAATCGACCTGGTTGTAGCAGGCAAAGGTGATCGAGTAGTCGTGGCGGGTCATGAGCGGACGCCGCCCGGAGTGGGGCAAGACGGGCCGACGGCCCGCTCCTCGCCGAGCACCTGCGCGGCGAGGCCGGCTACCGTCAGCCCGTAGAAGGAGACCAGGTATTTGAGGGAGAGCATCTCGTTGAACAGCCCGCAAACGAACACACCGACGACAAGGCAAACGCCCAGCTCGCAAGCGAGACGCGACTCGCCGGTCGCCGTCGCCCGGCGGCGCCAGAAGAACGCCGCCGGCACGTACAGCAGGCCAGTGTATGCGGCGATGCCGAAAGCCCCGTGGCTCAGTGCCATCATGAGCAAGTCACTGTGCGGGCCGCTGTACGTGAAGGTATGGATAACCTTGGGGGAGACCGCCATTGCGAATTCAGGGCGGGCAAGCTGCTCCGTCACAGCCGACCAGCCGTAGCCGGTCAGCGGGCGGGCGCTGTACAGGTCCAGGCTGATCATCCAGAAGCTGAGGCGCTCCCCTACGGAGGTGATGGAATCGGAACCGTCGATCCAACTGCGGACCTCGCGAAAAACTATGAATACGCGATCCGAGAGGTTTGGCACCAAGATTGCGAATGAGATCGCGATTGCAAACAACACAAGTCCCTGCCAAAGGATGGGCGCCACCCCTCGCCTCCGGCGTACCAGCAACCACAGGGCTGCAAGTGGCAGGATCGTCAACCAGCCGCCGCGCGAGCCCGCGTGCATCGCCAGGACCATTCCACTCGCAACGCCAGAGAACGCGAAGGCGCGCCGCCACGGCGAACTGCGGCCCAACGCGTCGATGGTCAGCAGTGACATGAACGACAGAATCACCGCGTAGCTGCCAAGCGTATTGGGATCTACGAAGGAAGTCACGAGACGGCCCTCGAAGCCGACCATCGTGCGCGGGTTGAGCAGTGCAGAGGCCAGCGCGCAGATGGTCGCCAGCGGCACGACCGCCGCGAACAGCCGTACAAAGCGGACGCGCTTGGCCGTAAGGTACAGCAGCAGCAGGCCCGCCAGCAGGAAGCGTGCGGGGACATTGAGGTCGAGATGGTTGAACTCGCCACGCAGAAGCTTTGCAGCGACTGCAGCGACAAAGAGCGACGCCAGTGCGCTGAACAGCACCCGGCTGCCATCGATGCGCCAGGCGTCGGCGAATGCGGCGCGCTGCCGCGCCAGATGCAGCAACGCAAGCAACACCACGACAAAGAAACAGGCGTTGGTCGCCCCGCGCACGGTGAGGAAAAGCGCCACATAGCAGGCCGACGCGATAACGATGAGAGCATCGATCGCGAGTGCGCCACGCCGGCGGACAATGAGGTCAAGGATGGCCGCGGGATGCATCACCGCGCTCATGCGGACCCGCCTGGCGGCAGCAGGGCCAAAGGCACGCAGGCGCGCACGTTTGCGGCCTGCGGCCCGGCACGCAGCAAGCTCGCCTTGACGAACGGGAAACCGGCATCGATCAGCTCTCGCCAGCGCAGGAGCGTATCGTCGGCACTGCGCGGGTCGTCATAGAGCGGCTGAAACAGCGCTGCCACCGACAGTCCCGCGGCGGTCAGCTGGCGCGTCAGCGCCGTCTCATAGGCATCGATCACGAGCTCCTTGGTCGGCAGCGCATGCATGCCGTCGAACACCGCGCGCAGCACCGGCGCGGCGAGCGCGCGCGGACCGAAGGCAAGGAAGAAGCTCTGCAAGTGTGGATGCGGCACGAAGTTTGCGGTCAGCCCGACAGCGTCGGCGTCCGAGGCGCGAAGACGATCAAGCAGCGCTGCGAATTTTACGCGGTCCAGCGGGCCGACAATGCTGTCGTTGACGAGCAGCAGGCGCGTCGCCCGGGGAAAACCACCACCCAGGGCCCAACCGTGCCCCCAGCCGCCGAAGTCGAAGCCGGCATTTTCGCGCACGTAGGCGCCGGCCAATCGGTCGAGCACGTCCGCGCCAAGCGCGAGACTCTTGCCATCGCCCTCGGCATTGGCCATCAGCACGACCGCGAAACCGGACTCCGCAAGGCAGCGGACATGGTGAACCACGTGCGGTTTCAGCGCAGGCGCCGCGGCATGGGTGACGAACAGGCAGATCTCGCCGGCCAGCGCGGCGGCGATGGGCTTCACGGTCCGGATGACCGCGTCGGTCGCGCGGCGCGGACGCGCGATCAGCGCGTCGATCAGCGCATCGTGGCGTGCGCGCAGCCGGCGGTACTCGCGCCGCCGCACGTACGGCAGCTGCGCCTTCAGGGCGCGGCGAGCGCGGCGAATCGCGTCGGACCACCCGCTCATCGCGCGGCACCGCCGGACTCTCCGGCCTTCACTGCCACGAAGTCCCAGACGAGGTGGGTCAAGCGCCCGCGCGCGCCCCGTATCGCCTTCTTCGCCGCGCGGGCCCAGCCCAGCCGCGTATCCGGCACAAAGTCCTCGGGCAGCAGCGCACGTTCGCTCCGTCGCAGCTCGAAGCGGCCTACGAAGCCATAGGCGCGGCCAAGGGGCGCGTCGCCGCAAAAGTAGTCGTGGGTGTGCAGCGTCAGGTAGTTCACATGCGTCGGATCGCTGAACGCCTCGAGGCTGGGCACGGCCGGCGTGATCGCATAGAAGCGGCCGCCGGGGACCAGCACACGCCAGATCTCGTTGATCAATTGGACGAACGGCAGCACGGTCGTGCGGCCGTCAGCCGACGACAGCACGCGCGGCACATGCTCGAGGAAATCGTAGGCTGAAACCGAGTCGAAATACGCTTGTGGATAGGGGATCGGCGCGACATTCAGGTTCACTGCGGCAAACCGCGCAGGATCGACGCCTTCGGGCAGCGCCAGGTCGATTGCGAACACTTCATCGCGCTGGAAGGGATTGCGGGGCGTCCGGCCGCAGCCGAGGTCGAGATGTCGGGTGGTCATGTGCGCCGGCGCGCGCGAGCAGGCGCCGGGGCAAGGATAATCGATCCGCGGCGAGCGCGTGCGGACGCGCCCCGATTCCAGCGGCGGGTAGGCAGACGACCGGGCCGCCCCCTTGTGCCACAGGCCGGATCCATAGGGCCAACCCTCGCACAGGTTGGACATCGTTTTCTGCGCGTGTTGGCGCACCGAAAGTCCGCGCTGGTGCGCGTAGTGTTGAAGGTCATTCCATGAACAGCATCGTCTACCTCGTCGGCGCAGTCGTGATCATCGTCGCCATCCTGTCGTTCTTCGGCCTGCGTTGAAGCAACGGCGCAGTACCGAAAGCCGCCTATGCGGCTAGGCGATCAGCGGGCCAGCGGCAACGTCGAAGATCGACGGGGCCTGCGCATCGGCGGCGGGCTGGGCATCGGCGGGGTCGCGATCCTCGTCATCGCCTACTTCCTCGGCTTCGACCCCGCTGCCGTGTTGAACGTGGCCGAGCAGGTCGCACCCCAGGGCGAAGCGCGCCAGGCCCCCAAGGGCGCGCCCACGGACGAAACGGGTCAGTTCGTCGCCAAGGTCCTCGGCAGTGTCGAGGATGTCTGGGGCAGATTGTTCCAGCAGTCGAATAGTCCGTACCGGGCCGCGACGCTGGTTCTTTATGAAGGACAGGTGCGTTCGGCCTGCGGCATGGGTCAATCGGCGAGCGGCCCGTTCTATTGTTCCGCCGACGAAAAGCTCTACATCGACCTGGCGTTCTTCCGCGACCTGCAGACGCGCTTCGGCGCGCCGGGCGATTTCGCCCAGGCCTACGTGATCGCGCACGAGGTGGGCCACCACGTGCAGAAGCTCACCGGCGCTTTCAAGAAGTTGGAGGCCGCGCACGCCGGCGCCTCGGAGGCGGCACGCAACCGGATGTCCGTGCGCCTGGAGCTGCAGGCCGATTGCTTCGCCGGCATCTGGGGACACCACGCCGGCACCATGAACCAGCTCGAGCCCGGCGATATCGCCGAAGCGCTCAACGCCGCCACCGCGATCGGCGATGATCGCCTGCAGAAGCAGGCGCAGGGGCATGTGGTGCCGGATTCATTCACGCATGGCTCATCCGCCCAGCGCGTGAGCTGGTTCAAGCGCGGCATGGACAGAGGCCGCCCGCAGGACTGCAAACCCTTCTCCGAATGACGCAACGTGCGCTGCCGAACAAACACCCGGAGCCTATTGCAGCAACATCTGCCTGACGTGCAACGGCGACGGTTGCATGGCCGGCCGGCTCAATGGTGAGCGGACGGGTGGACCTCTAGTCGGCTGGAGAACACATCATGAGATCGAGTTCCAAGCTTGCAGCGGCACTGCTGCTGGCTTTCGCCGTCGCCGGCCTGGCGGCTTGCGAGAAGAAAGGTCCGGCAGAGCGAGCCGGTGAAGCGGTCGACAAGGCGGCGCAGAAAGCGGGCGACGCAGTCAAGGAAGCCGGAGACAAGATCAAGGACGCCACCAAGTGACCGCTGGCGATCACTCCCACTCGATCGTGGCGGGCGGCTTGGAGGAGATGTCGTAGGCCACGCGGTTGATGCCGCGCACCTCGTTGATGATGCGGCTGGAGACCTTGGCCAGCAGTTCGTGCGGCAGCGGCGCCCAGTCCGCGGTCATGAAGTCGGTGGTCTGCACGGCGCGCAGAGCCACCACGTACTCGTAGGTCCGGCCGTCGCCCATCACGCCCACCGACTTTACGGGCAGGAACACCGCAAATGCCTGCGCGGTCTTGTCGTACCAGCCCGCAGCGCGCAGCTCCTGGATGAAGATGTCGTCGGCGCGGCGCAGCAGGTCGGTGTACTCCTGCTTCACTTCGCCGAGGATGCGCACGCCCAGGCCCGGACCCGGGAACGGGTGGCGGAACACCATCTCGCCCGGCAAGCCGAGGGCGAGGCCGAGTTCCCTCACCTCGTCTTTGAAGAGCTCCCGCAGTGGCTCGAGGAGCTTCAGGTTTAGCGACTCCGGCAGCCCTCCCACGTTGTGGTGCGACTTGATGGTGGTGGCCTTCCTGGTCTTGGCACCAGCCGACTCGATGACGTCCGGGTAGATGGTGCCCTGCGCAAGCCACTTGGCATTGCGGATCTTCCCGGCCTCGCGCTGGAACACGTCGACAAAGTGCTTGCCGATGATCTTGCGCTTTTCCTCCGGGTCGGACACGCCCGCCAGCGCGCCGTAGAAGTCGGCGGCGGCATCCACGTGGATCACCTTGACGTGCATGTGCCGCGCGAAGGCGTCCATGACCTGCGCTGCCTCGTTTAGGCGCAGCAGCCCGTGGTCCACGAAAACGCAGGTGAGCTGGGCACCGATCGCCTTGTGGAGCAGCGCGGCGGCGACGGACGAATCCACGCCTCCCGACAGGCCGAGAATGACCTCCTCGCTGCCGACCTGCTCGCGGATCTTCGCCACCGCCTCGGCGACGTAGTTGGGCATGTTCCAGTCGCCGGCGCAGCCGCAAATCTCGTGCACGAAGCGTTGCAGCAGCTTCCTGCCCTGCCGGGTGTGGGTGACTTCCGGATGGAACTGCACGCCGTAGAAGCGCCGGGCTTCGTCGGCCATGCCGGCGATCGGGCATGCCTCGGTCGAAGCCATCAGCTTGAAGCCAGGCGGCATGTCGACCACCTTGTCGCCGTGGCTCATCCAGACCTTCAGCAGTCCGTGGCCTTCGGCGTTGCGGCTGTCCTCGATGCCGTCGAGCAGTTTCGTGTGGCCGCGTGCGCGCACCTCGGCATAGCCAAACTCGCGCACCTTGCCGGCCTCCACTTTACCGCCCAGCTGCTGCGCCATGGTCTGCATGCCGTAGCAGATGCCCAGCACCGGCACGCCGAGCTCGAACGTCGCCTTCGGCGCCCTGCCGGTCGACTCCTCGTAGGCCGACATGTGGCTGCCCGAGAGAATCACGCCGTTGGGCGCGAATTCGCGCACGAAGGCATCCGTTACGTCGCAGGGATGGATCTCGCAGTAGACCTTCGCCTCGCGCACCCGGCGGGCGATCAGTTGCGTGTACTGCGCCCCGAAGTCGAGGATCAGGATCCTGTCGTGCATCCCGATCTCATTCGGCGCGATAGTTGGGGGCTTCCTTGACGATCTGCACGTCGTGCACGTGCGATTCGCGCATGCCCGCGGTGGTGATCTCCACGAAGCGCGCCCTGGTGCGCAAGTCCTCGACGGTGCTGCTGCCGGTATAGCCCATGCTGGCGCGCACGCCGCCGATGAGCTGCTGGATCACCCAGACCACGCTGCCCTTGTAGGGCACGCGGCCTTCCACGCCTTCGGGCACCAGCTTGTCCACGTTCATCTCGGAATCCTGGAAATAGCGATCCGCGGCGCCTTTCTGCATGGCGCCCAGCGACCCCATGCCGCGGTAGGCCTTGTAGGAGCGGCCCTGGTAGAGTTCGAGTTCCCCTGGCGACTCGTCGGTCCCTGCGAAGAGCGAGCCCAGCATCACAGCGTGCGCGCCCGCGCCGAGCGCCTTGGCCACATCGCCCGAATAGCGCACGCCACCGTCGGCGATCAGGGGCACGTCGGTCTTGGCCAGCGCCTCGGCGACGCTCTGGATCGCGGTGATCTGGGGAACGCCGACGCCGGCGACGATCCGGGTGGTGCAGATCGAGCCCGGCCCGATGCCGACCTTGACACCGTCCGCGCCGTGATCCACCAGCGCCTTCGC
>Ga0137357_1000132_pt1 | contig 9957 bp, 7 predicted proteins | sample EasRivERMLT860_2_FD_104762 | JGI IMG/M metagenome (GOLD analysis project Ga0137357, IMG submission 104762) | Soil microbial communities from meander-bound floodplain in the East River, Colorado, USA - East River MetaG ERMLT860_2 | ecosystem: Environmental > Terrestrial > Soil > Floodplain ... | reverse complement strand
TGCCGGCGATCGCCTCGATCGTCACCGCCACCGCGATGGCGATCTTCGCCGGCGATATCCCGAGCTGCTTCCTGCGCATGCCCGGCACGCCCGCCTCCGCCGCCTATACCGACGAAGCCTACGCCATGACGAAGAAGGGCCAGGGCGAGCTCGCGCTCGGCGCCGGGCTGGTCTTTTCCGTGGTCGGCGGCCTGTTCGGCACGCTGGTGCTGATCCTCGCCGCGCCCGCGCTTGCCGAAGTGGCGCTCAAGTTCTCCTCGTTCGAGTACTTCTGGCTGGTGGTGCTGGGGCTCGCCAGCGCAGTGTTCCTCGCCTTCGGCGACCCGCTGAAGGGCGTCGTGTCGCTGCTGCTGGGACTGCTGATCGCCTCGGTTGGCCTGGACAATCCCGCGGCCTTCCCGCGTTTCACCTTCGGCAACGCGGAGCTGGCCGGCGGCCTGACGCTGATCCCGATCATGATCGGCATGTTCGCGGTGTCGGAGATCCTGCGCAACGTCGCGCGCATCGACCAGCCCTGGGAGATGGCGCAGGCGCGGATCCAGAACATCATGCGCGGCATGTGGGCGCTCACGCGCCGCTATCCGCTGGCCATCCTGCGGGGCAGCGCCCTCGGCACCGCGGTGGGCGCGCTTCCCGGCGCAGGCGCCGACATCGCCGCCTGGATGTCCTATGCCGTATCGAAGAAGTTCTCCAGGGAGCGCGAGAAGTTCGGCACCGGCCACGTCGAGGGCATCATCGAGGCGGGCGCCTCCAACAACAGCGCTCTTGCCGGGGCCTGGATCCCGGCGCTGGTCTTCGGCATCCCGGGCGACTCCATCACTGCCATCGTCATCGGCGTGCTCTACATCAAGGGCCTGAACCCCGGCCCCACCATCTTCATGAACAACGCGGTGGCGGTGTACGCCATCTTCATCGTCTTCATCCTCGCCAACCTGATCATGATCCCGCTGGGGCTCGCCGCGATCCGCAGCGCGAAGCACCTGCTGCGCGCGCCGCGCGAGCTGCTGATGCCGGTGATCCTGCTGTTTTGCATCGTCGGCTCGTTCGCCATCAACAACACCGTGTTCGGCGTGCTGCTGATGCTCGGCTTCGGCCTCGCCGCCTGGCTGATGGAGGAGAACGGCTTTCCGGTGGCGCCGGCGATCCTCGGCATGGTGCTCGGCGCAATGCTGGAAGAAAATTTCATCAGCTCGATGATCAAGGCCGACGGGCGCTTCCTCGCCTTCTTCGAGCGGCCGATCGCCGGCGCGCTCGGCGGCTTTACGCTGCTGGTGCTGCTGGTGCCGCTCGCGCGCGCCTGGCTGCGGCGGCGCGCGGCTACGCGACCTTGATCCGCTGCACCAGCGCCCTCGCGAACTCGCCCGCCTGGTAGTCGCCGATCGCCTGCTCGATTTCCTCGCGCGTGTTCATGACGAACGGCCCGTACTGCACCACCGGCTCGCGGAGGGGCTTGCCGGCGAGGACGAGCACGCGCGCGCCCTGCGCGCCCGCGCGGATGCTCACCGCTTCGCCGTCGGAGAGCAGGCCTGCGGCGCGATGCGGCAGCGCCTTGCCGTCCTCGCCGACTGTCGCCTCGCCTTCATAGGCGTACAGGAACGCGTTGTGGCCCGCGGGCACCGGCGCCTCGAATAGGGCGCCCGGCTCCAGGTGTACGTCCCAGTAGTGCGGATCGGTCGAGCCGCCGTGCACCGCGCCCCGCGTTTCCCCGAAGCGGCCGGCGATGACCTTGACCTCGCCGCCCTGCACGGGCACCACGGGAATGTCCCCCGCCGGGATGTCGCGGTAGGCCGGCGCCTTCATCTTCTCCTTCGCCGGCAGGTTCAGCCAGAGCTGGAAGCCGCGCATGCGGCCCTCGGTCTGCTGCGGCATCTCGGAGTGGATGAGTCCGCGCGCCGCGGTCATCCACTGCACGTCGCCGGGCCCCAGGTCGCCGGTGTTGCCGCCGCTGTCCTTGTGCTGCATGTGGCCATCGAGCATGTAGGTCACGGTCTCGAAGCCGCGGTGCGGGTGCGAGGGAAACCCGGCGAGGTAATCGTCCGGATCGTCCGAGTAGAACTCATCCAGCATCAGGAACGGGTCGTGGCGCGCGAGCTGGCTCGCGCCGAGCGAGCGGCGCAGCTTCACCCCAGCCCCGTCCGAAGCAGCGATGGAGGGAATGACCCTTTGTAGCGTACGGGTAGTCATGGCTTGTCCCTTTCTAAGCTGCGATTCTTTCCGGCTGCACGAGGTTCCGCAATACGCGCTGCGCGCTCGCGAGCGCCTCGGTCCTGGACGCTTCGCTGATCGCCAGTCCTTCGGCAAAGACGAATTGCACGTCGGCAATGCCCAGGAACGCCAGGAAGTCGCGTACGTACGCAGTCTGCGTGTCGCGCGGGGTGCCCTGGTAGAGGCCGCCGCGCGCGGCGAAGACGTAGGCCTTCTTGCCGGTGAGGAGGCCCACTGCGCCCTTCTCCGTGTACTTGAAGGTGACACCCGCGCGTGCCACGTGGTCGAAATACGCCTTGAGCTGCGAAGGAATGCCGAAGTTGTACATCGGCAGGCCGATCACGATGGTGGCGGCTTCGCGCAGCTCCGCGACCAGCGCGTCGGACTCCTCGAGCACCCGCTGCTGCGCGGGCGTGCGGCCCTCCGGCTTGGAGAGAAAGGCGCCGAAGCGCTCCGCGTCCAGGTGCGGCAGCGGGTTCTTCGAGAGGTCGCGCCGCCGGACGCGCGCCGCCGGAAACTGGGCGACGAACTGCTCCGCGAGCCGGCTCGACTGGCCGCCGTCGCCGAAGATGCTGGAGTTGAGGTGCAGGATGGTGTTCATGTCCGGGCTCCTGGGTGCACGTTGGTATGGAGCCATTCTTGTATTGATCCACTAGATTTAAAATGGCAAAATATCGCTACTATCAATCTAATTATTGGATACCTTTGCCTGACCCCAGGATCACGCTAGACCAGTGGAACGTCCTCGTTTCTGTCGTGGATTCAGGCGGTTACGCGAAGGCGGCCGAGCGCATCCACAAGAGTCAGTCCACGCTCACATACGCCGTCAAGAAACTCGAGTTCCTGCTTGGGGTCAAGGTGTTCGAGCTGCGCGGCAGGAAGGCCGTGCTCACACCCACGGGCGAGATCCTCTACCGGCGCGGCAAGGCGATGCTCGAGGAGGCCGCGCGCCTGGAGCACGCGGCGGGAGAGCTCGCCAAGGGCTGGGAGCCCGAGATCCGCGTCGCGGTCGACATCATGTTTCCGACCTGGCTGCTCCTGAAGTGCTTCGGCGAGTTCTGCGCCGAGCGCCCCGAGACGCACATCGAGCTCTACGAGACGGTGCTCGGCGGCACCGAGGAGGCGCTCGCCGCCCGGCGCGTCGAGTTCGCCATCGGCACGAGCGTGCCGCAGGGCTTCGTCGGCGACGTGCTGATGCCGGTGCGCACGGTGTGCATGGCGGCGCCCACCCATCCATTGCACCAGCTCGGACGCGAGCTGACGCTAGAGGACCTGCGCAGGCACCGGCACATCGTCATCCGCGACTCGGGCGAGCAGCGCGTGCGGGCGGCCGGATGGCTGAATGAACTGCGCCTGACAGTCTCCAACAAGGCGACCTCGATCCACGCGGCGGCCACCGGCATGGGCTACGCGTGGTATCCGGAGGACAGCGTGCGCGGGGAACTGGAGCGCGGAGCGCTCAAGCCCCTGCCCTTGCGCGAGGGCGCGGAGAAATCGGGGACCCTCTACCTGATCTTCGCCGACCGCGAGGCGGCGGGGCCTGGCACGCTGCGCCTCGCGCAACTCATCCGCGAGGGCGTAGCGCGCGAATGCAAGGCCCGCAACGCCTGATCGCGCCCCGGGGCCCATGGTCCCACTGCCGCGTGGGGACCTGTGCGGGCCTAGGGAGCCTCTGATCTATTCCCGCGTGCGCGAAAATCGCCCGCGTCCCTCCAGGCGGCGAGGCCGCGAGGCTGGGGTTCAAGGATAAGGCCTCGCCGCCGTCGGGTTGCGGCCGGAAGTCCGCGACGGTTGGCTTGCGATAGCGGCATGACACGAGCACCGGCCAATGAAAGGGGTGGGGGCCCCTTTCGTTCCCCCATGGTGCTCGGCCTTGCGATATCGACATATCGCTGCAGCCTCGCGCCTAGCCGGCGCCGCGTTCCGGCCGCAACGCGCCACCGCGCGAATAGGTCAGAGGCTCCCTAGCGCCGGCAAAACTGCTCGGCGTTGCGCACGCTCTCCGCGCCCATCTCGAAGTGGTCTTCCCACCAGAGGATGTCCTGCGTCACGACGTGCTCGCCCTCCAGGCGGTGCACGCGCAGCAGGCGGCTGTCGTCGCGGTACTCGAGCGGCTCGACATTGCAGGGGAGGTTGCGGTGCACGGGCTGCAGCTCCTTGTCGTCCAACCAGGTGATGCGCCCGGTCGGCAGGTCGACGAGCGCCCAGCGCTCGCAGCTCCTGCCGCACTCCCAGCGCGCCACGACCGCGCGGCCGGCGAAGTTCGGCCCGCGCGTCACCGCGCGCTCGATGAGTCCCCGGGCGCGCCGCACCGCCGCGTCGGCGCCGCTGAAATTCGGCGGCCGCGTCGCCGGCAGCGGGCTGGTGTCCGCGGGGTAGGCCTCGAAACCTGCGCCCTGCACGCGCGGCGCCTCGCGGACCGCGAGATTGAGCGTCGCCATCAGCGCATCCGGCATGTGCCAGTCGTCGATGTCGATGTGTTCGAGCCGGTCGGTCTCGGCGACGAGGACTGGCGCGAGCGGTCCCGTGCGGCATCTGCCGGCTTGCAGCCTGGCCTGGTCGCGGCCGCAAGCCGAGTAGGCGGTGTGCGCGCCGCGCAACGCCTCCTTCCCCGGCGGCGCCGCGACGCCGATCGGGATGGCGAAGACCACGTAGCGGCCGGCGGGCACCTCCAGGCGGTAGCGCGCCTCCCCGGGCTTTGTCTCCGCGTGGATCGTGCCCCCTGCGCTGTTGCGCGCGACGACGATCATGGCGGGCAGCGTCTCGCCCGGATAGCCGAGGCGCCCGCCGATGGTGGCTGCCGGCAGCGCGCCGCTGCAAAGCAGCGCGGCTGCCGCCAGCAGCGCGCGCATTACACTGCCTCCATGGATGGCTCACCGCGCAAGATCATTCACCTCGACATGGATGCATTCTACGCATCGGTCGAGCAGCGCGACGACCCCTCCCTCAGGGGCAGGCCGGTGGCGGTGGGCGGCTCACCGCAGGGCCGCGGCGTGGTCGCTGCGTGCAGCTACGAGGCGCGCAAGTTCGGCGTGCGCTCGGCGATGCCGATGGCGCGCGCGCTGCGCCAGTGCGCGGAGCTGGCCATCGTGCGCCCGGACTTCGCCAAGTACCGCGAGGTCTCGCAGCAGGTGATGGCCATCCTGCGCTCGGTCACGCCGCTCGTGGAACCGCTCTCGCTCGACGAGGCCTACCTGGATGTCACCGAGAATTCGCTGCGCGAGCCGCTCGCAATGGAGGTGGCGAAGTACCTGAAGCGCCGCATCCTCGAGAGGACTTCCCTCACCGCCTCCGCCGGCGTCGCGCCGAACAAGTTCCTCGCCAAGATCGCCTCGGGCTGGAAGAAGCCCGATGGCCTCACCGTGATCGCGCCCGAGCGCGTGGAAGCCTTCCTGCAAAAGCTGCCGGTGGAGGCGCTCTGGGGCGTGGGGCCGGTCACGGCGAAGAAGCTGCGCGCGATCGGCATCGAAAAGCTCGTGGACGTGCGCGCGGCGGACGAAGAAAAACTGCGGCGCGCAGTCGGCAGCCTCGCCGAGTGGCTCCAGCGTCTCTCGCGCGGCGACGATCCGCGCAGGGTCACGCCCAACCGCCCGTGGAAATCCATCTCGGCGGAGGACACCTATCCCGAGGACCTCACCGACGTGAAAGAAATGCGAGCGGAGATCGAGCGGCTGGCGAAGCGTGTCGCGGCGTCGGTCGCGAAGAAAGGTCTGGTCGCGCGCACCGTCACCATCAAGGTGCGCTACGCCAACTTCACCACCGTGACGCGCAGCCACACCGGCGAGGCGCCGACCGCCGACGCCAGACAGATCGCCGAGCGCGCGCTCGCGTTGCTGGAGCGCACCGAAGCCGCCAAGCGCCCAGTGCGCCTGCTCGGCGTAGGCGTGCACGGGCTGGCGCCTGCGGGCCAGTTCGTGCCCTCAGTGGCGGCATTGCCGTTCGACAGCATGGCCTAAACGGTCGTTTTGCGGCGCCGCATTTCTCCAGCGCCGGACGTCGCAGCACCGAACGTCGTTACACCCATTTGTTTGTGCGATGATTGCGCGGACTCGCGCGCATTGCGCAGCCTGTCACATCATTGCCGCTGCTTTGCTGACTGTCCGTCGCCGAGAGGAGGAACTCACGATGATTCCAGCCGCATTCGACTACCATGCGCCCCGTTCCGTCGCCGATGCGGTCAAGCTGCTCGGCCAGCTCGGCCCCGATGCCAAGCTGCTCGCCGGCGGCCACAGCCTGCTGCCGATGATGAAGCTGCGCTTTGCGCAGCCCGCCCACCTCATCGACCTCGGCCGCATCGCCGAGCTGCGCGGCATCTCGCAGGCGGGCAACGAAATCCGCATCGGCGCCATGACCACCGAGCACGACCTGCTCAACTCGAAGCTGCTGGCCGAGAAGGCGCCGCTGCTGGTCGAGGGCGCCGGCTGGATCGCCGATCCGCAGGTGCGCTACAAGGGAACCATCGGCGGCGACATTTCGCACGGCGATCCGGGCAACGACCACCCGGCGCTGATGATCGCCCTGGATGCGTCCTTCGTGCTGACGGGCCCGAAGGGCGAGCGCGTCGTCAGGGCCGACGGCTATTTCCTCGGCCTGTATTCGACGCAACTGGCGGCCGACGAGGTCCTCACGCAGATCCGCATCCCGGTTCCCGCCGCGGGCAGCGGCTGGTCCTACCAGAAGCTCAAGCGCAAGACCGGCGACTTCGCCACCGCCGCGACCGCGGTGATGCTGCAGATGAAGGGCAGGAGCGTCGCCAAGGCAGCGATTGCCCTCACCAATGCCGGGCCGACCGTACTCAAGGTGCGCGACGCCGAAGCTTATCTCGCCGGCAAGGAACTCAACGACGCCAGCCTGAACGAGGCGGCGCGCCTGGCAATGAAGATCTGCAATCCGACGCCGGACCAGCGCGGCGATGCCGACTACAAGCGGGCGATGTGCGGCGAGATGACGCGGCGCGCCCTGCAGGCCGCGCACGCGCGCGCCAAGGGTTGAGAGAGGAATCGGGGGAGCGACGAACATGGCGACTACACACAAGGTGTCATTCAAGCTCAACGGCAAGCCGGTGGAGGCGACGGTCGAGGCCCGCGAACTGCTGATCTACACGCTGCGCGAGAAGCTCGCGCATACCGGGCCTCACATCGGCTGCGAGACCTCGCATTGCGGCGCCTGCACGGTGGATCTCAATGGCATGTCGGTCAAGTCCTGCACCGTCCTGACGGTGCAATGCGAGGGCGCCGAGATGACCACCATCGAAGGCATGGAACAGGGCGGCGCGCTGCATGCGCTGCAGCAGGCGTTTCACGAGGAGCACGGCCTGCAGTGCGGCTACTGCACGCCCGGCATGATCACGCGCGCCTACCGCCTGCTGAAGGAGAACCCGAACCCGAGCGAGCAGGACATCCGCAAGGGCATCGCCGGCAACCTGTGCCGCTGCACGGGTTACCAGAACATCGTCAAGGCAGTGCAGTCCGCGGCGAAGAAGCTCGCGGCCGCGCGCTAACTTACAGGACCCACCGGAGAATCCTCATGGGCCAGACAGCCGATCTCAAGGAACGCGAAGAGAAACTGCAGGGGATGGGCACGTCCCTGCTGCGCAAGGAAGACGCACGCTTCATCCGCGGCCAGGGCAGCTACGTGGACGACATCAAGATGCCCGGCATGCTGTTCGGCGCCATCGTGCGCAGCCCGTACGCGCACGCGCGCATCAAGGGCATCGACAAGAGCAAGGCGCTCGCCTGCCCCGGCGTGGTGGCGGTGCTCACCGCCGCCGACCTGAAGCCCGTCAAGCTGGACTGGATGCCCACCGTGGGCGGCGACGTACAGGCGGTGCTCGCCGACAAGAAGGTGCACTTCCAGTATCAGGACGTGGCGATGGTGCTGGCCACCGACCGGGCCGCCGCCTACGACGGCGCCGCGCTGGTGGAAGTGGACTACGACGAGCTCCCGGCGATCGTCGACCCGAAGAAAGCCCTGCTGCCGGATGCGCCCATCCTGCGCGAGGACATCGTCGACAAGAAGGACCTGACGCATGGCCCGCGCACGCATCCGAATCACATCTTCACCTGGGAAGCCGGCGACAAGGCCGCGGCCGACGCCGCCTTCAAGGGCGCGGCGATCACGGTGCGCGAGGAGATCCTCAATCCGCGCGTGCACCCCTGCCCGCTGGAGACCTGCGGCTGCGTCGCCTCGTTCAACAAGGCGACCGGCTACCTCACCCTCTATGTGACGACGCAGATTCCACACCTGTTCCGCACCGTGCTGGCGATGCTCTCGGGCATCCCCGAGAGCAAGATCCGCGTGGTCGGCGGCGACATCGGCGGCGGCTTCGGCAACAAGGTACCGATCTACCCGGGCTACGTGGTGGCCACGGTCGCCTCGATCGTCACCGGCGTGCCGGTGAAGTGGATCGAATCGCGCATCGACAACATCTCCACCACCGGCTTCGCGCGCGACTACCACGGCGTCGGCGAGCTGGCCGCCGACAAGGACGGGCGCATCAAGGGCCTGCGCTTCACGGCGCTCGCCGACCACGGCGCGTTCAACTCGCACGTGTCGGCGACCAAGTTCCCCGCCGGCCTGTTTTCCATTTGCACCGGCTCGTACGCGATTCCGAACACCTATTGCCGGGTGGACGCGGTGTTCACCAACAAGGCGCCGGGCGGCGTGGCCTATCGCTGCTCCCTGCGCGTGACCGAGGCGATCTACCTGATCGAGCGCATGATGGATGTGCTGGCGCAGAAGACCGGCATCGACAAGGCCGAGATCCGGCGCCGCAATTTCGTCAAGGCCGAGCAGTTCCCCTACACCACCGGCTTCGGCTGGACGCTGGATTCCGGCAACTACCACGCCGCGCTCGACAAGGTGCTGAAGGCCGTGGACTACGAGGCCCTGCGGCGCGAGCAGGCGGCGAAGCGCGCCGACCCGAAGTCCCCGACGCTGATGGGCATCGGCATCTCGACCTTCACCGAGATCGTCGGCGCGGGCCCGACCAAGGTGTGCGACATCCTCGGCGTCGGGCTGTTCGACAGCTGCGAAATCCGCGTGCATCCGACCGGGGGCGTGATCGCACGCCTGGGCACCATGACGCAGGGCCAGGGCCACTCCACCACCTACGCGCAGATCATCGCCACCGAGCTGGGCCTGCCGGCGAGCGACATCGTCGTCGAGGAAGGCGACACCGACAAAGCGCCCTATGGCGCGGGCACTTGGGGCTCGCGCTCCACGCCGGTCTCGGGCGCCGCCCCGGCGGTGGCGGCGCGCAAGAACAAGGACAAGGCGAAGAGAATCGCCGCGCACCCTCTCGAAGTGGCGGAGGGCGACCTTGAATGGGAGATCGACCGCTTCAAGGTCAAGGGCAACCCCTCGCAGTTCAAGACCATGAAGGATCTCTGCATGGTCTCGCACACCGGCAACCTGCCGGCCGGCATGGAGCAGGGCCTGAACGCGGTCGCCTATTACGATCCGCCCAACCTGACCTTTCCGTTCGGCGCCTATCTATCCGTGGTGGACATCGACAAGTTCACCGGCGAAGTCAAGGTGCGGCGCTTCTATGCGCTCGACGATTGCGGCACGCGCATCAACCCGATGAGCATCGACGGCCAGGTCCACGGCGGACTCACGGAGGCATTCGCCGTGGCAATGGGGCAGCAGATTCCGTTCGACGAGAACGGCAATCACCTGGGCAACAGCCTGATGGACTATTTCCTGCCCACCGCGGTGGAGACGCCCACATGGGAGACCGACCACACCGTG
>Ga0137357_1000131_pt1 | contig 10051 bp, 10 predicted proteins | sample EasRivERMLT860_2_FD_104762 | JGI IMG/M metagenome (GOLD analysis project Ga0137357, IMG submission 104762) | Soil microbial communities from meander-bound floodplain in the East River, Colorado, USA - East River MetaG ERMLT860_2 | ecosystem: Environmental > Terrestrial > Soil > Floodplain ... | reverse complement strand
GAGCTTCCCAGCAAGCGCACTGTCATTGGCAACAAGCGTCTTGATACTTTGCATCTCAGTACCAAGAAGGATAGGAGTAGAGATAATATTGACTAGGGAGTTTGCCCAATCCAGACGTAAGTTCAAATTAACTAACGTCATGTTAGCTTTGCTGACAAATTCTTTGACAATGTTTCTTTCTTCAGGAAGATTAGCAGTAAAGTAAGCACCATCTTCCGTATATGGCCCTTTAAGGCCGAAGCGTTCAGAAATTTTATTTGCTTCCTGCCACGGAATAACTCCCTGCATTGCCTTATCTCTATTTACCTCGAAAGTTCTGTAGGCGGTTTTACCTAAACTCTCTGCGAATTCATTAGCTTTATGAAGGAGGGTGTATTCACTACGCTTTGAAATATCAAGTGCAGTTTTAATGTAATCGTCGAATGGATTCTCGATTTGACTCTTGAATTTTTTAAGAGCGGCACTAGCTTTAGAAGTTCCAAGTTCGGTAAATTGGCGTCCAACCCCCCGGAGTTCTTCAAAAGTTTGTGCGTATTTTGTTTCGACAGCTCGACGTACCAATCCTACTTCTTGCCGTTGATGCCATGTGATGAAATCATCTAGAACGTTTTCTGCTCTGGTTTCTGGGAAGAAATCACCGAGTATGCCACGTTTTTGAAGGGTGGAATCAATGGTTGGTTCTTTGATGGTGAGTTGGTAGTCATAATCACCTTTGATCTTATGAAAGCGTTCAGTATTTTCTTCGAAGAATACATTATAATCTTGTGGAACTTTACCAACAAGAGTATGAAGGTCTTTATCTGTACGCGCCGTAACCATTGATACTTCTGAACTACCGCCAAGCATACCTTCCTTCTGTTTTACAAAGGCAAAGTATGGATAGCGACCAGTATCTACAGGAGGAACATAGACATTGAGAGGATCGTAGTTGTAGTTCCATCCGCGAGAAGTAAGGAGTACACGGTTTTTCTCAATTCTTCCTGCATTGGTTGCGGTACTCTGCGCCAAGAATTCTGCTACATTCTCGTTTTGCATAACAAAGTCAGCACGGCGCCCTTGCTGCCGTGAAATCTCAATAAGCTTTGCTTCATCCACAGAAAATTTTTGAGTCGCTTTATCAAAAGAAACAGCTTCCCTATTTATCAACCTCATAGGATCATCTGGATGAAACATAAACTTATCCGATTGACGCCGCAATGCAGTAACAAGAATACCAAGCTCTCCAGCAGCTTCTTTACTATCTTTGATCTTAATCATCATGGGCTGCAACTTAGTAAGAGCTGCGTTTGCAGCATCTTTCCCAAGTTTATTTACAAGGACTCCAGTATACTGACTCCACAATCCAATAGTATCACCGTAGTCAGCATTTGCAGATTTAAGTAATCCTGCTCCAGACCCACCCTGATTAGCGAGATTAACAATAGTATCTGCATTAATTTCTACAAACTTTGCAGCTACATCTGCACCAAGAACAGATGTAAACGCTGCATTTCTAGCATCATTGCCTACTTTTACTCTATACGCCCATGAGAGTTCACCGTAGATAGTATTACCTGCACCAGCAGGCAGTACCTGAACCATTGCATCGTTGGTTACTTTTCCACCAGCTCCAGTAAGTGTCTTGGATACTTCTTTGGCTTTTGTAAAATCCCAAAGAATTTCTAAATTCTGCGGCTTCAGTGAATCTTCTAGTGGAATGGAGAAACCTTTAGCAAGACGATCACTAGGGAGAAATGTAGAAGCAATAGCATCTTGAATCCAAGATACTTCTACGTTCATCTTGGTAGCAAGATTTACAAGATCCTCGCCTTTTGCCGTGTTAGCAAAGAAACCTTGAAGAATAGTTAATTTTTGAGTCTTAAGCCAATCTCCGAAATCAGAGAGATCACCAACTTTGCGCTGACTCTTATCTGCACTTTCGAGAACTACATCTTCCCATTTCTTTGCACCATCCTGATAGATACGTTCTAGAAGAGGAATATCAGTGTCAGAAATTTTTGCAGGTACTACCTTAAGCTCTTTCGCGTATACATAACGAGAAGATGCTTTAGCAGCATTGTCTTCAATGAGATCGAATTTATTAAATGGAGAATGCGACCAATGATGCCCTCCAGAAACTACAAGATTTTCTGAAGTCATAGCAAGACGTTTGGAATTGGTAGCTAAGTCAGCTGCCGTAGGAAATGCTACGTCAGTAAATGCTCCAGTACGAGTATTGAAAAAACTGCGAGGAGAAATGGCAGGATCATCAACCTTACGAAACATGGTGCTTTTAGGATTGATGCGAATCGCGCCAGAAGCAGTCATGGCAACGTCTTGTCCAGCAGCAAAAGCTTCATCAATTGAAGCAAAGCGTGGAAATCCGGTCTCAAGAATGGGAGCTTCACCTCGCAATCCTATTAGTCCTACTTTTACTTCGTTTGCAGTACCTACAAATTGGTATGGACTCTTAAGTGTTTCTTTACCGCGAGGGCTGCGAGATGCAATCTCTGTAAGGAATGAGTTAAAATCTGTAATTCTGGCTCCAACCTCCGGCGTAACTTCTTTGGGAATGTAGAAGACGGAATCGGAACCCCGCGCCGCATCTGGAGAAACTCTCTTGATGGTCTTGACATTGAGTAAGTGATCGCCAAGCAAATCAATAATTTCTTCATTGGTAGTTCCTACGGCTTGTTCACGCTGTACCATTTTGAAAAGATAGGTAGAAAATTCATTACCTAATGCTGGATCATCGCCTGCCATCTTATTAGCTAGAAGTCTAAAATCATCCCAACCTCTACTAGACGCAGATGCAGCAGCCTTTTCAAATGCTTCTTTAGTAGGAAGCCCACCTTCTAGCGTAGTATCTTTACCAAGCCATTTGTAGGTAAAATCTAGATTTCTTCCTACAGTTGGAAGTTGGAGTACACTACGGAGAGTTCCATATGATTCGTCTCCTAGAGTAATGTCTCCTTGTACTTTCTTCAATGCGTCAAATTCACGCAAAGCAGTACTGATTGTAGATTGGCCTTGCTTAAAGATTGAATTAATTGCAATAGCTTCAATTGCTCCACCTACAGCACCAAATGCCAAACTAGAGATACCAATATGCTTGATTACATCACTCCATTCATCTTTCTCTAGCACAGGACTTTGCTTCATAGTAATTGCAATAGCAGTTTCAAAAGCTGCCATATTAACTACCTGGTCAGCAACACCCCATGACATAGCGGCGAGTTTATTTTTATTGATAAGGTTGAATACAGTTCCTCCTTCCACGGCCAGCTCTCGAAGTCCTGCGTCCTAGTACAATTTTTGCTGAGAACTAGCATACCCGAGCGCGCGTCCAAATGGGCCAAGCATTGTTCCAGCTTTGGCGAGTTGGACACCTTTAAGCGCCAATCCTCCAGGTATAAAGCTTGTGACTGCGAAACCTGCAACATCGACGAGCTGTTTATTTTTGGCGTAGTATGCGCCCATGTGCTGATCATTTTCATTCATCCATTTAGCTACGTCAAATTGTTCAGCACCGAGAAGATTAGCCCCAGTATTATAAATACTAGCTAATCCGCTGAGTACTGCTCCGTAGGTAAAATTTCCAGCGTTGTCTAGAAAACTTTCATCGCTGCCAGCCTGCATATTTGCAGTATCAGCAGCAGTATAAATAGGGTGAATATCTGCGTAACTAGTCTGGTCTGCGATGGAAGCTACATCATCAGCCATTATGGTTCCATCCCAATAGTTTGGTCAGGGCCAACTAATCCAGCAGGGGGTCTCCTGCCAGCAAAAGATTGTACAGCAACTTGAGTAAGTACATTCTCCAATTCTCCAGGAGCAAGTAAATTTATAGAACGATTTACTCCTTTTGGGAGAATGTTATATTCATTCTGAGTACTCAATCCAATAACACCATAGCTAAATCTTTTATTATTCTGTGCTACAGCAGATGTATAGTAATCACTATACTGTTGAGCTGCTACTGTAGGGTTTAATGATCCTTGTTTTACAGCAGAAGATACTGCTTCAAAAATTTGTTTGTCTGTATAGCTAATTCTATTTTTGGCTCCATCAATCACCATCTTGGCTACATAATTATTTGGATCTCCATCCCAATGAGTAGCCATAGAATTATGATTAATCTTATATGGATTGTAATCGCTAGAATTAAGCATATTCTGAGAATGTACAAAAAATTCATTCTCAACATTACGAGCAGACTGCATCAGTAGTTCTTCACGAGGAGGAATTTTTCCGCCTTTTGATTGAACATCTGCTGCAATATCTTGGGCACCTTGCATGATTTTAGTTTGAAGCTTACGCATAAATTCTACAAGGCTAGCACTCCCAGTTTTTTGCATAGTCTGTAGCATACCGGGAGTAAGGTGAATAGATGCTTCATAAAGATTGTTTCCAATGGTGCCTTCGCTGGCGCGCTTCATCCAAAAATCTTGCTCTTTCTTACTCATGCGTTTTACGGCTGCAAGACTGATATATGGAGCGCCCATCAACTCACCTACAGTTTTAAGTCTCTCATCAAGCAAACGTTCTTGTTCTTTTTGCTCTCCTCTTGCGTCAGCTCCTTCTCTGTAGCCTTCCATAATCTTTTCCATCTGAGCTACAGACATTTCCATCTTAAGTTGGTCGCCACGAAGCCCAGCTACTGTAGCAGCGGTACGCGCCGAAGAACTGGCACCTTGCGCACGCAATACTTCTGCTCTAGCATTCTGTTCTGCTTGGAGTGCGTTACCACGAGCAACACCAAGTTCTGCAATTTGGTCGGCGCTGGCGGCAATGGCAATACGTTCTTGAGTACCAACAATACCTTGAGCAGTTTGTAGGGCATTTACAGCATCATTTTGCTTTCTAGCAATAGCGTTGTGTTCTGCCACCATGCCAGGAAGCTGAGTAGCATTGATAAGATATTGAAGAGGATCATCAAAGAATCCTACTTGCATCTTCTTGTCAACTAGTTCAGCAGATTTCCTACGTTGAGCATCAAGAGTAGCATACTCAGAAGCATACTGAGCCATTGCATTATCAAGCTCATTAGTATCTAGATTGAGAATGTCAAGAATACGTTTGCGCGATTGGACAGCGGCAGCTTCAATAGTGCCTTCCATCTGCTTTGCTGCTCCCATCATTTGCCCTGCAATCTGAGTATTGATTGCAGCGCCTTCAAGGGCAAGTTGTTCTTCTTCCCTGCTATCAGTAACCATCTTAATAGCTTGATCTGTCCAAGCTCTATTCTGTTCAACAGTCTTTTTAATTGCATCAATTCCAGCGACACTAGTAGCAGTATTAAACGCGCCCATGATGATTCCTTATCTCCGAGAAGGCTTAAGTCCACTACTATGAGGGATGCCTTGAAGCCAACTTTGTGCAAACTCAAACTTCTTAAGATAATTGAGAGTTTCAGCAGGTAATCTATCTGTTTCTCCTGCTGCCATCATCCTACCAGCTTTCGGGCCTGCGTTATACTCAGCAGCTAATACCCTACCACTAGTAGTTTTAGTACGTTTCTGAATTTCTTTAAGTGCTGCTAGTCCAGCATTAACACTACTCTGCCAATCACTAGACTCTGCATGATCTTCACTAAGATGCCCTTGAGAAACAAGAGAAAGTTTTGTCATTGGCATAACTTGCATTACACCTGCGGCACCACGAGGAGAAGTCTTGTCATTGGAAAGTATAGCTGGAATTGCGCCATTACCTCCCATATTTTCAGCAAGAAGAATAGCTTGTGCGTGACCGGCATCAACACCATACCGTCCTGCTGTTTGAGTAATATATTTCATTACTTCTTCAAGTGCTACTTGGTCAGCCATTTGTGCCTCTACTGGCTGGTGCGTGAGTAGCAGCAACGAGAATATCAAGGGCTTTCGGACCACCCATAGCAAGAACTGTGTCAGCAGGTAGAATATATTCATCAGCGTGTGCATTGACATTCACTACTCCTGTAGAGTCATCTTCGCCACGAATGAATTTATTTTCATCATTCTTAGATGCTGGCTTTCTTGCTTCTCCTTTTTTAACAGGTTTCTCACCACGAATATTGCGAAGTGTAGAAGATTTAGACGCTACTCTACCACCATCTTGATATGCGGAAGCACCAGCATCTCCTCCCGCGTCTCCAGGGCCAGAAGGAGCACCAGCACCAGAATCGCCAGCAGCAGCATCAGATGCATCTGCGGCGTTTCCCATTCCAGCAGCAGCATCGCCAGCATCAATGCCTGAAGTGTCTACTCCAATTCCAATTCCTGCACCTTCAAATGCAGTGCTAGGGTCAGGCGCGGGAGGCATTGAAGTTACTGGATTACCTTGGTCATCAATACCAATAGCAGGAGGCATCATTGCAGGAGTAGTAACTTCTACTGGAGTTGTTACATTTTCAGGAGCAAACAATGCTTGGTTAAGCGCAAAGAGTGCAAATTGAGTAAACGCGTTCATTGGATTCATAGCAATATTTGCAATCGCAAAAGGACTCATATTAGCAATAGCTGCAAGGGTGCCTTGATTTCCTGCAACTCCTACACCAGTACCGCTAGTGTCTCCAGCGTTACCTTCTACATCCTGACTAGCAATATTTCCTTTTTTGCGAGCAGTAGTAGATGGCTGTTGGGCTAGTTGCAAAGCCCCTGTACTTTGTGTTGCTGGCCGCGGCCCCATGTTTACTTTATTTCTAACTTGCCCACCATCTGCGTAACCTTCTGGTTTTACTCTACCACCGTCTTTGAAAAAAGAGCTAAAGAGGTTTTCAGCTCCCCCAGAAAAATCAAGATAGTCGCTTACATCACTAACAGCGCCTAAATCTTCAACACTTCCTGCAAATAGGTCAGAAGCATCAGCACCACCTACAATGCTAGATGCATTTACTCCTTCAGCAATTCCAGAGTCAAATCCGCCCATTGAAAATGACAATCCTGCACCCGGAGTACCTTCATTGAATGCACCAAGATCACCAGTAGGAGGAGAAATTGGAGGAATACCTAGTTGTGCGGAGTTATCTACATTGATACTACCTTCAAATGGAGCAGCAGCAGCTGCTTCTTGCGCTGCTTTAGCATCCATAGATTTGCCGAGACGATTAAGGCCAAATCCAGCAAGAGTAGGGAGAAGAACAGCACCAGGTTTTCCTGGACTAGTAGTTTTTTCTGCGGTAGTAGTCTTATTGGTATCTGAAATTTTACCAGCTACTTGTCCAGCTACTTGCTGTTGTTGAACTGCTGCTTGAGCAATAGATTGAGCAAGTGTCTGGTTGAGTTGCGCCAAAGAACTACCTAGCATAGAGTTATTAGTTACTCTAGTACCAGTGGCATTTGCATATTGAGAAGTAAGGCCGGGTACTTGAGCAGCTCCTTGCGCAAACAGGTTAGCAACTAATGCTTGAAGGTTCTCTGGATTTAGAGTAGAGAGGAGCCTAGACAAAGCATCGGTATCTCCCGTAGTTCGGGCAGTTTCAGTAGTCTTACTTCCAACACCATACTTAACTAAGTCAAGAATCCCCGGAAGTGGAGACTGATACTGAATTGGAGTTGCGGTTTCTCCGGCCATGATTACTCCTTAACCACGCGCTTTAGCAATTGCCTCATTTAAGGCTATACGCGCAGCATCATCTTTAGCTACACGATCATCTAGTTCTGCATCAGTAACATCGCGCCCTTCTGCCTTAGCAGTAGAGAGCAAAAGTCCAATAGCAGCAGTCTTATCAAGTGCGAGAAGCAAAAGATCAATAACTAATTCAGCATTTTTACTCATTGTTTACTCGCAAGGTAAGTTTGCAGAGCACGCAGCGCAGTAGTGACACTGGTGAGTTTGTTATCAGCAGCTACTGGAGTGGCCTTGAACATATCACGAGCAACATCAAGGCCAGCACGCGCAGTATCAGCCTGATTCTGTACATTTTGTGCATCATCAGGATTGAGTTTCTTTGCCACTACCAGCTTTGTAGCAGTTTCACGAACAGCAGTAACAGTAATATACCCTACTGCCAGTTTTTGATTGAATGTTTCTGGCGCAGCGATACCAAGCTGTGCGCAAGCTGGTAGAAAACTAATGCTACAGCTCGCCAGAATTGTCAGGAACAGTCTTTTCACCAGAACCTCCTTGAGAAATAATGCGAAACACAGGAATAAGAGCACCAAGCGCAGCCATCACCCATGCATACGTTTTTGCATCCATGAGATTTTGAAAATTAGGAAATGAAGCGTAAAGACTGGATAGAATTGCCATTACTACTCCAGCTTGTACACTCATCCATTTCCACGCTTCTTTCCAATCACCTACTAGTTCGATTTTCATGGTTTGGGATCGTACTCCACGTGAATATGTTCATCTTTAGCACCCACATGCTCAAGAACTACATCGAAATTTTCACTAAGAGCTACTTTTAATGATGTTACAAGAGCAACTTTATCTCCTACAAAGTCTTTAGTTCTGAAGTCTGCGGCGCGTCCTTTGTAATGCAATGAGCCATCACTATGTTTTCCATCATTTATACTAGTGATAGTACATTTTGCGCCGTAACCTTCATAAACACTGGCTACAACTATTACTCCTAAAAGTATTTGGGGAGTAAGGTCTGTAAACTTTACTCCTGGCTTGATTAGCAGCATAGCAATAGTTTACAACTCTCCATATACTTATGTTGTAAGGGAATCACAAGGTCATACAAAGTTTTGTAGACAGTTGTAATACTAATTGATCTGTTTCTATATCGTACATAATAACTCTAATTACTGGAGTTCCTACAAATCCTGTGGCATCTAAGATATCATTGGCGTTAGTATATGCAATATCTCCAAAAATATCTACTTGTCCAGCAGCAGCAAGAATATCGGCTGAATTAGTAGTTACAGCAGTTCCACTAACAATGACAGCGCCACTGGCAACTAGGGTATCATCATTATTAGTTCTTGCTATACTTCCTGTAATGTCTACAGTACCATTTGCAGCGAGAGTATCATTCGCATTAGTAGTATTGAGTGTTCCTGTAATTCCAGCACCTGCGGATACTGTCCCAGACGCAACTATAGTATCATCTGCATTAGTTGTCGCAATCGCACCTGATACAGCAACAGTACCGCTAGCAACAATTGTATCATTATTGTTAGTTTTTGCAATACTACCAGTAACTGCAACTTGCCCCGTTGCTGCGATAGTGTCATTTGCATTAGTTCTTGCAATACTGCCAGTAATACTTACTTGCCCAGCAGCTGCAATAGTATCATTGGCGTTAGTAACAGAAACAGTACCAGTAATACTTCCAGCTCCTGTTGGAGCATCTAAATCTTCATCAAACCACTTCTGGATAATAAGACTCATGCAAATGCCTCACACCACCAGTTGCGCACGTCCAGTTCGTTGAATTTACCATCATCCTCGGCGTCGGCCATTTGCTGCAATTTGAAACCATGAGAACGTTTCGTTGGAGCGTTCGCAGTTGCGAAGTCACCGGCGGCCCAATCCTCAAACTGTGGGTCTCCGGTGGTTGATGTGCTGAAAGTGAGTCCTGGATCGCCGCCGGCTATTGCAGAATCACTGGCAGACAGAACCTGCGTCCCGTTGCGCAGTAGCCTGATATCTATTCCCTGTGCTTCTCCACGCACAACATCGCCGTTCACCCATCCTTGATTCGACGCGAGGGCAAGCTGCGTGTATGAACCGCCGACCAATTTGCCGATGCACGAGTCATTCGCACCATTCGCGCCTGCCAAGTGACGGTAGTACGTCCGTGCACTGTTGGTCGGATCGCACCTAGTTGCAACCCCCGCGCCCGCACCTGCGCTTAACGGTATTGGAATGGCTGAAAATGTCGCTTCTGCCCACTGGTCATCCGGCCAATCAATAGCACTGTAATTAGATGAACTATCACTTCCATTGGCGGTGGCGTCGCTGCTCCCGGTGATAAACCATGCAAATTCGCCGGAGATTGTTGACCAGTTCGCGCCTAGACTGGCTCGCTCAAAATCGTCGCTAGCGAGTTGCGTCATTCCGGCACCTGCATCTTGCGATGATCGAGGCGAGCATCAACCCTTTCCACGACTCGCCGCACAACTTCGCCCACCGTACTGTT
>Ga0137357_1000130_pt1 | contig 10070 bp, 18 predicted proteins | sample EasRivERMLT860_2_FD_104762 | JGI IMG/M metagenome (GOLD analysis project Ga0137357, IMG submission 104762) | Soil microbial communities from meander-bound floodplain in the East River, Colorado, USA - East River MetaG ERMLT860_2 | ecosystem: Environmental > Terrestrial > Soil > Floodplain ... | reverse complement strand
TTATGCTCATTTGTTCTGTTTCTGTCATCGTTTCCTCGGTAACATTTTCTTTTGAGTGAACGATGTTACTTCGGTAACATTTTATTTGATAGAACGCGTATGCTTGACTAGCCTACCGATTCCTGCTAAACTACCGCCCGTGCTCCCTTTGCGCGGGAGCAATTTAATTGCCTGTTTCACTTCCCCATTAAGTATGGCTTTGGTATAATCCCCCTGCTTAATTGCGCGAAGTGTCCCGCGTGTTCTTGGCGGGAGTGTGTGCCGACGTAGCTCAATCGGCAGAGCACCCGCCTTGTAAGCGGGCGGTTACGAGTTCGATTCTCGTCGTCGGCTCTACAGGTCATACGTTGAAAATCGAATCAACGAGTGATGGTTAACAATGTAATACTTTCGGGCGGTTACCCAAGTGGCCAAAGGGGACTGACTGTAAATCAGTTGTCAGACGACTTCGGAGGTTCGAATCCTTCACCGCCCACTTGTGCCGGATCATCCGGTACTACCGAGGCGTTCTCGGCAGCACGCAGCGCCCTCATAGCTCAGCTGGTAGAGCACACCCTTGGTAAGGGTGAGGTCACGGGTTCGAGTCCCGTTGAGGGCTTAGTTGCTGAATAAGTTTTGTGTCTATAGAAGGAGACAAACGATGGCGAAGGCGAAATATGATCGGAGCAAACCGCATTTGAATGTCGGGACCATGGGACATATCGATCATGGGAAGACGACATTGACGGCGGCAATCACAAAAGTAGCGGGTCTGTCGGGGCAGGCTGTATTCAAGGCGTATGACCAGATCGACAATGCGCCGGAAGAAAAAGCGCGCGGCATCACGATCAACATTGCGCATGTGGAATACCAGACGGACAAGCGACACTATGCCCATGTGGATATGCCTGGACATCGCGACTACATCAAGAACATGATCACGGGAGCGGCTCAGGTGGATGGTGCGATCCTGGTGGTGGCAGCTCCGGATGGACCGATGCCGCAGACGCGTGAACACGTGCTGTTGGCACGCCAGGTGGAAGTGCCGAGCATCGTGGTGTTTCTGAACAAAGTGGATCAGATGAACGATCCTGAACTGCTTGAATTGGTGGAACTGGAACTGCGCGAGTTATTGAGCAGTTACGGTTTTCCGGGTGACACGACCCCGATTGTGCGCGGCTCGGCGAAGGCGGCGTTGGACAGTGCCAGCACCGACCCGAACGCACCTGAATATGCCTGCATCAAGGAATTGTTGCGGGTGGTGGATGAATACATTCCCGAACCGAAGCGTGAGATGGACAAACCGTTCATGATGGCAGTGGAAGATGTGTTCTCGATCAAGGGTCGCGGCACGGTGGTGACCGGCCGGGTGGATCGCGGCGTTGCCAAGAAAGGCGACCCGATCTCGATCGTGGGCTTGCGCGATACCAGGGACTCGGTCATCACGGGCACGGAAATGTTCCACAAGGAACTGGATGAAGTGGTGGCAGGCGACAATGCGGGCATTCTGTTGCGCGGCATCGAGCGTGAAGATGTCGAGCGTGGGCAGGTGTTGGCCAAGCCTGGCAGTGTGACGCCGCACAAGAAGTTTTTGGCGGAAGTGTATGTGTTGAAGAAAGAGGAAGGTGGCCGCCACAAGGCTTTCTTCAGTGGCTACCGGCCGCAGTTCTACATCCGCACGATGGATGTGACCGGCAACATTGCACTCCCGGAAGGTGTCGAGATGGTGATGCCGGGTGACAATGTAAACCTGACCGTGGAGTTGATCGTGCCTGTGGCTTTGGAGCAGGGCTCGAAATTCGCCATCCGTGAAGGCGGTCTCACCGTCGGCGCCGGTGTCGTCACCAAAATTATCGCATAGGTGTATGAATGACAAAGCAGAAAATCCGCATCCGGCTAAAAGCATACGATCATAGAGTACTTGATCAATCTGCCAAACGAATCGTTGAAACCGCTGAAAGAAGTGGCGCTCATGTTGTTGGTCCGGTACCCTTGCCAACACGCATTGAACGGTTTACAATACGACGCTCGACGTTCATAGATAAAGACTCGCATGAACATTATGAAATCCGTACACATAATCGCTTGATTGATGTCCTTGACCCGGACTCAAAAACGATCGACATGTTGATGCGGCTAAATCTACCTGCGGGTGTCGACATCGAAATTAAGATTTAATTGGTCGTCAACCGAGAGTAGAGACCGTAACTGGTAATCTCTACTCTCGAATTTCGACAGCGCAAGAACGATACTTGTTCAGGACTAAAAAAACAAAATGTGTCCCGCAAGATTGTTTGACTGCGTTGCCTGGAGATGATGCAGCCTAGCCCGGCTGACAGTCTCAATAAATTTCTTTGAAGGAGAAAATAGAGTATGTTGAAAGGGCTTATTGGAAAGAAGATCGGCATGACCCAGATCTTCGATGAGCAAGGCGTCGCGCATCCTGTGACGATCATCGAAGCTGGGCCATGTTACGTTACTCAGGTACGTAACCCTGAAAAAGAGGGCTATGCCGCGATCCAACTTGGGTTCAGCGAAATTCATCCCAAGAAATTGACATCGGGCGAAAAGGGACACCTTACTGCGAATGGCTTGCCTCCGATGAAATTCCTGCGTGAATTTCGTTCTAAAGAATCTGTTAATGTCGGTGATAAATTGACAGTGGAAGTCTTTGCGGTTGGGGAGCGTATTGATGTGATTGGTACCAGTAAAGGCAAAGGCTTTGCTGGTGGAGTCAAGCGTCACCATTTTGCTGGTGGCAAGAAAACACATGGTCAGTCCGATCGTCACCGCGCACCGGGTTCTCGTGGTTCGGGAACCACGCCTGGTCGTGTATTCAAAGGCGCGCGTGGTGCTGGGCATATGGGGACCGATCGCGTAACTACCCAGGCTTTAAAGATTGTTATGGTGGATGCTGAGCGTAATTTGCTTGGCGTACATGGTGCAGTGCCCGGTGGAAAAGGTGGCTTGGTCCTGATTAAGGAAGCGCGCAAGAAATAGGCGCCTAGGAAACGGAGCAACGTAATCATGAAAGTTAATGTATTAAGCATGGAAGGCAAGAAGCTTCGCGAAATGGAACTCCCTGCCGCGATCTTTGAGGCCCCAATAAATATAGATTTGATGCACCAGGCGTATGTACGTCAGATGGCAAATGCGCGTCTAGGTACACATGAAACAAAAGTTCGTGGCGAAGTTGCCGGTGGTGGTGCCAAGCCCTGGAAACAAAAGGGAACCGGCCGTGCTCGTCAAGGCTCCCGCCGTGCAGCGCAGTGGGTTGGTGGCGGGCGCATCCACACTCCACATCCTCGTAGTTATGAGCAGCGCATGCCTAAAAAGATGCGTCAGGCCGCGTTACGTTCCGCACTTTCTGCCAAGGCAGCCGAGTCGGAACTCGTGATTGTGGATGACTTGAAACTGGATGACCACAAGACTCGTTTGATGGTGTCTGCGCTTACCAGCCTCGTTGGTACTTCTTCGGCGCTTGTTGTAATGCCCGAAAAGGATCAGGCGTACGAGATGGTCATGCGTTCCGCAGATAACCTTGAAGATGCCAAAGTCTTATTGGCTGGTTACTTGAATATTCGTGACTTGTTCACGTATGACAAGTTGGTATTGCCAGTCAAAACCATAGATGCTTTGGTAGCGAATCTAGGATAGAGACATGACTACAATATACGAAATCCTTCGCCGTCCTCTCGTTACTGAGAAATCCAGCTCACAATCCGGCAAAATGAACCAATATTCGTTCATCGTTGCTGATGCTGCCACTCGCACACAAGTAAAGGATGCAATCGAAACTCTTTATGATGTCAAAGTTGTGCGTGTGAATATTATCAATGCCCCGGCTAAACGCGGCCGCAGACTTCGCAGTCGCCGCCTGCTAATTCGTAAGGGCGCTTTCAAGAAAGCGATCATTACATTGGCTGACGGGCAAACACTTCCGATTTTTGAAGGGGTGCAATAATGCCTGTAAAAAAATATAAACCTGTAACTCCCGGTACTCGCGGAATGACAGGTTACACTTTTGATGAAATTACAAAGTCAACGCCTGAACGATCCTTGATCCTGCCTCTTCGCAAGAGTGGTGGACGCAACGCTCATGGACGTGTCACAGTACGTCATCGTGGTGGCGGGCATCGTCGCTCTATCCGGATTGTGGATTTTAAACGTGAAAAGCACAATATCCCTGCCAAGGTCGCGGCAATCGAATACGATCCAAATCGCACAGCTCGTCTCGCGCTTCTTTTTTATGCCGATGGTGAGAAGCGTTATATCATCGCACCGTTGGATCTCAAGGTTGGCGATACAGTCATTTCTGGCGCGGGAGCCGAGATTCGTTCTGGCAACTCGCTGCCAATTTCGAATATCCCGGTTGGTACCCTTATTCATAATATCGAAATAAAACAGGGACGTGGTGGTCAGATGGTCCGTTCGGCTGGTGGGGCAGCGCAATTGCTTGCCAAAGAAGGTGATTTCGCTCAAGTCCGCATGCCATCTGGTGAAGTACGCTTAATTTATCAGACCTGCTACGCAACCATTGGTCAAATTGGCAATCTTGATCATGGCAACATAAAACTTGGTAAAGCAGGGCGTAACCGCCACAAAGGTATTCGCCCGACCGTGCGTGGTTCTGCAATGAGCCCGCGCGATCATCCTCATGGTGGTGGTGAAGGTCGCCAGCCGATTGGTCTGGCTGGTCCGAAAAGCCCCTGGGGTAAACCCACGTTGGGATACAAAACCCGCCGCAACAAAAAGACCGATCAATATATTGTTCGCCGTCGCAGTAAGAAGAGCCGCTAAAAGGTAGAGGTACGATATGTCACGATCATTAAAAAAGGGTCCTTTTATAGAACCCAAGCTTTTGAAGAGAGTTGAAGCAATGAACCAGAAAGGTGAAAAGAAGGTATTGCGGACCTGGAGTCGCGCAAGTGTAATTTTCCCTCAAATGGTTGGACACACGATTGCTGTTCATGACGGACGCCGTCACGTCCCGATCTATATTACCGAGAACATGGTCGGCCATCGACTAGGTGAATTTGCCCCGACGCGTACTTTCCGTGGACATATGGCTGGCGAAAAAGCCGCCGCGTAGGCAAAGGAGCTATGAAGCATGCATGATATACAGGCGCATTTGCGCTCCCTCTCGATGTCTGCCCAGAAAGTTCGTCTTGTTGTAGATTTGGTGCGTGGCAAAAATGCCAATGATGCACTTGAAATGCTTCGCTTTGTGAACAAAGCAGCGGCATTGCCTGTTCGTAAATTAATAGCTTCTGCTGTGGCAAACGCGGAACAAAATTATGGCGTTAGTCGCGACGATTTATATGTCGCTCAGATATTTGCTAATGAAGCAACAACTCGCAAATGGCGTCGGTTTGGCGCACGCGGGCGTTTCAAGCCGATATTGCGACGTAATTCGCACATCACCGTCGTTTTGCGTGAGCGCGCGGCGTAACCGGGAGAGAAGGAGAAACAATGGGTCGTAAAGTTCATCCGATTGGTATGCGCCTTGGTATTAATCAAGGCTGGCAGGGACGCTGGTTTGCGGAAGGTTCGCAATATCGTCAGCAGCTTCATCAGGATTTTTCCATTCGCAGCTTGTTAATGGGTACATTATCCAAAGGTGGCGCGGCAAAAAATGCCGAGGTGCTAAGACTTCGCAAGGATTTACCTGATACGATTAAAAACCGTAAGGCTGGCATCTCGCGCATCGAGGTTGAGCGCTACCCGGGAAAAATCCGTATCTCCATTTTTACAGCCAAACCAGGAATTCTGATTGGGCGTAAAGGTGAAGGTGTCAAAAAGATAAGGCAGGCTCTGGAGACTTTGGTAGGGAAGAAGGTGGACCTTGATATCAAGGAAATTGCCTCTCCCGATACAGATGCGATGTTGGTGGCTTTTAACGTTGCTGATCAATTGGAACGTCGTATTGCTTATCGCCGTGCAATGAAGCGTGCAATTCAACAGGCAATGAAGCAAGGCGCTTTAGGTATCAAGATCATGGTGGGTGGTCGTTTGGGTGGCGCGGAAATGTCACGTGATGTTTGGTTGCGTGATGGACGGGTCCCGTTGCAGACTTTGCGTGCAAATGTGGATTTTGCCCTCGCTGAAGCCGCAACAACCTACGGCCAGATCGGTGTGAAAGTATGGATCTACAAGGGTGAAGTAACTCCAGAAGTGGAAGAAAAGGCGGAGGCAACCGAAGGCGTGTATGTGAGCGAATAGCCACATTGCAAAGGTTGTTTAGAAGAGGACTTATTATGTTGATGCCAAAACGTGTAAAGTGGCGCAAGCAAATGCGCGGCCGGATGAAGGGTAAAGCCCTGCGCGGCGCTGAAGTGAGTTTCGGTGAGTTTGGTTTGCAGGCGTTGGAACCCGGCTGGGTGACTGCACGCCAAATCGAAGCTGCACGCAGGACGATCGTTCGTGAAATGAAGCGGCGTGGCAAGGTGTGGATTCGTATTTTCCCCGCCAAACCATTTACGCATAAACCACCGGAAACCCGCATGGGTTCTGGTAAAGGGAATGTTGAGTATTATGTGGCTGTGGTTAAGCCAGGTCGAATTATGTTCGAAGTAGGCGGCCTGGATGCTGCTACCGCGGTGCAGGCACTCAAGAATGCACAGTATAAATTCTCGATCAAGACCAAAGTCATAGCCCGCCATGAAGCAGGAGAGCAGGCATGAAATCTGAGAAACCAAGCAAATTAAGAGATTTGAAACCTGGTGAAATTGAAACCAGGCTGGCTGATGCGCGGGAAGAGATGATGAAGTTGCGCTTTCAGCAGGTAACAGGTCAGTTGAGTGACAGCAGCCGTTTGCGTACTTTGAGGCGAAATGTCGCCCGTATGCAGACCATCCTGCGCGAGCAGGCAGTGGCTGAAGTTGGAAAAGGTGAAGCATGAACAATCGTCGTCGAATCGTTGGTGTGGTCACTAGTAATAAAATGACCAAGACTGTTGTGGTTGAAATTACGCGTGTGTTTCGCCATCCGCTTTATCGGAAGGTCGTTCATTCGAGCAAACGTGTGAAGGCCCATGATGAAATCGGCTGTCAGGTCGGTGATGAAGTGCAGATCCTTGAATCCCGTCCGCTCTCGCGCGACAAACGCTGGGTAGTGGAAAGCGTTGTGAAACGTGAAATTCGTACTGCCGATAGCGGAGTTCCGGACTTGAAGGTGGAGGAATAATCCATGATTCAGCATGAATCTCGATTGAAAGTTGCGGATAATTCCGGCGCGCGTGAGTTGTTGGTTATTCACGTTTTAGGTGGTTCCACCCGCAGGTATGGCGGCATCGGTGATGTTGTAGTCGCTTCTGTAAAATCTGCCGCTCCTCAAGGCGGTGTGAAAAAGAGCGAGAAGGTGCGTGCCGTTATCGTTCGTATTTCCAAACAATATCGTCGTGAAGACGGCTCTTATATTCGTTTTGATGATAATGCGGCAGTCATTTTGGATGCTGATGGTGTGAATCCCAAGGGCACTCGCATTTTTGGTCCTGTCGCCAGAGAGCTTCGTGAAAAAGGTTTCATGAAGATTGTTTCCTTGGCACCTGAAGTGCTTTAGGGTTTAGGAGCTAGTCATGAACGTAAAGATTCGCAAAGGCGACACCGTCGAGATAATCAGCGGGCGTCTGGAAGATAAAGGTAAACGTGGTGAAGTGATCACTGTTTTGCTGGTCGATCGCCGCGTGGTTGTGCAGGGTGTGAACATTCGCACCAAACACCAGAAACAGGTGCAAACCCAGGCTGGTCGTAATATGAACCCAGGTCGTATTCAATTCGAGGCCCCGATTGATATTTCGAATGTGATGCTGGTTTGCCCAAAATGCAGTGAACCCACCCGTGTTGGTGTGCAACGGGACGAAGATGGTGCTCATCGCGTGTGCAAGAATTGTCAAACACTGGTTGATTAGCCGCGGAGTGATAATTAATGAATAGAATGCAGGAAATATATAATAAAGAAGTTGTCCCGGCTTTGCGTAAAGCGTTTGATTTTAAAAACATTATGCAAGTGCCGCGCGTCGAAAAGGTTGTGATCAATATTGGAATGGGTGAAGCGCTCGATAACCCAAAGTCTCTTGAAGCCGCGGTTTCCGACCTTACCATTATTACCGGGCAAAAACCGGTTATGAACAAGGCCCGCAAGAGTATCGCCAATTTCAAATTACGTGAGGGTCGTTTGATCGGCACCAAGGTGACTTTGCGCGGTGATCGAATGTGGGCATTCCTTGATCGTCTGTTGAATACGGCACTTCCGCGTGTTCGTGATTTCCGCGGTGTGTCAGCCAATGCTTTTGATGGACGTGGTAATTACACTCTGGGTCTTCATGATCAATTGATCTTCCCTGAGATTGAGTACGACAAAATTGATAAACTGCGCGGTATGGAAGTTACGATTGTAACGACTGCCAAAAATGATGACCAGGCACGTGTGATGTTGAAGTTGCTTGGTATGCCGTTCGGTAAGAAGGAAGCGTAAATTATGGCGAAGAAATGCATGCAATATCGTGAAGCCCGCCGTCAATATGCGAGCCAGGTCCGAAACCGTTGTGTTCGTTGTGGACGCCCGCGCGGATATATCCGCCGTTTTGGTTTGTGCCGGATCTGTTTCCGCGAAATGGCTCTTCAGGGCAAAATTCCCGGCGTTGTAAAGTCTTCATGGTAAACGGATAGAGGTAATCGCATGACTATAAATGATCCAATCTCTGATATGCTGACCCGCATCCGCAATGGCGTGATGGCTGGTCATACGCTGATTGCAATGCCCAGTTCAAAATTGAAGGTCGAAATTGCCAAGATCATGAAGGATGAAGGCTATCTCGAAGGCTTTGAAATTGTGGATGGCGAGCAGGCTATTCAAAAAGTGTTACGCCTGAAGGTTAAGTATGTTGGTGATCGACGGGCGCGCCGCCCTGTAATTTCTGGTATTGAGCGTGTAAGTACACCTGGTCGCCGCGTTTATACAAAGAAGCAAAATATCCCCTGGGTACTTTCGGGAATTGGTGTCGCCATCATCTCGACCCCCAAGGGTGTCATGACCGGTGCTCGCGCCCGACAGTTGGGCGTGGGCGGCGAGATTCTTTGCAAGGTTTGGTAGAAAGGCAGGAGGTAAAAGTGTCTCGCATAGGACGATTGCCTGTATCGGTTCCGGGCGGTGTACAAGTTAATGTACAAGGCTCGAATGTTCATATCAAGGGTCCCAAAGGCGAAATGAAGCGAACGTTTTCGTCGCTGGTTGGGATTGCCCTTGAAAATAATCAAGTTGTTGTGACGCGTAATTCAGATAATGCTGAAGAACGGGCCTTGCATGGCACCACGCGTGCAGTGATTGCAAATATGATCCATGGCGTAAGCAGTGGTTTTACAGTCATCCTGGAAGTGGAAGGTGTCGGTTACCGTGCTGAGATGGAAGGCAAAAACCTTGTTTTGCATGTGGGTTACTCACATCCAGTCAAGATGGAGCCGCCCGTTGGTATTGTGTTTGAGACGGAAGCAAAAACCCGCCAAATTAAGGTGAGTGGATTTGACCGTGAGACGATCGGGCAGATCGCGGCTGAAATTCGTGGTGTCCGCCCGCCCGAGCCGTATCATGGCAAGGGAATTCGTTATGCAGGCGAAAAGATTCGCCGCAAAGCCGGTAAGGCTGGAAAGGGAGCCAAGTAAATCATGGCTAACAAGTCTCGTTCCATCGCACGCGCGCGTCGTCACGCACGCGTACGCAAAAGTATATCAGGATCAACTCAACGTCCACGTTTGAACGTGTACCGCAGTCTTTCGGGGATCTATGCCCAGGTGATCGACGATCAGGCAGGTCATACCATTGTATCTGCGTCCACTGTGGATGGTGAGTTGCGTGAAAAGATAAAGGGCTTGAAGAAAGCAGAACAAGCCAAACTGGTTGGGGAGACGGTTGCCAAACGTGCCAAAAGCAAAGGGATCGAATCCGTTGTTTTTGATCGTGGCGGTTACCGTTATAGTGGACGTGTGAAGGCTCTTGCAGACGGCGCTCGTGAAGGCGGCTTGCAATTCTAGGCTTGAGTGGAGAAAGAAATGGCAGAATACAAAAAAACTGAACAGCAGAATTTCGAAGCACAG
>Ga0137357_1000129_pt1 | contig 10077 bp, 10 predicted proteins | sample EasRivERMLT860_2_FD_104762 | JGI IMG/M metagenome (GOLD analysis project Ga0137357, IMG submission 104762) | Soil microbial communities from meander-bound floodplain in the East River, Colorado, USA - East River MetaG ERMLT860_2 | ecosystem: Environmental > Terrestrial > Soil > Floodplain ... | reverse complement strand
TCACGTCCTTCTCGCGCGTGCCGCCGCGGCCGCTCGCGCGCGTGCCGCTCGCCGCGCTCGAGGAGGTGAACCGCGTACTCGGCCTGGCGCTCTCGAGCGACGAGATCGAGTACCTGCGCGAGGCCTACGGCGCCATCGGGCGCGATCCGACCGACGCCGAGCTCACCATGTTCGCGCAGGCGAACTCCGAGCATTGCCGGCACAAGATCTTCAACGCCCAGTGGATCGTGGACGGCGAGCAGCGCGCGCAGTCGCTGTTCGCCATGATCCAGCACACGCATGCGGCCAATCCGCGCGGCACGGTGCTCGCCTACGCCGACAACGCGGCGATCATGGAAGGGCGCATCGCGCGGCGCTTCTACCCGGATGCGGGCGGCGTGTATGCGCCGCGCCCGGAACGCACGCACACGGTGATGAAGGTGGAGACGCACAACCACCCGACGGCGATCGCGCCCTTTCCGGGGGCAGCGACCGGCGCGGGCGGCGAGATCCGCGACGAGGGCGCCACCGGCCGCGGCGCCAAGCCCAAGGCGGGGCTGGTGGGCTACTCGGTGTCGAACCTGCGCATCCCCGGCGCAGTGCAGCCCTGGGAGGCGGACTTCGGCAAGCCGGGCCGCATCGAGAGCGCGCTCGCCATCATGCTGGAAGGTCCCATCGGCGCGGCCGGCTTCAACAACGAGTTCGGGCGGCCCAACCTCGCGGGTTACTTCCGCACCTTCGAGGCGGAGGTCGGCGGCGTGCGCCGCGGTTACCACAAGCCCATCATGGTCGCGGGCGGCATCGGCAACATCGCGGCGCGCGACTCGGCCAAGGCGGCGCTGCCCGAGGGCGCGCTGCTCATCCAGCTGGGCGGCCCGGGGATGCTGATCGGCATGGGCGGGGGTGCGGCCTCGTCGATGGGCGCGGGCGCCAACGCCGAGGACCTGGATTTCGACTCGGTGCAGCGCGGCAACGCCGAGATCCAGCGCCGCGCGCAGGAGGTCATCGACCGCTGCTGGCAGCTGGGCGAGGCGAACCCGATCCTCTCGATCCACGACGTGGGCGCGGGCGGGCTGTCGAACGCCGTGCCCGAGCTCGCGCATGCGGCGCATCGCGGCGCGCACCTGGAGCTGCGCGCGGCGCCCTCGGAGGATTCGGGCATGTCGCCGCGCGAGATCTGGTGCAACGAGGCGCAGGAGCGCTACGTGCTCGGCATCGCGCCGTCCTCGCTGGCGCAGTTTCGCGCGCTCTGCGAGCGCGAGCGCTGCCCCTTTGCGGTGCTCGGCACGGCGACCGCGGACGGGCGCCTGCTGGTGATGGACGCGCAGCTCAAGGACACGCCCGTGGACGTCGACCTGCAGGTGATCCTCGGCAAGCCGCCGAAGATGCAGCGCGACGTGGCGCACCTCGCACGGGCCGGCGACCGGTTCCCGCTCGATGCGCTGGACCTCAAGGAGGCGGCCTATCGCGTGCTGCGGCACCCGGCGGTCGCCGACAAGACCTTCCTCGTCTCGATCGGCGACCGCACGGTCGGGGGCCTGTGCTCGCGCGATCCGTTCGTGGGGCCCTGGCAGGTGCCGGTCGCCGACTGCGCAGTGACGCTGATGGACTTCGACAACGTGTCGGGCGAGGCCTTCGCCATCGGCGAGAGGACGCCGCTGGCGTCGCTGAACGCGCCGGCCTCCGGGCGCATGGCGGTCGGCGAGGCGCTCACCAACCTCGCGGCGGCGCGCGTCAGCTCGCTCAGCCTCGTCAAGCTCTCGGCCAACTGGATGGCGGCGGCCGGCTCGCCGGGCGAGGACGCCGCGCTCTACGACACGGTGCAGGCCGTGGCGATCGAGCTGTGCCCCGCGCTCGGCGTGTCGATTCCCGTGGGCAAGGATTCGCTCTCGATGCGCACGGCCTGGGAGGGCAAGGAAGTCGTCGCGCCGGTCTCGCTCATCGTGTCGGCGTTCGCGCCGGTGGAGGATGCGCGCGGCACGCTGACGCCGCGCCTGCGCACCGACGCGGGCGAAACGGAGCTGGTGCTGGTGGACCTGGGGCAAGGGAAGAACCGCCTGGGCGGCTCGATCCTCGCGCAGGTGCACGGCAGGTTCGGCGCCGAGGTGCCCGACCTGGATGTGCCTGGGCTCCTCAAGGGATTCTTCGGCGCGGTGCAGAAACTGGCGGGCGCAGGCCTGCTGCTCGCGTATCACGACCGCTCGGACGGGGGCTTGTTCGCCACCGCCTGCGAGATGGCCTTCGCCGGACGTTGCGGGTTGACGCTCAACCTGGACGCCTTTGCCTGCGACAGCCTGACCGAGGACGTCGACGGCTTCAAGCGCGCGGGCGAGGAGCAGCTCTCCGGCCGGGTGCGAGAGCTGACGCTGAAGGCGCTCTTTGCCGAGGAACTGGGCGCGGTGTTCCAGATCCGCGCGGCGGATCGCACGAAGGCGATGGCCGTGCTGCGCGCCGCCAGGCTCGGGGAGGTTTCGCACCTCATCGGCACGCTGAATGCGCGCGACGAGGTCCGCTTCACGCGCAACGCGAAGGCGGTGTTCGCGGAGAAGCGCGTGGACCTGCAGCGCGCGTGGTCGGAGACCACCTACCGGATGCAGAGGCTGCGCGACAACCCGGACTGCGCGCAGGAAGAGTACGACCGCATCCTCGATGCGGCCGATCCGGGCCTGCACGTTGCGTTGAGCTTCGACCCGAAGGAAGACATCGCGGCGCCTTTCGTCGCGGCCAAGGCGAGGCCGCGCGTCGCCATCCTGCGCGAGCAGGGCGTGAACGGCCAGGTGGAGATGGCGGCGGCGTTCCACCGCGCGGGGTTCGAGGCGGTGGACGTGCACATGTCCGACCTCATTTCCGGGCGCGTGTCGCTGGCGTCCTTCAAGGGCTACGCCGCCTGCGGCGGATTTTCCTACGGCGACGTGCTGGGCGGCGGGCAGGGCTGGGCAAAGTCGATCCTCTTCAATTCAAGGGCGCGCAAGGAGTTCGAAGCCTTCTTTGCGCGGTCCGACTCCTTTGCGCTGGGCATCTGCAACGGTTGCCAGATGATGGCGGCACTCAAGGCGATCGTGCCCGGCGCGCAGCACTGGCCGTCGTTCGAGCGCAACCGCTCCGAGCAGTTCGAGGCGCGCCTGGTGATGGTCGAGATCGCCGAGAGCCCTTCGATCGTCTTCCGCGGAATGGCGGGCAGCCGCATTCCCGGCGTCACCGCGCACGGCGAAGGCAGGGCGCAGTTCGGCTCGGAGACCGACCGCAAGAGCGCGATCGTCGCCGCGCGCTTCGTGGACAACCGCGGCAAGCCTGCGGAGACCTATCCGCTGAACCCCAACGGGTCCCCGGAGGGCATCACCGGCCTCACGACCGCGGATGGCCGCTTCACCATCCTCATGGAGCACCCCGAGCGCGTGTTCCGCACTGTCCAGATGTCCTGGTCGCCGGACGGCGCGGGCGAGGACTCGCCGTGGATGCGCATGTTCAGGAACGCGAGGGTGTGGGTGGGGTAGATGGAGCGCCCCACGGACGACGCCGTCAAGACGTTTCTGCAGATCACCGCGATCTGCGTAGGGACTGTCTTTGTGTCGATGGTCCTGCACAAAGCGTTCATCGACATCATGGCACTCGCGCACAAGCACGCGGAGGAGGGGTTCTGGGTGGCCCTCGTGCAGTACCTCCTGCGCAACCTCGCGGGCGGCAGCTAGCTGCGGGCGCGGAGGCTGTGTACTACTATTCTGTCGCCCAGGAACGCGAAGCGAAGGAGGCATGCATGATCGAGCACACCCTCGATGCCGCGCAATCGATACTGTACCTGCGGCCCAAGTCGGCGCTCGAACAGGGCGATTTTGCGCAGCTTGCAAAGACGGTCGATCCCCACATCGAAAAGACCGGCTGACACGGTGCCCCACGCGACCGGCATGATCCTCCTTCGCGACATCCGCTACGTCCGCCTCGGCACGCGAGATCTCGACGCTGCCGCGCGCTTCGCTCGCGACATCCTCGGCCTGGAACCCGCGGGCTGCGACACCGGCGCGCGCTACTTTCGCAGCGACAGCCGCGATCACACGCTGGTGTACCTGAAAGGCGATCCGCAGGACCACGCGACGGCCTTCGAGGTGGAATCAAAGCAGGCGCTCGAGGCGGCAGCGGAATTGCTGGAGGGAATGAGGCGGGACGTGAAGTGGGGAACGAAGGACGGCTGCGCGCAGCGCAGGGTGGAGGCTTACATCTCCTTCAAGGACCCGAGCGGCAACCAGATCGAGCTGGTGGTGCGCCCGCACCACAGCGGCAGGGAGTACTTTCCCCAGCGCGCGGCGGGCATCACGGGTTTCTCTCACATCGGCCTGCGCACCACCGACCCCGTGCGCGACGAGGCGTTCTGGACCCAGGTGATGAATGCGCGCGTCTCGGACCGCATCGGCCCGGCGCCGCTCCTGCGCATCGACGAAGTGCACCACCGCATGGCGCTGTTTCCCTCCACCTACCCCGGCGTGCAGCACGTGAACCACCAGGTAAAGGGGATCGACGACATCATGCGCTCGTATTACTTCCTGAAAGAGCAGGGCGTGAAGATCGTCTTCGGCCCGGGCCGGCACCCGACCTCGGGCGCGATGTTCCTCTACTTCGAGGGGCCGGACGGCATGGTGTACGAGTACTCGAGCGGGGTGCGGCTCATCAGTCCCGAGGAGGAAGCGGGCTATCGTCCCCGCCAGTTCCCCTTCGAGCCCAGTTCCTTCTGCATGTGGGGCTCGCGCCCGGACATTGCCGAGTTCCGGGAGAAGGCCGCCACGGACACGAAGGCGGCGTAGCGCAAACCCGCCCGTAGCGGTGGCGCTGCCTCCATTCGCATAGGGTCGTGACCAGGGCCTTCCTTTCCGCGTTGTTCAGCTTCGCCGCGATGGCCGCGCACGGCGGGGCATCCGCCGGACTCGATGCCGAGGAATGGCTCAGGGAGGCCGAGGCGGCCTACGACAGGGTGACCAGCTACACCGCGGTCTTCCACAAACAGCAGCGCGTCGCCGGCAAACTTCTTCCAGAGGAGACCATCCTCCTAAAGTGCAGGAGAACGCCCTTCAGCCTGTACATGAGATGGATAAGGGCGCCCTACAAGGGAAGCGAGCTGCTGTATGTGGCGGGGTGGAACGAGGACCGGGCCAGGGCTCACAGGGGCGGGATACTGCGTTTCATCACGTTCAATCTCGACCCGAGGCACCCGGGGCTCATGGTGGACAATCTTCGTCCGGTTACCAGTACGGGGATTGGCTTCCTCCTGGAATCCGTGGCCACGAACATCCGCAAGGCCGCAAAGGCCGGCGAGCTCGCCTTCTCCGAGAAGGGCGCCGAGACGGTCTACGGCAGGAAGACGCGGGTGCTGGAAGCGGTCTTTCCCAAGGAAAAAGCCAGGGACTACGACGGCTACCGGTTTGTCATCAACCAGGATGTCGAGAGCAAGATTCCCCTGAGGATCAGGGTCTATGACCGGGATGCGCAGCTCGTCGAAAACTACGGCTACGAGAATCTCGTCCTCAACGCGCCGCTCGCGGACGCCGACTTCGATCCGAAGAACCCCGCGTACCACTTCTGAATAGCTTCAGTCCTACGCCGGCGGCGTCGCGCAAACCTGCTCGTAGCGATAGCGCTGCTTCAACTGGCCGTTGTACTCGAAGATATCCAGCGTCTTCTCGTAGGCCGCGCGCGTGATGTCCGCATGCGGCGTCCAGCAGCCGAGCTTCTGATACGTCGCGATGCAATCGGCGAGCACCTTTTCGCCGATCCTGGGGAAGTAGGGCTTTTCCGCCCTGGCAATCCCGGCGGCGGGCGCCGCGGTCATGTAGACCCGGGTCTTCCTGTAGGCGCGCATGAACGCCTTCGCCATGCCGGTCTTCAGCCAGTCCCGCGTCGTCGCCAGGCTGGAAAAGCCGCACGGCCCGATCTGCGGCCCGACCTGCGCCACGACATGGCCGACGCCGTCGGCCTGCAGCTGCTGCGGGAACGGGCCCTGCTGGTGCGCGTACTGCCCCTGGCCCTCCCGGAAAGCCTTGTCAATCTCGGCGGGGCCGCCGGGGGTGATGAGCTTGATCTTCGAATAGTCGATGCCCGCCTTGTGGCAGGCGTACTTGAACATGGCGTGCGGCTGGCCGCCCTTGAAGGTGACGAGTTCGGCACCCTCCAGCTTCTTCCAGGCGAAGGCGGGATCGGCCTTGCGCGCGGCGAGGAAGAACCCGTCCATCTCGTTGACCTGCGCGAAATGCACCGCGAACGGCGTCTCGCCCTTGTCGAGCGTCACGAACCCCTGGCTCAGGGCCGACTGCACCACGTGCGCCGAACCATTTCTCAAGGCCTCGAGCGCCGAGACGCCCGGCGGCGAAACGGACCACTCCGGATCCAGGCCCTCGGCCTTGAGGAATCCCCCCGACATCGCAGAGATGAGCGGCGAGTAGAAGGCGGAAAACAAGGTGAACTGGATGTTGATCCTGGCCAAGCCGCTGTGCTCCTCGTCTGAAGGCGAGCCATTCTAGCGGCCCAGCCGAGGACGCGAATATCGTTCGCGCGTGCCCGAGAACGTGTTCCTGGCGCTGGAACTGGTTCAGAATGCCCTGCTGCAGGGGTCGGAGGCGCGCCGGCTGCGCATTGCCGCGCACTTCGCGCGAGGTTGAGCAGACTGCTGCCGGCGCACCGGGTCCAGCGCCGGCCTGAGCGCAGCACGGTCCCGCCACTCAGGAAGGGAAAACCATGCCTACATTCATCTCGCTATGCAACTTCACCGACCAGGGCATCAAGACCGTGAAGGACAGCGTCAAACGGGCCGACGCGATCAAGGAGGCGGCGAAGAAGTTCGGCATCACGCTGAAGGACATCCACTGGACCATGGGCGCCTACGACGTCGTGGTGACATTCGAGGCACCGGACGGTCCGACGATGTCCGCCTTTTCGCTCACGGTCGGAATGGCGGGCAACATCCGTTCACAGACCCTGCGCGCCTACGGCAAGGAAGAAATGACCGGCATCCTCAAGAAGCTCGGCTGACTTGACGCCGGAGCCCCTCGCCCCCTGGCACGCGCTGCTCGCGCCGCTGCCGGTCGACGCGGTCGTCAAGCGCCGTCCGGTGCTGCCGCCCGAGATCGCCGCGAAGCCCGAGAGCGCCGCCATCGCGGGCTGGGAGCAACTCACGGTGGAGCTCTCGGATGCCTGCCGGGGCATGCGCCACCTGCTGGTGGTGCTGGACGAGAAGGGCAGGGCGATCAGCGCTTCCGATCACGTGATGTACCGCGCCGAGCTGAGCGGGGAGGTGGTGTTCTTCCAGGAGACGGTCGGCGGTCGGCTGGAGGCGGACGGGAGCTTCCGCGGCACGCGCTGGCGCACGCTCGGGCTCGATTCGCCCCGCGACGAGGAGGCGAAACTCGATGCCACGCCGTCGCCGCCGACCGAGGCGGAAGCGCAAGCGTTGAAAGGCCTGGTTGCGGAAATCATGCAGCGGTCTATCATCGCCGCTCCATGAGAACGCTCACTCTCCTCGCCGCCGCGATGCTTCTCGGGGCCTGCGCCAGCATGGACAAGGCGCAGTGCGTGAACGCCAACTGGACCGCCATCGGCATGGAGGACGGCGCCCGGGGACGCACGCTCGATCGCCTGGGCGAGCGCCGCCGCGCCTGCGCCGAGCACGGCGTGCAGCCCGACGCCGAGCGCTACGCCGCCGGCCGCAACGAGGGCCTGAAGAGCTATTGCACCTACGACCAGGGCTTTCGCGCGGGCCGCGGCGGCAACGCCTACAACAGCGTTTGCCCGGAGCCCGCGGCGCGCGATTTCCTGGCCGGCTACGAGCGCGGTCGCGAGATCTACGGACTGCAGAAACGCCTGGACGAGGTGAACTCGGACATCAAGAAGACCAAGGCGAGCCTCGCCGAGCCGGGCCTGAGCCCGCGCGCGCGCGGCCAGCTCGCCGAGCGGCTCGAAGACCTGACGCGCGAATCCGCCTATCTGGAACAGCAGATCGCGCGCGTCTCGCGCAGGGGTTAGCCGGTACCATCCGGCAGCGGTCCAACAAGGAGGAGGGAATGTTGCTGAGGTTGCTTGCCGCGGCGCTGGCCGCGGTGTTCACGACGGCTGCGGCCGCGCAGGGCGCCTATCCGAGCGCGCCGGTGAAGCTGGTGGTGGGCTTTCCGCCGGGCGGCGCCAACGACATCCTCGCGCGCCTCATCGGCGCGAAACTGCAGGACGCCTGGGGCCAGCCGGTGGTCACCGAGAACAAGCCCGGGGCGAATGCCATCATCGCCACCGATTTCGTGGCGAAGAGCGCGCCCGACGGCTACACGCTGCTCATCGGCGCGAGCGGCGCGATGACCTTCAACCCGGGCCTCTACCAGAAGCTGCCCTACGACCCGGTGCGCGACTTCGCGCCGGTGACGATGCTCGGCTCGTTTCCGCTGGTGCTGGCGGTGCATCCGGGCGTTCCCGCGCAGTCGGTGAAGGAGCTGGTCGCGCACGCAAGATCGGTGGGCGGCAAGCTCAACTACGCCGCGGGCTCGACGCCCTTCCAGCTCGTGGCCGAGCTCTTCAAGAACCAGACCGGGGTCGCCATTGCTCACATTCCGTACAAGGGCAGCGCCGCGGCGGTGAGTTCGGTGATCGCGAACGATACCCAACTCACGTTTGTTGACGCGCCGCCCGTGTTGGGGCAAATCCGCGGCGGGAAGGTGCGCGGCCTCGCGGTGACCTCGCGCACGCGCGCCGCGACCTTGCCCGAGCTGCCCACCATGATCGAGGCGGGGATAGCGGATTTCGACGTGGTGCTGTGGGCGAGCCTGTTTGCGCCTGCAGGCACCCCGCGCCCCGTGGTGGAGCGCATCCACCAGGGCGTGGTCAAAGCGATGCAATTGCCCGACGTGCGCGAACGCATGCTCGCGCTTGGCATCACGCCGGTGGGCAATACGCCGGAGGAGCTCGCCGCCATCGTCAAGGTGGACCTCGAGAAATGGACCCGCGTGGCAAAGCAGGCGGGCGTGAAAGCAGACTGAGGAGATCGCAATGAGAATGTCACTTTTCCTGGCCGCGCTGTTCCTGAGCGGGGCCGCCGCCGCCCAGCAGGTTTCGATCGGCACTTCGCCGCAGGGCACCGCGGGCTATTCGATGGGCGCGGCGCTCGCCAAGCTGATGGCGGAGAAGACTCCCTACCAGGCCCGCGTGCAGCCCTTCAGCGGCAACAGCATCGCGCTCGCCGGCATCAACCAGGGCGAACTGGATTTCACCGTAGCCAACGAGGTCGAGATCGTCGAGGCCTTGAAGGGGGCGGGCGCCTACCAGGGCCGCAAGCAGGAGAACGTGCGCCTCGCGACGGTGCTCTATCCCTTTACCGTGGCGATCCTGGTGAAGAAGGACTCGCCGATCCAGAGCATCGCCGACCTGAAAGGCAAGCGCCTGACCTGGGGCTATACCGCGCAGGTCACGCTCAAGACCGTGGTCGGGGCGATGCTCGCCAACGGCGGCCTCGGAGAAGGCGACATCCAGCCGGTGCTGGTGCCGAACGTCGTCCGCGGCGCGGACGATTTCGCCGGCGGCAAGGCCGATGCCTTCTTCTTCGCGCTCGGGGCGGCCAAGGTGACCGAGACCGACGCTTCGGTCGGCGGACTGCGCGCGCTTCCCCTGAGCGACGCGCCCGAGGCGGTCGCGCGCATGAAGAAGGCGCTGCCCGAGGGCTACGTCTTCGAAGTGAAGCCGCGCCCGGGGCTCGCCGGCGTGGCCGTGCCCACCAGGGTCCTCGCCTACGACTACGTCCTCGTTGCCGGCAAGCACGTGAAGGAGGAAACGGTGTTTCGCTTGCTGGAGGCGATGGCCGCAAACAAGGCCCTGCTCGCCGCCTCCTTTGCCGGCTTCAACGCGTTCGACCCCGAGCGCATGTCCAAGCGCGTGGAAAGCGAGTACCACTCGGGGGCGCAGAAGTACCTGATCAAGGCCGGGCAGTGGCCGCCGCGCTAGCGCGCGCGTAGCCGCGCGGGGCTGCCAGCTTGCGGGTGCGCCGCGCCCTCGAGGCGCTCGTCGTCCTGACGGTGATCGCGTGGGTGCTCGACGGCCCGCGCGCGCTCGGCTTGAGCTTCTACACCGAGCAGTTCCTCGCGC
>Ga0137357_1000126_pt1 | contig 10128 bp, 12 predicted proteins | sample EasRivERMLT860_2_FD_104762 | JGI IMG/M metagenome (GOLD analysis project Ga0137357, IMG submission 104762) | Soil microbial communities from meander-bound floodplain in the East River, Colorado, USA - East River MetaG ERMLT860_2 | ecosystem: Environmental > Terrestrial > Soil > Floodplain ... | reverse complement strand
CAAATTGAAGCGGGCGTTGGTTGCAAAAAAAGGTTTGAAAGATTACATATTCTTTGAAACTGTAACAGTGAATCGCTCACAATCCGTAAAGTATTTTTTAGATATAGACGAAGCCAAGAAATGGCTATTTGGAAAATAGCGCTTATGGCTGGAAGAGTGATCTGTCCGATGAGGAGATTCTGGAGAAGTTACTGTCCCTGAATTTGGAGAGAGGAAAGTAGAAATGATGTTTTTAAATTTTCTGCTTTCAAGCAGAAAGTCCACAGTTGTCCACACGCCACCATCCCCTGATGGCGACTAACACGGAGGTCTATATGCAAGCTGACAATCTCTTGATCCAGACGATAGATAACCTAGTGCAGGAAACTTATAAGCCCACAGAACCCGGGGCTGCAATTATTGTAGTTCGTGATGGAAAGGTTATTTTCCGTAAAGGCCAGGGTATGGCTAATCTCGAACTTGGTGTGCCGATCGAGCCCGATATGGTTTTCCGCCTGGGCTCGATTACAAAGCAGTTCACTGCTGTAGCCATACTCATGCTGGCTGAACAAGGCAAACTAGCCCTTGACGACTCTATTTCCAGGTTTCTGCCAGACTACCCCACTCATGACCACCTCATCACGGTTGAGCATCTCCTGACGCATACTTCTGGCATCAAGAGCTATACCGCTATGCCAGAGTGGCCACCTTTATGGAGAAAAGATTTCACAGTTCAGGAACTGATTGACTTTTTCAAATATCAGCCAATGGGGTCCGCACCTGGAAAGCGTTGGGCTTACAACAACTCGGGCTATATCCTTTTGGGAGCCATTATTGAAAAAGTATCTGGTCAGTCCTACGAACAATTCATCCAACAAAGCATATTTGAACCCCTGGGGATGAAGCAATCCTATTATGATAGTCCATCACGGGTGATTCCCCGACGTGTTTCCGGTTATGACAGGAGCTCAGAGATTTATACCAACGCCGCCTATCTGAGTATGACACAACCGTATGCGGCTGGCGCGCTTGCATCTACAGTGGACGATTTAGTTCTCTGGGACTCGGCGCTATATACAGAGCAGTTACTAAAACATGAAACCCTGCAGCGAGCCCATATTTCGCACCAGCTTACAGATGGTTCCTCTACCGAATACGGTTATGGGTGGGGAATTTCGGAATATGCAGAACATCGACTCATTGAACATGGGGGCGGCATACATGGTTTTAGAACTTACGTGATTCGAATGCCGGATGACCACATTTTTGTGGCGGTTCTTTCCAACAATGGTGGTTTGGGCCCAGAACTGCTGGCATTCAGAATTGCTGCATTAGCCATTGGTCAACCTTATAAAGAACCGGAACCGATTGCTCTCGACTCCGAAGCCTTGGCTCGCTGTGAAGGGATATATCAAGTCACTGGTGCTGAAGAATGGCACATTGTGCGCCAAGACAAATGTCTATTTTGGCAGCGCGGGCAAGACTCACAGGTAGAACTTGTACCGTTTTCGCCTAACAAGTTTTTCTTCAAGGATGACCCTTTTTATCATCTCACCTTTACAAGTGCTGAAAATGGAATAGTAACCACATTGGAAATACGTGGGCGTTCTGGTATTCCCATGATAGCCACAAAGGTTGATAAAACATCCCCGGAAGCCTCGTAAGTTAGGAAGAGTGATTTGAGCGATGAGGAGATTCTGGAGAAGTTGTGGCATTGAATTTGGAGAGAAGTCAATCTAGGTGACGGTCACCCGCTTCGCGAAAGTGACTATCACCTAACGTATGGCGCTATATTCAAATCGTATGATTGAACTGTTTACGTATACCAACGCCGAGTTCCCTGAAAACCTGAAATGGCAGGCGGTATCGTTTTTACGGATGCAATGGCCCGGCGGTTTTACAGGTGAGAACCGCCTCCGCGATTGGGTGACTAGAGACGACGACCATCCCATTTACATCGTACTCGTTGAGGCAGGCATATTGATCAGCCACACCAATGTCGTTTGGAAATATCTGGAACATGACGGGATAACTTACAAAGCCTATGGCTTGACAGGCGTATTTACCTATCCATCTTTCCGCGAACAAGGTTACGGAAGCCAGATCGTCGCAGCGGGCACGGAATATATACTAAAAAGCGACGCGGATTTAGGCATGTTCTATTGTGACGAGCGCCTGAGAAAATTCTACGCCCAACATGGCTGGATTCACATGGATACTTCCACTACTTTTATCGGGACAAAAGAACATCCTGAACTCATAGATGATGAGATTTTGATGATGCTGTTTCTTTCCCCAATGGGCCAGCTCGGCAGGCAAGCATTCGAAAACAGACCCATTTATTTCGGTGGTGACCACACATGGTGAAGAAGACGGCGCACTTTCGCGCACCGTCTTTGTTTACTGCACATACTGTGCAAACACCGATTCAAACTCATCTTGTGATGTATAACCTACCCACTTTTGTAAAAGATTTCCATTGGCATCAAGCAGATAAATTTCAGGTTGGTAGCGGAAGCCTAATGCTTGTTGAATGTCGAAGGTGTTGGGGTCGTCGGCGTCAATGTAGGAGAATTTGATTTTGCCAAAATATTTTGCTTCGAGCCCATGAACCATGGGCGCCATCGCGCGGCAGGTACCTCAGGTGAAGCGGAAGAATTCTACGAAATGCAATCCGCCTGAGGCGAGGCTGACGGTGGATGGGTCGGTGGCTTCGAGTGCGTCTCCGCGTGAGGTGGCGATGGGGAGCGCGGCTGGGGCGAGGGCTTGGGTAGAGGCACTCACAATAAGCGGGGTCGCAGTGGGAATGAAAGCCGCATCAGGTTGCGAGTTACGAGTTACGCTTGGCACTACGATTATCGGCTGCTCAACAGGCGGAGTGGAAACATTCGGGGCGCACGCGGCTAATAGTGCAATGAGCAGGCTTAGGGTAAGAAAGAAGCGGGGTTTCATTTTCACATCCTTTAGAAAAGTTATATCAGGAAATTCTTACGGAAAGATTAACGGTGTTAACAGTGCGTCGCACCTTAATCAGCAGGACAATTCAAACGATTAGATTCGTCTGATTAATGAGACTCGTCCAACTTGTTGGTGCGACGCACCCTCGACCCGCGGGCAGGGAAACCCCACCCCTACGCGATGACATTTGTTACTTTGACGGTTGTAAAATGATGGACTATACTTTGTTTTGTTCGACTACCAAACTATTAAACTATCAAACTATTCAACTAAATTACAGGAGGAAGCATGGCTTTCAAACTCACGTACGCCACAATGTTCAATCCCCCCGAGGAACTGCACAAGGGCTTCGATAGGGCAGTTGCCAATCTCAAGGCAAACCTGCAAAGAGTACGGGATGATCATTGACGGCAAGGATGTTTTCGCAGACGACAAGTTCGACGACCGCTCCCCCGTCAACACCGATTGGGTGCTGGCGCGGATGCAAAAAGGCAACGCCTCACACGCCCAGCTGGCGGTTGCCGCGGCACGCAAGGCTTTCCCAAGCTGGAGCCGTACCCCGTGGCAGACGCGCGTCAAGTTGGTGCGCAAGGCTTCGGCATTAATTGAAAAGCGTATTTTCGAACTCGGCGCGGCAATGGCATTGGAGGTCGGCAAGAACCGCATGGAATCGCTCGGTGACGTGCAGGAGACTGCCGACCTTATGTATTGGTCAGCCCAAATGGTGGAAGAGAACAATGGCTTCATGAAACCGATGGGCAAAGACCCGCTCGTTGGATACGACTCAACGAATGTTTCGGTTCTGCGTCCTTATGGTGTCTGGCTGATCGTTAGCCCGTTCAACTTCCCGTTCGCATTGAGCGGAGGTCCCACCGGCGCGGCACTCGTCGCTGGAAATACGGTCATCCTTAAGCCGGCAACTGATACGGCCTGGATCGTTAGACTCTACGCTGAATGTATTCGCGATGCCGGTATTCCTGATGGTGTCTTCAACTTTGTGACGGGTCCCGGCTCCACGTTGGGACAAGCGCTCGTTGACAGCCCCGAAATCGACGGCGTGACCTTCACCGGTTCCTTCGACGTGGGCATGAAGATGTATCGCGATTTCGGTAACCGCAATTACGTGCGTCCGATCGTGTTGGAACTCGGCGGCAAAAATCCCGCCATCGTTTCGCGCCATGCAAATCTTGAAGATGCGGCAACGGGCATCATAAGATCTGCATTCGGTTTGCAGGGACAAAAATGTTCGGCGGCTTCGCGCGTAATTGTGGAAGAACCTGTCTACGATGAACTCGTTGCCAAGCTCAAAGATAAAGCCAACAAACTCGTCATAGGCGACCCGACCGAACGCAACACGTATCTGGGTCCGGTGGTCAATAACAGCTCCTACAAAGATTTCAAAGATTTCACCGAAGAGATCAGCGGCGCTGGCGGCAATTTCTTAACCGGTGGTCACGTGAAGACCGGCGGCGATTTCGATAAAGGTTACTACTGCGAACCCACGCTCGTCACCGACCTGCCCTTCGAGCATCGCCTTTGGAAACATGAAATGTTCCTGCCCATCACCACGATTGGAAAAGTGAATAATCTCGACGATGCAATGGTAATCGCCAACAATGTCAATTACGGCCTCACTGCGGGCTTCTATGGTTCACCCAAAGAAACGGGTTGGTTCTTCGATAACATCGAAGCAGGCGTCACGTATGCGAACCGTCCGCAAGGCGCGACCACCGGCGCGTGGCCCGGCTTCCAACCGTTCGGCGGCTGGAAAGGCTCCGGCTCGAGCGGCAAGAACGGCGGCGGATATTACTATGTGCAACTGTATATGCATGAACAAATCCGCACGCTCATCAAACCTGCGCCTGTGAAAAAGGCTGTAAAGAAAAAAGTTGTTGCGAAGAAGGCTGCGAAGAAATCGGTTCGTCGTAAGTAAAACCAAAGCCCCTCCCAAAAATATTTATGTCATTGCGAGGAGCCGTTCTTTGGCGACGAAGCAATCTCTCCCACGATGAAGGAGATTGCTTCGGGCGAAGAGCAAGAGCGCCCTCGCAATGACATGGTTGTAGCCATGCCCTGGAATCCCGATCTCTACCACAAGTTTCAAACCGAGCGCGCCGCGCCATTTTATGATCTGCTCGCGCTGGTGGACGTGCGCCCAAATCTCAAAGTCATAGACCTGGGATGCGGCACCGGTGAATTGACACGTCAACTTGCGGACAAGCTTCCCAACAGCGACGTGACCGGTCTCGACTCATCGCAAGAGATGCTGGATGCTGCGCAAGCCGCCTCCCGCTTCACGTCAACCCCGAACCTGCGCTTTACACAAGGGAATCAATCCACACTGACAGGTACATGGGACCTGATCTTCAGCAACGCCGCCCTGCAATGGAGCGAGAATCACACAGAACTGATTCCGTATCTTTATGAGAAACTAACTCCAGGTGGACAGATCGCTGTACAAATCCCATCCAATCATAATCACATCTCACATCATATCTATCGCGAAACTGCCAACGAAGAAATGTTCAAATTCATTTTGAACGGTTATCAAAGATACGCGCCGGTACTTTCGATCGATAATTATGCCCGCATCTTTTTCAATTGCGGTGCAGAGAATATTACCGTCTTTGAAAAAATATATCCGCATGTATTGGCAGACTCAGACGCAGTGGTAGAATGGATTTCAGGCACGGCATTGGTCCCATATTTTGAACGGTTGGGTGAACATAAAGATGAGTTTGTAAAATCCATTCGCGAGAAGATGCGCGCCGCCATGCCTGATAGCCCGGTCTTTTATCCCTTTAGAAGAATCTTATTCTCAGCCAGAAAACCGAAATAAACCATACGCTCCAGCCGCCGTCCCCGGCGGCGAGGATGCCGCCGGGAGCAGAATTTAAATGGGCGATCAACCCTCTGGCCGCAAAGAATTTGTCTCTCGCGTAGGGACTTTTTTTGTATTGGTCGGCATCGGCATGATGGTATTTTTTATATTATCCGAAGCCGCCAAAGTTCCAACGCTTAGTTATTTTTGCTGGGGCACTATATTACTCACCTGCGGCTTTATCTTCCGTGGACAATTTAAAAAACCAGCCGGACCACCGCATGGCAGGTTTAGTATCTTCAAAAAAATAAAAGGCGCACTGCAACGCAAACCCAAAGAAGAGAAAAAGAAATGACCAAACTTACAACGCTTTCAGAAGCCATCGCCAAATACGTCAATGATGGCGATACGATCTACGCCGCCGGGTTCACGCATCTGATTCCCTTCGCCGCCGGACATGAAATGATCCGCCAGGGCAAAAAGAATCTGACACTCGCCCGCGCCACACCCGACCTGATCTACGACATGCTGGTCGCGGCGGGCTGTGCGAAAAAAGTGATCTTCTCGTATATGGGCAATCCCGGCGTTGGGTCGTTGCGGATTGTGCGATCCGCATTGGAACAGGGTAAGCTCGAATGGGAGGAGTATTCGCATTTCGGCATGATCACACGTCTGCAAGCGGGGGCATCAGGTTTACCATTCCTCCCGATGAATCAAACCGGCGCAACTGATTTGGAGAAAGCAAACCCAAACATCAAACGCATCCCCGACCCATACGGTGGCAAGGATGTGATCGTTGTGCCTGCACTAAATCCCGATGTAGCGATTGTCCATGTGCAGCGTGCAGATGCGAATGGCAACTCGCATCTTTGGGGCATCATCGGTGAACAAAAAGAAGCCGCGTTCGCTGCGAAAAAAGTTATCCTTACGGCAGAAGAGATCGTGGACGAATCAGTTATCCGCTCCGACCCGAACCGCACGATGATCCCGGGGATTGTGGTCAACGCAGTGTGCCATGTCCCGTTTGCGTGTCATCCAAGTTACGCACAGGGCTATTATGACCGTGACAACGAGTTCTATCTCGCGTGGGATAAGATCAGCGAATCGCCAGAGACAGTCAGAGCCTGGCTGGATGAATGGGTTTATGGCGTACAGGATCGCGAAGAATATTGGCAGAAGCTAGGCGCTGAGACTCACAAGCGTTTGGAAGTTCCGAAGCAAATGAGCGAGCCGATCAATTATGGGAAATATTGAGTCGGCTAATCTTCGCTAATCGGCGCTAATCTTTTTGATGGTTGTGTTGAATCCAAAACCGAAGGAGGCTTTTATGGCTGAGTTGCTTTTTAAGGATGAAGTGTACGCGATCATCGGCGCGGCGATGGAAGTATACAATCAGTTGGGATCGGGATTTGGCGAAGCGATCTATCAAGAGGCATTCGAAATCGAGTCAGACGCTCGCAAGATGCCAAACAATCCTCAGCAGGAAATATACATTGACCACAAAGGCACGAAGTTAAGACAGTTCTTCAAGCCAGATTTTATTTATTACGACAAGATTATCGTCGAAATCAAAGCCATGGATAAGTTAACTTCACGAGAAGAGGCACAACTGCTCAACTATCTGAAAGCAACCGGGCTGCCTGTTGGATTGCTTATCAATTTCGGTGCGGATAAAGATCTCGAATGGAAACGTATGGTGCTCACCCAAAAACCAATCCGCGTTCCCAAAGTCATCATTCCGTCCCGGTCGCCGCGCATCAATGACCCAAAACCAATTCGCGAAAATTAGCGCAGATTAGCGGATGAAATCTTTTGATCTCGGTGGCGTAGGTCAGCCATTACATTTTCTGCACGCTAACGGTTATCCGCCTGATTGTTATAAGCCGTTGCTTGAACTTTTGAAAACAGAATATCATGTGTTTGGGATGTTGCTTCGTCCGTTGTGGGGTGATGCGAAGCCGGAGGAGATACGGGATTGGGTTCCGTTCAGCGATGATTTGCTCCATTATCTCGCTTCGACTGCGCCTCACAACGAACGTTCGGCTCCGCTCAGCGCGAAGAAGGTTATTGGAGTTGGTCATTCAATTGGAGCGATAGTCACGTTGCGGGCGGCGTTACGTGAGCCGGATAAATTTCGTGCGCTGGTTTTGATTGACCCGGTGCTCTTTATGCCAAGTCGCTTGCTTGCGTGGAATATCGTCCGCGCGGTTGGGCTTGGGGAGAAGTTGCACCCCAAGGTTTCCGGCGCGTTAAAACGACGCAGGACTTTTGACAATCTCGATATCGTCTTTCGTGGCTATCGAAACCGCGACGTCTTCAAATATATGAGCGATGAAAATTTGCGGATCTACATTGAAGGCATTACGCACCAAACAGACAATGGCTATGAACTCGTTTTCTCGCCTGAATGGGAAGCGCGTATCTACTTTACAGGTCTACGTGATTTTGATATCTGGCGCGGACTTCCAAAACTTGATGTACCGACGATCTTCATCCGCGGCGCCGAGTCGGACACGTTTCTTGCAGATGCGGAAAGGCTCGTGAAACAGAAACAGCCCAAAGTGCGAGTCGAAGCGTTGCCCCAGTCCACGCATTTGCTCCCGTTGGAACATCCAAAAGAAGTTTTTGAAATTATGCAATCATTTTTGAAGTCTTTGGAGTCAGGGAGCTTGCTCCCGTAATTTCGACAGCAAGCTGTCTGAGTCCATAAGGAGAACCATGAAATATTCATCCGCCGAATTGATGATCATTAACGCCGCGCGTTTGTTGCGCGATGGCGACGTGGTGTTCGTGGGAGTCGGTCAGCCGAATCTCGCGTGTAATCTCGCCAAGCGGACGCATGCGCCCAACCTGGTGATGATTTACGAAGCGGGCGTGATCGGCGCGGAACCGGCGCGCTTGCCGCTTTCGATTGGCGACCCGACGCTCGTGAGCGGATCGCTTTCGGTGGTGAGCATGTACGATATTTTTTCGAATTATCTCCAGCGCGGCAACGTGGATGTAGGTTTCATGGGCGGCGCGCAAATTGATAAATATGGCAACATCAACGCGACTGTGATCGGCGGCTATGATCATCCGAAAGTGCGTTTGCCCGGCTCAGGCGGATCGCAGGAGATCGCAGCGTGGGCAAACCGTTGTTATATTATGACCCCGCATCAAAAGCGCCGCTTCCCCGAAAAAGTGGAGTTCATGACCTCGGCTGGATTCATCGGTGGCAAGGGTGATCGTGAAAAAGCTGGCTTGCGTGGCGGCGGGATGGTCGGTGTGGTCACCGATATTGGTATGTTAGAACCCGATGAAACCGGCGAGATGATTCTGACTGCGTTGCATCCGGGGAAAGCTGTTGATGAAGCCAGGGCGAATACAGGTTGGGATTTGAAGGTGGCTGAACAAATAAGAACAACTGAATTCGTCACTGAAAACGAGTTGCGTATCTTGCGTGAAGAACTCGACCCAACCGGGATTTATCTCAAAGGAGCCGCGTAATGTCTCAAGAATTAACGCCCGCCCCCAAACGGGGCTTTTTCGCAACTGTCTTTATTTCACCAGATGAGCCGCGTCTACGCGCGGGCTGGAGACTGCTCATCCAGACGATACTCTATTTAGTTCTGGGTATCGTCGCTTTCATTATTTCCAGTTCGCTTGGGCTGGGCGGATCGGTCGCATCCATACTGGATCAAATCATCAGTCTCTTTGTAGTCACCCTCTCGGTTTATATTGCCCGCCGCTGGTTGGATAAAAAGTCATTCGAAAGTTTGGGATTGAAATTAACCCAGCAAACATGGATCGATATTCTCGCAGGCGTCGGAATTACCTTTGTACAAATGGGATTCATCTATGTTGCGATGCTCGGTCTCGGCTGGTTGACCTTTTCAGGCTTCGCGTGGCAATTTGATCCCATCAATGTTGTGATCACCAACGTTGTGACCTTCCTGGTAGTCTTTATCTTTGTCGGCTGGAACGAAGAATTGCTTTCGCGTGGCTATCATCTACAAACCATCGCGAGCGGTTTCAATCTGTTTTGGGGCGTGATCATTTCATCCGCTGTGTTTGGCTTGCTGCATCTTGGCAATCCCAATGCGACATGGATTAGCGCGGCAGGCATCTTCTTCGCTGGAATATATCTTGCATTCGGATACACCCGTACAAAACAACTTTGGCTGCCCATCGGCTTACACATCGGCTGGAATTTCTTTGAAGGTGTGGGATTCGGCTTCCCTGTCTCCGGCTTGGATATATATCCGCTTTTGCGAATTGATGTGACCGGTCCCGTGTTATGGACGGGCGGCGCGTTCGGTCCCGAAGCGTGGTTGATCGTGCTCCCATCCTTGATCGTCGGCGGGATCTTGATTTACATCTACACAAAAAAT
>Ga0137357_1000125_pt1 | contig 10133 bp, 10 predicted proteins | sample EasRivERMLT860_2_FD_104762 | JGI IMG/M metagenome (GOLD analysis project Ga0137357, IMG submission 104762) | Soil microbial communities from meander-bound floodplain in the East River, Colorado, USA - East River MetaG ERMLT860_2 | ecosystem: Environmental > Terrestrial > Soil > Floodplain ... | reverse complement strand
GCCTCTTGCCCGGACCCGGCATCTGCTTCGCCATAAAAAATGGAAACAATCTCATGCGCCAGTTTCATTTTTGCATCACGAGGATGCAATGCTCCAGTCATCACATCTTTTTCAATTGATTCAATCTCAAGCGGAGTCCAGCGCGAAACGAGGCGCATATACTTACTCATTGCCGCATCAGGAATGGACATTACTTTGCCAAACATGTCATTGGCGCCGCTATTGATTGGCACAATATTCCCAATGGATTTCGACATTCTCTGCACGCCGTCTGTGCCAGGCAAAATACCCGTTATAACCCCGACGAGCGGTTTCTGCCCAAGCGCCTCCTGTAATTTACGTCCTGCAACGATGATGTTGAATAGTTGATCAGAACCGCCAACTTGTATATCTGTTTTCAAAGCGACTGCATCATAGCCCTGCATCAACGCATAGAAGGTTTCATGCAGAAAGATAGGCTCACCAGCGTCCAGGCGCCTGGCAAAATTCTCGCGCGCTAAAAACTGTTGTACAGTAAAGTTCTGCCCCAATCGAATCAAATCCAACAGGGATAACTCGCTCAACCATTCACCGTTATAACGAACTATCGTTTTCTCATGATCCAGCACACGAAAAGCTTGTTCTGTATAAGTCTTTGCATTTTCAGCCACCTGTGTCTCAGTGAGGATTGGGCGCGCTTTATTTTTATCCGAGGGGTCGCCTACCAACGCAGTGTAACTCCCGATCAAAAAAGTTACCTCATGTCCCAAATCCTGGAACTGACGAAGTTTACGCATCGGTATGGTATGCCCCAAATGCAAATCAGTGGATGTGGGGTCAAAACCGCAATACACACGCAAGGGCCTGCCCTCTTTTTGGGCGTCCAATAAGCGCTGGCGCAGTTCGGCGGTCATGGCTTTCTTCAATTCCTCATCGCCATATTCCGTGCCTTGCATCAACAATTCAACTTGTTCTTCGATGTTCACTTTGTGCCTCCTCAATTTCGCGAAATAAATTTCGCACTACAAATTTACAAAATAAAAACGCGCCCGCGATGATGGGCGCGTTTCAAACACACCACCGCAAAATCTATGTGTGGGTGTAATAATAAAACTTGTTGACGAACTTAAAATCGGTCATACGCCAATTATACACGCGAAGTGGCGCCTTGCGCCATGGGCAACATCACTGACCCAGATTGAAGGTGAACGACCACGGACCCTTGACCGTGTAAAACTCATCGCTGTAGACGAGTTGCTCCGCCTCTTCCTGCGACATGGAGTCTGGTCTGCTTAAGATTTGCATTATCTGCACCCCGCCCGAATCTACGCAACCCAGAACGATGGCGATGGCACGCTCGTTGAGAGACTGTTGGATTTTAGACATGTAGATCGAACAATAATCTTCGGCACGCGGCGGCGCGGCGATGGCATCAACGGTTATTGTTACAGTAGTAAGGTCGGCATCAGGAGGGATGTTGATGAAAGAGAGCGTATCACAACGCAAACCTGATTGTCCTTCAACCGGCTCCTGCAAACTCAACATCGTGGACGAGAAGTCAGTGGTTGCCGCACCCGCATATTGCAGGGTTGCGCCCCACACAGACCAGTCAGAGGCATCCAGTAACGTGAAACAAACATTTGCATTGACCTGTTTGCCATCGCGCCAGGCTTTATCAGCCCGCACTTCAATTCCACTTGTGAGCTGGCTGATAACAGCCGGAGCAGATTCTACGGTTGGGTAGGATGGGTCAATGTAGGCGGTTGGCACAGAATCTTGAGGTGCGGCTAATGGAACACACGCTGATAGTAGGATGGTCAAGAGGATAAAAATACGTTGCATTGGATAGCTCCTTTGGATATTCGCAATAGCACTTCAACAGGCTCAGTACAAGCCTCGCCGCCGAGGAAGGCGGCGAAAGCATTTAGTCAAGTCAACAAATCTTTCAGCGCATCATCCAAGTTCCCGAACTGGAATTGGTAGCCGAGTTCGAGCAGACGTTTAGGTTCAGAGTAACGGCCTTCGGTGAGGAGTACGTTCATTTCACCGAGGGTGAGTTGCAGTAAGGCTTTTGGTGTGTGAAACCAAAACGGTCGTTGAATTGTCTTTGCGATGACACGCATAAACTCTGCATTGGATGTGAGCGCAGGCGCAATCAGATTATAGGCACCGTGTGTGTTTTCGTTTTCAAGCAAAAATTGCATCGCCCTGACGTAATCTCCAATATGAAGCCACGGCATGGATTGTTTGCCGTCTCCGAATCTGCCACCAAAGAATAAACGCGCGGGTAATACCATGAGCGGGAAAAGTCCGCCGCGCTTTGCAAGGATCACGGCATTACGAGTGATGATGCGCCGCACACCAAGCGCTTCGATTGATTGTGTGGCAGTTTCCCATTGAACTGCCAATTGCGCGAGAAAGTCATCAGCGGGAGGCGTGGATTCATCTGCAATGCCTGCGCCACGCAAGCCGTAGCGATTGATGCCTGAGGTTTGGATGAAAATGCCCGGGCGACGAGTCGCTTTTTCGAAAGCCGCAGCAAGCGCAAGTCCGGGAATGACGCGCGAGTCTATAAATCTTTGTTTCTGACGTTGAGTCCAGGGCCAATGTTCCAATCCATATCCGGTTAAGTGGATGACAGCGTCCATTTCGTTGAGGCGCTGTGCCCAGCCGTCCGCAGTTTTTGCATCCCACTGAATCTGGTTGGGAGATTTTGGAGTATGCCGCGTGAGGACAAATATTTTGTGATGTTGATCGGTGAGATGCGCTGTGAGCGCCCGCCCTAGAAAACCCGAACCACCTGCGATCAAAATGTTCATGTACGCTCCTGTATGACAATCTCGTTTCACCATAAAAGCAGGTTTTACGGATTGTAGTAAGTGGCATATAATCGTGCCTGTTGCGGAGGCAGAGTGCACGAACCAGTGCTGGTGCTAAACGCCAATTTTGAACCGATCAATGTATGTTCCACACGACGCGCGGTTGGATTGCTGCTGGCGGGCAAAGCCGATATGGTTGTGAATGGGCGCGGTCACATAAAAACTGTAAAGCAGGTGATACCGCGACCTTCGATCATTCGGTTGGAGTTGCAGATCCATCGTCCGAGGCCGCGCGTCAAGTTAACGCGCCGCGAGGTCTTTCGCCGCGATAATTATACCTGTCAGTATTGCGGCAGACGCGACAACGGACTGACGCTGGATCACGTGATCCCGCGGCATATGGGCGGCGAGCATATTTGGACGAATGTGGTGGCGGCGTGCCCGCATTGCAATCACCGCAAGGGTGGGCGCAAAGTGGAGGAAGTCCACATGCGCTTGCATCATCCACCCAAGGAACCCCCTGCGAGCGCGCTGTATATTTTTGGCAGGCATTTGAATGATTATCAAGAATGGGAGCCGTATATCAACGGCTGGTAATGCCCTAACCCCTCTCCCATTTTGGGAGAGGGGAGCTTTTTATATCTCAATCGTCATAAAATCTTTGGCGACAATTACTTCACCATTATAGGTTTTGCCGGCTTCAGCGGCAATATCGCCTTTTGCAAAGCGCCCGGTGGGATAGTGAATGAGGTAAAGCATTCCGACCTCCGCTTTGGTGGCGATCTCACCAGCTTGGCTTGCTGAAGAATGTCCGAAAGTGGCACCGCCCGCTTCGTGGATGAGGATATCTGCTCCAGCGGCAAGCCGAACTGTCTGCTCACACGGTTCGGTATCACAGGAATAGGTTAATACCTTGTCCGTTTTTTTGCACTCGACTCGGACGCCGATGGTGGGGATCATGTGATGCACAGGTGAAGATTGGATTTTAAAGTCGGAGCAATCCAACACATACGCCATTTCCACTTCAGGCAAACGATAGAATCCAACTGAAAAGAAGTTTGGCCACTCAGCCCAGCCATAAAAACCCATCAAGTCTTCGAGGCGATCCATCGTGTAATGCAATCCATAAATGTTGATCGGTTTTGTACGCCCCATCAGCCACATATCCATAAGCAGCAACGGGACGCCTGAAACATGGTCAGGATGAAAATGTGTGATGATAATATCCGTCAGATCATTAAAATCCACGCCGGCTTGTTCCAATCGAACAATCGGATTGCTCACACAATCCACCAGGACCCTCCGCTCTTCGCCGATAATTACGAGGTGGGTGTTCTCATGATCTTTCGATGGCACTGCATTAGACGAACCTAGAATAATGACTTTTGGCACGAGTGCCTCCCGTTACAGATATGGAAATGCCATTTTGATGATCACCGGGGTTAAGTACACTTCGATCATTGCCGCAATTGCAAGCAAGGGGACTACCAGTCCGATAAAAACGCGGAACCAATCAGCGAGTGAGAGTATAAACACTTCGCCCATACTTTTATCAGGCTGGGGCGTAACAAGCACCGCGCCCACTTTTAACACAGCAGCAGTAGCGATGGTCACCGCCGTGAGTTCAAACAAACCATGCGGGAGAATTGCCACAGCAAACACCATAACCGGTGAAAAATGGATCAAACTCGCCCCACCAAGCACAACTCCAACCAACGCCATGTTGACCATGAACAAGGTGACGGCCAACGTGGCAAACGATATTAAACCGGCAAACAGAAACAAAATTGTCGCCCGCACATTGGAAAAGAACAACCAGGGAGCGGGGACATTCTCACTCAAAAAATCCAAATTGCCTATGTTGGCGGAAAGATATTTTTGTGATTCTTGAACACGCTCCGGCGTAATCTCAATATATGTGGGGACATATATCACGACCCACAAATAAGCGGCGGCAATGGTTAATACCGCAACACTTATTACAATCAACAACGGCTGGCGCAACTGCCTCAGCGTGGCGGGTATCTCAACTCGATACCATTCGAAAATCGATTTGGCATTACCGGTCACACGCGCAAGGAACGTGCGCCCTATTGATTTGAAATTCAGCGTATCGATCTCACGTCCAAGTAAATATTCGCGTTTGAAGTGGGAAAGTCCCAGACGGATCAGTAGCCCCGAGAGAATCGTCAATCCAACCACGGCATAGAACAACACGCCTTCATCCCCCCAGAAAATCAAGACCGTCTCACCCTGCAAAAGAAACGCAACCGGCACCACGACAAAAGACGCCAGCAGGTTTGCGGCGCGGATCGTAGTAGCCTGCACCGATATAACGATCGCCGAGCTTACCATCAATACCGCATGTGCGAATGTGAGTGAAAGGATCAGCGTCATCATGTAGGCGCTTGGGAATTCCACGTCACGCCGCGAAAGCAACAACAGATAAAGCCCAACAGAGCCATAACTAAACAACAGTGGCGTAGAAACCCCAACCAGCAATTTACCGAGATATAAATGTCGATCATCCAACGGTGAACTCAACAAAGGCTCGATCGTACCGCGCTCTTTTTCCCCTACAAAAGACTCGAGCGCCACGATCAATGTAAACGACAACGGAAAGAACCCAATGACCAATACCACAAAAGGGATGATCCGATCCAGGATCAAATCACCACCGAAGCGATTCATAAAATTAATCGCCTGACGGGTCGAATTATCTGCAATAAATGGGAACAACGCCACCATGATGAACATGGGCACGATAATACGCCAATCACGGAACTGGTCTTGAAATTCACGTTGCGCCACCATCCAAATGGCATTCCAATTACGCCGCATAGGTCACCCCCTGCGCGTCTGCCATTGTTTTGAGATACACATGCTCCAGCTTTTTCGGGACTTCCTGAAAAGAAACTAGTGGCGCATTCCGGGATGTCAACGCATTCACCAGCTTCGGATTCACATCCTGCGGCGCTTCAACTCTAAACCGCAAACTGGTCGCGCTTCGAGAAGTCAATTCCGCCCCTGACGGCAATTCAAACTCGCCCGCGTCAAATTCATGCGCAAATTTTGCCTCATACTCAACGGGACCCAATACAGTCCGTTTCAATTCTTCCAGCGTTCCATTCAATAAAATCTTACCACGGTAGATAATCGCGATCTGATCAGACAGCGCTTCCGCTTCAGCAAGGTTATGGGTGCAAATAATTATGGTACGGCTCGATGAACGTAAGCGCGAGATCTCATTACGCACCAACTGCGCGGACTCGGGATCCATTGCCGAAGTCGGCTCGTCCAACAGCAACACTGCCGGGTCATGGATCAACGCCCGTGCCAGCGCCAGTTTCTGTTTCATACCTTTTGAATATTCACCCGAACGCTGGCGTGCCGCTTCTTTTAATCCAAAGTAATCCAACAAATAATCACTGCGCGACTTGCGCGTCTTCGCATCCAAGCCATAGACTTTACCAAAAAAGTCGAGATACTCTTCGCCTGTCATCCGCATGTACAAACCATGCTGTTCGGTCAACACACCGACGTTGGCGCGCACTTCCTGTGGATGTTTGACAACATCATAACCACCGACCCGCGCCCAGCCGCGCGTAGGACTCAGCAGCGCAGTCAACATGCGGACGGTCGTGGTCTTGCCAGCGCCATTCTGTCCAAGCAACGCAAGGATCTGCCCGGGTTGCACGTTTAAGTTCACACCATCCACTGCCCAAAATTCATTATTGAATTGTTTGCTTAGATCATTCGACTCAATCATTGATTTTCCTATTCCTGTAAACTATGAGCATAGCATAGACAATTTTACGGTCAATAAGACAACGGTCACCCCAAAAATCTTATCACCAATCAGGCGGAGTTTACCTTACGATACGATGGCGAAAGTATAAGAAACCGGCTGAACAAAGCGCAACCACCCCCATAATAGTCTGGTTGATGTTGACACCGCCAACCATCGCAGCATCGAGCCGTAAAAAGTCCAGAAGGAACCGACCAATGGGATAAACGATCAGGTATATAAGAAGGATGTCGCCTGGCTTTAAACGTTCGGCATAACGCCGCGAAATCCAGATCAGCAGGAACATGTTGAAAAAGTTCCAGAGCGACTCATAAAAAAACAACGGATGATAATAATCAACATCCAGATAAGCTGGCAGACGGTGCGCAGGATCAATAAAGATCTTCCACGGCAAGTTCGTGGGCGAACCATACAGTTCCTGATTGAAATAATTCCCCCACCGCCCCACACCCTGACCCAACGCCAGGCTTGGCGCAATAATATCTGCCCACTCTGCAAAATTAATTTGACGCGCCTTTGAATAAAAATACAAAACGATCGCGCCGCCGATCACAGCGCCCGGAATACCAAGCCCGCCTTTCCATATCGCCAGAATATCAAGAATATGGACAGTGCCCCCCGCAAAATATGGGTTGACCATTTGACCGGTGATCGAATCACGCACAAGAATATTCGGCGAAGGTGTAAAGATGTGCCAGATGCGCGCGCCGATAATTCCCCCGATCATTAAATAAATCAGCAGATCCCAAACAATATCCGGGTTATGCCCGCGACGCTTGGCTTCGCGCGTCGCAAGCCAAGCACCCAACACCGCACCCGAAACAATGATGATGCCGTAAAAGCGAATTTCCAATGGTCCAATAAAAAAGCCACCAGGCATGTTAGTTCTCCAAAATTACAAAGTTCTTTCTACAAGATCAAGCCAACTGAACTCGCATTATTATATTGTACTTTCATCATCTCTGACCCAAGTGTTAAATTGTCTTACATCTATTAATAAGCGGGGATTTGATCATTACGCTCGTTGATTTTCAAAGCAAAAGATTTATAATACTTCTGTCTATGAGCTATTGTACAGAACTATTCTGCTTATATTAAAGGAACATTTCATGAGCATGCATATGCACTTGCAAGTTGTAGTTGCCAGTACGAATAGCCAGATAGCAGGTATCGCAGCATCTATTTTACGGGGAGAAAACGATCAAAGTATTTGCCCGCGGATTTCTGCTGCTCATGTTGAAGCACCATCCAACAAATCGGCATTCTATATCGCGAGCAACGAGAAGAAGTTCCATATCGAAGCGGCGACTTCATGCTATGTTATCGATGTACGGAGAGTTCACTTATGGCTGGCACTTGACGCCAAATGCGCCGATAAAGTTCGAACTTATATTATGCACAATGGACCAACACCTACTGGTTTTTACCGTAGTGTGTTTCCAGAACCAGTGGTCTCTTGCGGCTTTGACACACCTTCGATACCCTCAACTAAAGATGGATTAGAGCGTTGGATAAGTACACTCGTAAACAACCTTGAGCCTTGGAAGCAGCGAATTTGGGATGCATTCCGCGACTCGTCTTAATTCTTTGCCTTTTCGCAACGCACTTGAACTTTTACCAGCGGGGATTTGAACTATATTCCATGCATGAAAACATTCCGAATTGTGGTTGGCATCCTTGCCTTGCTGGTTCTTGCATTATTCGCTGCAGCCATTCTGTTGCCTCCCGTTGTTGTAGACCAGGACACGCTCGTTGAATTGCTGTTTACGGCAATTGGTATACCGATCTTGACTCTCAATATGTGGGCTTGGGTTCACCCCGAAATCATTGAGTTCTACTTCTTTGGGAAAGAGATAAAAAACGTAACTACTTAGCCACAGATCATGTCGCTGCGAGGCGCTCTTGGTCTTTGCCGAAGCAGTCTCCTCATCGTCTCGGAGATTGCTTCACCGCCAAAGACAAAGGCGGCGGTTCGCAACGACATCACGGGAAGTTATTTATTCATCTTCGCATGCGCATGCTTACGCACATACCAAACACGCTGTAACGCAGTGATATTCGCAAAGACTGCAATGATCCCAAGACCGATATTCAATTGATTAAAGACCAGCGATGGAGCCAGCACAATATAACGTTCCGCGCGCGTGAGCAAACCGACCTTCGCTTCATATCCCAGCCCTTCTGCCCGCGCCTTCACATACGAAACCAACACCGAGCCTGCCGCCGCCGCAAAGGTCAACATGCCGCCCAATGGTTCACCAAGCTTCAAAAAGTGATACAGCAAGCCGCCATAAATGATCAACTCAGAATAACGATCCGAGACCGAATCAACGAACGCACCGAAGTCGCTCGCTTCACCGCGCAGACGTGCCATCGTTCCATCCAGCGCATCCACCGGGGTCATCAACGCGATCCAAAGTCCACCCATCAACATTTCGCCGCGCGCCAGATACAACGCGCCAATTGTATTACCGAGCAAGCCCAACCCGGTCACCATATTGGGCGTGAGACCCAATCGATTCAAAAATCCACCCAGCGGATCAAGCACCCACTTAAACCACAGGCGCAAGTAATCCGTAAATGTTTTTTTGGATGTCTTTTCCATTCAATTCCTTTTGGCTAGACCTCTTGCGAAAGTTCTTTTTGCCACAGTCCCATTCTGGGATAATAAGATCACAGAGAAAATGAGTTTTAAGAGCTTTTCTCAAAGGTCTCGGCGTGCTCTGTGGCTGTATTGCTCTTACTATGCAAGAGTTCAACTAAAGATAGACGCTTCACACGCCGCCTTTGCCTGCTTCTTCCTCATCAGTCGGACTCACCAACACATCTCTTTCCTTACCCCCGCCCAGCGAAGGACCGACTATGTCCATTTCTTCAAGCTGATCCAATAAACGCGCCGCACGCGGATATCCGATTCGCAATCTTCTTTGCAACAACGAAGCCGAAGCGCGTTGACTCGAACGCACGATCGAAATAGCCTGCTCGATCAAACCTTCATCTTCATTTTCATCGGGCTCGATCAACAATTTTTCCCAGGGCGGCGCATCCGTACTGGCATCTACGTTCTTTTGCCAGTGCGCGATCACGCGTTCAATTTCCATGTCTGTCACATAGACACCCTGCGCGCGCACTGGGTGACCAACCTCAGGATTCAAGAACAGCATATCGCCGCGTCCCAACAAACTCTCAGCGCCGTTCGTATCCAAAATTACGCGGCTATCCACACCCGAAGCCACCGCAAACGCCAAGCGTGCCGGGAAGTTGGCTTTGATCAAACCCGTCACCACATCGGTGGATGGACGCTGAGTCGCAACGATCAAATGGATGCCGGTTGCGCGCGCCATTTGCGCCAGACGCACCAGGTTATGTTCCGTCTGGTCCGGCGCAGACATCATCAGGTCGGCGAGTTCATCGATCAACACCACAATGCGTGGGAGCGGAGTCTCGTTCTTTTTACGCAACTGACGGTTGTAGTTTTCAAGATCACGCGACTTGGCTGATTCAAGCAAGCGGTAGCGATGTTCCAT
>Ga0137357_1000124_pt1 | contig 10159 bp, 9 predicted proteins | sample EasRivERMLT860_2_FD_104762 | JGI IMG/M metagenome (GOLD analysis project Ga0137357, IMG submission 104762) | Soil microbial communities from meander-bound floodplain in the East River, Colorado, USA - East River MetaG ERMLT860_2 | ecosystem: Environmental > Terrestrial > Soil > Floodplain ... | reverse complement strand
GCACATTTTCGTCACGTGGTATGGGCGGCTTGCCTGGCTTTCGCAATAAACCCGATGCTGGGTTTTGCCATCTTTCCATCCAATCACGTTGTTTTAATTCCGGCGCTTATGCTTGTCATTGCGCTCGTGTGGGAGCGTTGGACGAAAAACCGTGTGGCTTTCAGTATTTTGTTGTTGGCAGTTGTGTTTTTATTTTCTTTCGGTTTATACTATCAGGTGATATTCACGAAAATACGCTTGTATTCAGATTTGTTGAAAATCGTTCCGCCAGTTTTAGCTATGATCGGTCTGTATTGGATGCGTTGGTGGGCAATTCGTCCGCCTCGGATTTGGGCAGATCAGTTTGGAGTCCGCAAATGAGTTGGTGCTAAGTGAGCCTGATTGACACTATTGCTGTGATGAAAAACTGTATCACGAAATTGAAATGCAGTGCGGGCTGTGTAAATTGCCCACATATCGCTACTGTGCTATACTCACGTCAAGACCAAGATAGGGATAAGTTTAATGAAAGAGATAACACTGCTCGTTGCAGATGATCATCCACTTTTTCGCCAGGGTGTTGTGGAAGCGCTTTCGCTTGAAAGTGATTTTCGCATTATCGCTCAAGCGGGAGATGGAAATGAAGCCATTGCCCTCATTCGATCTTTGAATCCGACGGTGGCTGTGATTGATATTAACATGCCCGGCATGAATGGACAGCAGGTTACTCACCAGGTTACCTCTGAGCATCTGCCAACGCGTGTCGTATTACTGACCGGCTATGATGATATTGAGCAGGCGATCCATGCAGTGCTGGCGGGTGCGGTTGGCTATTGTGCCAAAGAAATTGAGCCCGATGTACTTGCCCGTACAATTCGTGCTGTTGCCGAAGGCAAGTATGCCGTTGCAGGGAATATCTTCAATCGTCGTGATCTGGATCGTTGGATCGATGAACAAATGGATGGTGTGCGCAGATCATATAGTGAACCTGGCGCGCCTTTTCATCCGCTTTCTGATCGCGAGATGGAAGTTTTGTCTTGCGTCGTCCGCGGGATGAGTAATAAAGAGATCGCTGGTTTGCTGGGTATAAGCCACCAAACCGTAAAAAACCACGTTACATCGATACTCAGGAAATTTAGTGTTGAAGACCGCACTCAGGCTGTAGTGTATGCCTTAAGACGTGGATGGGTGAAATTGCAGGATACTGCCATTAAGTCTCAGGAGTAAATATTTATGTTAAATGAGCTAACCTCCAACGGCGAGTTGGATTTTGAAAAGGAATTGGACGAAGCCCAGCGCTCGTTGCGGGAAGTCACTTTGATGATGGAACAGAGTCAGGGTGAGCTTTCAAAGTTGAGTCAACGAAACGCGGCAATCACGACGCATCTCCAACAAGTGCAGGGTCAATTGGATAAGATGCCGCCTCAGGAAATCAAATCTGCTTATGATTCGGCTTTGGATGCACAACAACGTTTGTTTGTTATGCGCGGACAACTCGAAAAATTACAAGCCGAAAAAACTCATCTTGAACGCTTCAAGTCGACCCTTGAGCGGGCGCGTGTTTCAGCAGGCGGCTCCAACGCTTCATCTTCTTCCGCCTCCAGTGGAGGGAAAAGTCCGTTAGCCAGTGTTGAAATGCTGGTCAATGCACAGGAGACAGAAAGACAACGCCTGTCTCGCCAAATGCACGATGGTCCAGCCCAGGCTTTATCGAATTTTATTCTTCAGACAGAGATTGCAATGCGCTTGTTTGATATTGATGCTGTTCAAGCCCGTGCCGAGTTGAATAGTCTGAAAGCCTCTGCGATGAGCACTTTTCAAAAAGTTCGAAATTTCATTTTTGAACTTCGCCCAATGATGCTTGATGATCTGGGTTTGGTTCCGACTGTTCGTCGATATTCAGATGCTTTCAAAGAGCAAATGGGCTTAGATATTAATGTAACAGTGACCGGAAATGAACGTCGTCTTGAGCCTTATCTGGAAGTCATGTTGTTCCGTGCGATTCAGGAATTGCTGGGAAATGCCGCCCGGCACAGCCAGGGAAGTGTCGTGAAGGTTATGTTGGATATGGGCGAAGAGCGGGTCCGCGTTAGTGTGGATGATAATGGACGTGGGTTTGACCCAGATGTTGTTCAACAGGGCTCCAGCCTTGGGTTGAAACTAATCCGTGAACGGGCTGAAATGCTGGGCGGCAGCTTTGAAATGGACAGTGCTATTGGAAAAGGCGCGCGCATTTCATTTGCGGTGCCGGCCCGTTCTTAATATATACTTTTATCGCGATTATTTGAAAAACGTACAACAATACACCGAAATTGGGATTTATCGCGAGGCTTTGTTCATATTTCTTACTAATTTGCTATTATTATTTTGGCTGTATGCTATTATAATAGTTTGAAATTGTATCTTCATGCCGATTAAGGCGAAATATTGAGAGGAGAAATAACTATGCGTCGCGGACGAATATTCATATTTTTGATTTTGATCGTTGTGGTTGGTATTGCCGTTGTGGCGGTTGCCCTTGGATTATTTAACCCAAGTCCACAGGCTGTTGCAACAGAGGCGACAGGGGTAAAGGTGTACTATGCGGAACAAAATATCCCCCAAGGAACAACTATCACTGAGGACATGTTAGGTACATTTACGCTCCCAAAAGAAAATGTGGCAGAGGTCATGTTTACTGAGGGTGAAGAAGCTAACCTGGTTGATCAGGTAGCTCGGTTTACCTTAGATCCAGGTACATTGATTACTACATCCATGATTGGAGCAGGCGCTGGAGAACTTCCTGGTCCGGCGTGGGCTGTGCAGGTGCCAGCTGGAATGGTTGCTGTGGCGATACCTACCAATCGTTTGGCAGTTGCGGCATATGGTGTGAACGATGGCGCGCATGTGAATGTCAACACGTGCATGACGTTTGTGGATGTTGACCCAGCGTATCAATCCGTTCTTCCCAATTATGTGTCTGCGATGAAGGATGTTTATTTCCCCCCAGAAGGTCAACCTGTTATTTCAATTGAGCCTATCACGGCTGAGTTACCGTCTCGGCAAGGACGGGTGGAACTTGATCCCACGTTCCAAAAGCCGATTTATACGGTTCCTTCTGAGCTTCAACGGCCTCGTTTGGTTTGCCAAATGATTTTGCAAGATGTGATCGTTATGAATCTTGGTAATTTCCAATTGCAAGCCCCCGTAGCCGTTGATCCGAACGCTACCCCAGTGGCTGGACAGACTCAACAAGAAGCGGCTCCAGATATTATTACCCTGATGGTGACGCCTCAAGATTCGATCGCTTTAAACTATTTTGTTTATAGCGGCGCTGTCATCTCAATGACTCTCCGAAACCCAAATGACAACTCGCGTATCGAGGCTCAATCGGCAACCTTAACCAGTCTCTTGACGCAATATAATATCTCTTTGCCGTCCAAGTTGCCATATGCACAACAACCTCGTTTGGATGTCCTTGCACCGCCTTTGTTGCCAAACGATATTATCAATGTTCAACCACAACAATAAAACAATCTATCTTTGAGGTAAGTGCCTTATGCCTGCTGGCGAAAAAATCCGTGTCTTGATTGTGGATGATGTATCTGAAACACGTGAAAACGTAAAAAAACTTCTGCAGTTCGAATCCGACGTAGACGTTGTTGGAGTTGCGCGGACAGGCAAAGAGGCTATCCAGGTTTCACAAGAACTAAATCCAGATGTAGTTCTGATGGATATTAATATGCCTGATATGGATGGCATTGCGGCAACGGAAGCGATTCGCGCAAAGCAACCTGCTGTCCAGGTTATTATCCTGTCAGTGCAGAGTGATCAGAATTACATGCGGAAGGCAATGTTGGTCGGTGCGCGTGACTTTCTGTCTAAACCGCCGATGGGCGACGAATTGATTTCTGCCATTCGCCGAGCAGGCGAAATGGCTCGGATCGAAAAATCGAAAAGTTCTCAAGTTCAAGCCGTAGCGGCTTCAGGCAACTTGAACGGCACGTCTTCTGGATTTGGAGGACCAAAAGGAAAAATAATTACTGTTTACAGTCCAAAAGGTGGAGCGGGATGCACAACCTTGGCGGTTAATCTCGCGCTTACGTTGAACAATGGCGATACTCGTGTTGCCTTGGTGGATGGTAATCTTCAGTTTGGGGATGTCGCTGTTTTTATAAACGAACAGGGTAAGAACACGGTGCTTGACCTTGCACCTCGAGCTGACGAACTAGATGCAGAAATTGTAGAAGAGGTGATGGTAAAGCACGCTGCATCCGGACTTCATATTCTTGCAGCGCCAAGCCGGCCCGAGCATGCTGAAAAAATTTCAAGTGGACAATTTGCAAAGGTACTTGAATATCTAAACCAATTGTATGCGTATGTTGTTGTTGATACGGCATCGCTCCTGACAGACGTAACATTAGCGGCAATCGATATTAGCGATTTGATCGTGTTGGTGACTACCCAGGATATTCCGTCAATAAAAAATTGCCGTCTTTTCCTTGATTTGCTTCAAACTCTTGGTGTTGAACGCAACCGAATATTGTTTGTTATGAATCGGTACGACAAGCGAATTAATATTACACCAGAGCGTGTTGCCGAGAATTTAAAACAAGAGGTCGCCTTGACCATACCCTTGGATGAAGCAACAGCTACAAAAGCAGTAAACCGTGGGATTCCGTTTGTGCTTGATAATAAAAGCCAACCTGTTTCACGAGGTGTGTTCTTGTTAGCTGAGAGTGTGAGAGGACGTGTCGCAGCACAGGAATCCGGTGGTGAAGCCGACCGGGTAGGACGACGGTAATACTATTAATAGTTTATGTTTATGTTAATGAAGGAGATAGTGAAGCATGTCTCTCTTAAAGCGTATTGAACAAGGACAGGGTGGGTCTTCTTCAGGCGGACAGCCGTCAGATGCCCAAGGAGGAGGGGAAGGTTCCCGATTGTCCTCTTTGCAGGCGCGTCGTGTCAATGCCCCCATCACATCACCGCAGGCAGGTTCTTATTTTGACTTGAAAGTTCGGGTTCAAAACAAACTCTTGTCTGAGCTGGATCCGTCTATGGATATTACCCGTACTGATGATGTACGGCGTACGATTCAAGATCTCTTCGAACAAATTCTAGCGGAAGAGAATATCGTTTTATCCAGACCCGAACGCGCTCGCCTGTTTGAGCAGATTGCTGCTGAAATATTGGGGCTTGGTCCGCTTCAACCATTGCTTGAGGATGACACGATTTCTGAAATAATGGTAAATGGTCCCAAGAATGTTTATATCGAAAGAAAGGGAAAGCTTCATCGAGTCCCAGTAACGTTTGAGAACAACGATCATGTGATGAGGATTATTGATCGTATCGTTGCGCCTTTGGGTCGCCGTATCGATGAATCCAGCCCTTACGTGGATGCGCGTTTACAAGATGGCTCTCGTGTAAATGCAGTTATTCCGCCAATTTCACTTGTGGGTCCTGTCCTTACCATTCGTAAATTTTCCAAAAATCCAATTACCATTGAGCAATTAATTCAATTTGGGTCAGTGAGCGCCGAAGCAGTTCAATTCATGAAAGCCTGTGTTGAGGCTCGTCTAAATGTATTGATTTCGGGTGGTACAGGTTCAGGTAAGACAACTCTCTTGAATGTGATGTCCAGTTTTATACCGGACGATGAGCGAATATTAACTATTGAAAACGCTGCCGAGCTTCAGTTGCGCCAAGAGCATGTGGTGACCTTGGAATCTCGCCCGCCTAACATTGAAGGGCGTGGTGAAGTTAACATTCGAGATTTGGTTATTAATGCGCTCAGAATGCGCCCTGAACGTATTATTGTAGGTGAGTGCCGTGGCGGAGAAACATTGGATATGTTACAGGCTATGAACACGGGCCATGATGGTTCCATGACCACTGCTCATGCCAATACGCCGCGCGATGCTCTTGCGCGTGTTGAAACCATGTGTTTAATGGCCGGCATGGATCTGCCTGTTCGTGCGATTCGCGAGCAAGTGTCTAGCGCTGTTGATTTAATAATTCAGCAGGAGCGTATGCGTGATGGCACGCGTAAAGTTACCGCGGTTACTGAAGTGAGTGGCATGGAGGGTGATGTTATTACAATGACAGACATTTTTGTCTTTGAAAGTACCGGTATGGAGAATGGCAAAATTATCGGTCGCTTGCGCCCGACAGGCTTGCGCCCCAAGTTCATGGAAAAAATCGAGACCGCCGGCATCAACTTGCCGCCTTCCATTTTTGGGATTGGCGAACGTCGCCGATATTAATATTTGATATGACAGGAAACAAAGTATTATGAATCTAACGGTTTTGATTGTGGGCGGGGTGATCGTTATAGTTCTCTTGATAATCGGCGTTGTCGTTTCAATCAATAGTGAACGATCGCTGGTTGAAGAGCGACTGGGACGGTTCCTTGATGAAGATCAGAAGCCGGATGGGTCTGCCGGGGCAGAGGCGAGTCGGTCCATTGTTACTGAATGGATGAACCGTAGGGTGGCAAGCTCATCCATGGGCGACCGCGTAGCCAGGGAATTGGCCCGCGCGGATTTGAAATTTAAGGTAGTTGAATACTACGCTATGATCTTCATGTCTACGGTGGCTGTTGCGATCATTACATATTTAATTCAGCCATTGACCGCATCCCCGGTAATTGGCGGTGTAGTTGGTTTCTTTATTCCCAGATTTTATGTTAAACGTCAACAAGTCGTCAGATTAAATAAATTCAACGATCAACTGGCTGACATGCTTAATTTGATGGTAAATGGCTTGCGTGCAGGTTATTCTGTTATGCAGGCTTTGGAAGCCGTTAGTCGTGAGTTACCAGCGCCGATTTCCGATGAATTCCGCCGTGTTGTGCAGGAGATGCAAATTGGAATTTCTATGGAAAAAGCTTTGGAGAACCTCCTGCGTCGCATCCCCAGTGAAGATCTGGATTTTGTGGTAACCGCGGTAAACGTTCAGCGTGAGGTAGGTGGTAACTTGGCTGAAATTCTGGATACAATTTCGTTTACTATTCGTGAGCGCGTTCGTATCAAAGGCGAGATTCGCATTATGACAGCTCAAGTTCGCACATCTGGAGCTGTTTTATCATTAATACCGGTATTTCTTGGTATTGCTTTGTGGTTCATCAGCCCCGAGTATATTGGTACTTTCTTTGAAGCAAGCCCGGCTACTCCTCAGCCGATGTGTGGCATTATTGCTGTCGGTACAATTATTGGTATGATCATAGCTGGTTATTTCGTAATGCAGAAGATAGCGGATATCGAGGTGTAATATGAATATTATATATATACTTGGTGGACTTGTTCTGGTGGGCGCAATTGCAGTAGTGATTGTGAGTTTGCGAAGGAATGACCAGGGAGATGATTCCGACCCCTTACAGGCGCGCTTGGCTGAATTTATCCAACGCGGTGATGTCTCTTCTCTTGAAGAGATCGAGCTCTCGCAACCTTTCAGCGAACGTGTTTTGGTTCCGATTGTTCGCAAGATTGCAGAATTTTCGGTTCGCTTTACCCCTCAAAAGGCGATTCAGAACGTCACTAGAATGATGGAGCTGGCAGGAAACCCCTGGCCAATAGATGCCCCGACTTTTTTTGCGATTCGCTTTGTATTGGCGATAGTTTTTGGCGGTCTTGCGATTGCCTATCTTGTGATTTCGCCTCCACCCGATTCCAGTAAAAACCTACTCTACATTGGCGGCGCCGCCTTCATGGGTTCCTTCATACCTGCTTCGATGTTAACCAGCAGGATCACTAAGCGCCAAGCGGAAGTGCGCAAGGCAATGCCTGATGCGTTGGACCTACTGACGATCTGTGTGGAAGCCGGGCTTGGGTTTGAAGCTGCGATGTCAAAAGTGGCGGAGAAATGGGATAACGAACTTGCCCTGGCGTTTAGCAGGACGCTTCGTGAAATTCAACTTGGAAAGGTTCGACGTGATTCTTTAAAGGATATGTCTGACCGTCTTGGGATTGCCGAGATGACCAGTTTTGTCGCCGCGATCATACAGAGCGAGCAATTGGGCGTGAGTATGGCAAAAGTGCTGCGTATTCAGGCAGATCAAATGCGTATGAAGCGACGTCAATTTGCAGAAGAGCAGGCGCATAAAGCCCCGATCAAGATGATTATTCCGATGGCTCTGTTGATCTTTCCTTCCATTATGATTATCATTCTTGTCCCGGCCGCATTTCAGATCTTGGGAAGCGGCGGAATATAAAAATACTTTCGTGAGCAACATACCCTGGTCGTATCGTCTTTATCGATTGACCTGGAGCGGGCTGGATTTACTCTTTCCGCCGGTGTGTGGAGGTTGTGGAAAGGCTGGGTTTCGCTGGTGCTCAGACTGCCAGGGGCGCGTCCCGCGGATCGCCGAGCCGTTCTGTGAAAGATGCGGAATCCCCGTTCGCAAAACTGGTCTGTGTGAAAAATGCCAAACAAAACCGCCCGCGTATCGTTTGATGCGATCATGGGCGGTTTTTGATTCCCCCGTACAAAATGCGCTCCATACGATCAAATACCGCCGTAATGTTGGCTTGGCAGATTCGATCGCAATCCAATTGGTGGATTTTGTAGCCTCGTTGAAATGGGATATTGATGTTGTGATCCCCGTGCCGCTTGGACGCAAACGCCTCAAGGAGCGGGGTTATAATCAAGTTGCGCTAGTGGCGCGACCGCTGACATACGAATTGGGATTGGAATATGCGCCCAGGGCTTTATGGAAATCGCGTGAGACACGCTCACAGGTTGGGCTGACAATTTCTCAGCGGCGCGAAAATGTCTCGCAGGCGTATCAAGCTGACCCGTCGGTGGTGAAGCGGAAGTCCATCCTGCTGATGGATGATGTAGCTACGACTGGTTCCACGATCTCAGCGTCCACTGAGGCGCTTTTGTCTGCTGGCGCTCGTGAGGTCTTTGCGCTGACCATTGCGCGTGCACTTTCACATCATGATCTGACTCGTGTCTGACAATGGCGTGGCGCCTTGGCGCCACGCCATTGATAAAACTTTTCAGGAGGTAGTACCATGGCGAACAAAGTTGAAACACAGGCTCGTAATATGCGGTTGACGGATAATACGCGTGAGTATGTGGAGAAGAAAGCCGCCAAGCTTGAGCGACACCTTCAGGAAATTGACGAGATCAACGTTGAGTTGTCGCATAACAAGGCGGCACGCAACGCGAGTGACCGTCAGGTGGCGCAGATCACCGTGCGTGGTAAGGGATTTATCCTGCGTACCGAGGAGCGGGCAGACGACCTGCATGGCGCGTTTGATATTGCGCTTGAAAAAATGCAGCGTCAGATCGACCGCTACAAAGGCAAACATGATCACGGACGCGGCGATGGGCGTTCTGCCGCCGAAGTGTTTGAAGAGGCGGAACTGCCCGTTGACGATACTGGCGAGTTACTGCCCTTGATCGGGCGCCGCAAAAAATTCATAATTATTCCAATGAATGAAGACGAAGCGGTCGAACAAATGCGCCTGCTCGGGCATGATAATTTCTTCGTTTTCTTTAATGCTGAAAAAAATTCGATCCAGGTTTTGTACCGCCGCCGTAATGGATCATACGGCTTGATCGAGCCTGTTGTGGGTTGAGCCTGCCAATTGAACTACAAACCAGTGGCGCTTCGGCGCCACTGGTTTTATCAAGGAGCGAAAATGGATTTTGATAATAATACTGCTGATGATTATCCGGGCGCGCATATAGATGTCGAAGCGGTAAAAAAAATAATACTCGAATTAATAAAGGCGTTGGGGGAGGATCCGGACCGGGAGGGTTTGCAGAACACCCCCGATCGTGTTGCCCGCATGTATTCGGAATTATTGAGTGGTTACCGTGATGTGCCAGCCAGGGTCGTCAATGGCGCATTATTTGAAGTGCAATATGATGAAATGGTCATCGTACGCGACATCGAATTTTACAGCATGTGTGAGCATCATATGCTGCCTTTCATTGGGCGCGCGCATGTTGCTTATATTCCCAATGGCAAAGTGTTGGGGCTTTCCAAGATCCCGCGCATTGTCGATATGTACGCGCGCCGCTTGCAGGTGCAGGAGCGCATGACGAGACAGATCGCGGATTTCATCAGTGACCTGCTCAAGCCGCAGGGCGTGGCAGTGGTCATTGAGGCGATGCATTTATGTTCGATGATGCGCGGCGTGAAAAAACATGACGCGCGTATGACCACCTCCGCCATGCATTGGGCGTC
>Ga0137357_1000121_pt1 | contig 10242 bp, 10 predicted proteins | sample EasRivERMLT860_2_FD_104762 | JGI IMG/M metagenome (GOLD analysis project Ga0137357, IMG submission 104762) | Soil microbial communities from meander-bound floodplain in the East River, Colorado, USA - East River MetaG ERMLT860_2 | ecosystem: Environmental > Terrestrial > Soil > Floodplain ... | reverse complement strand
GACCACGGGAGCATTCCCAGGGCTGGCTGTCAGCCTTTATTGCCTGCTTGAGCCGGGCGACGAAGTCATCTTTATCAGCCCGCCGTGGTTCTTTTATGAGGCACTGATCCTGATGGCGGGCGGTGTTCCCAAACGAGTCAAGTGTGACCCAATCACATTTGATCTCGATCTTGAAGCAATCGAATCAGCCATCACAACCAGGACAAAGGCTATTCTTATCAATTCTCCAAATAACCCCACCGGGCGAATATACCCAGAGGCGACCTTAAAGCAGCTAAGCGATATCCTGTCACGTGCCAGCCAGAAGAATAACATGCCCATTGTGCTGCTCTCCGATGAGGCCTACAATCGGATCGTCTATGACGGGGCAAAGTTCATCAGCCCGATTCAGTTCTATCCACATTCATTCCTGATTTACACTTACGGTAAAACATTGCTCACACCGGGTCAACGCATCGGCTATATTGCGCTCTCGCCGGATTTTCCCGAGCCAGATCTCGTCCGTCAGTCCATTCTGCTGTCACAGGTGGTGCTGAGTTATGCCTTTCCAAACGCCGTGCTCCAATATGCGATCGGGAACCTGGAAAAACTTTCCATTGACATTGAGCACCTCCAACAAAAACGGGATAAGATGTTCGGTGCCTTGAAAGAAATGGGCTATCAGGTTCATAAGCCGGAAGGTACGTTTTATTTACTCCCTAAATCCCCTATTGAAGATGATGCGGCTTTTGTTGACAAGTTGACAGACCAACATGTGTATTGTTTGCCCGGAAAAGTAGTGGAGATGCCGGGGTATTTCAGAATTTCTCTCACCGCGAATGATGCCATGATCGATCGGTCACTGCCGATATTCAAGCGTATGCTGGAAAAAGTCGCTTCTTAAGTATCGTATACGACGTGCAACTTATTTCGCTTCATGATGCTCTCCCTGCTGTTGAATTAACTTTGCCACGAGACCGGTCCAACCGGTTTGATGACTCGCGCCGATGCCCGCGCCGTTATCGCCGTGGAAATATTCATGGAAGGGAATGTAGTCGCGCCAGTGTGGATCATTCTGAAAAGTCTCGTTGCCGCCGAAGACGGCGCGGTGCCCATTTTCGTCACGCTGGAAAATATTGATGAGACGATGCGAGAGTTTATCCGCAACTTGATTAAGTGCGATCTTATTGCCTGAATGAGTGGGATATTCGACAAGAAAGTCGTCGCTGTAATAGTGATGGAATTGTTGAATCGATTCAACGATAAGGTAGTTGACGGGGAACCAAATGGGTCCGCGCCAGTTGGAGTTGCCGCCGAACAAGCCACTATCAGACTCGGCAGGCAGATAGGAAACACTATACCTATTTCCATCCATATGCAACTCATAAGGGTGTTCTCCATAAATTCTCGAAAGCGCCCGCACACCATACGGGGATAAGAATTCGTTTTCATCCAACATGCGATACAACACGCGCTTCATGCGATGTCCGCGTAAGATTGCTAGCAAACGCCGTTGACCCATACGCGGTTCCTGCCAATGCGACACTAGCTTTGCCAGATCAGGACGACGGTCAAGAAACCATTCCAGGCGTTTTTTGAACTCCGGGACTTTGGCTAGCAGACTCGGTTCAATGGTTGCGACCGCGAAGAGCGGAATTAGTCCCACCATCGAGCGCAACTTCAGCGGGATGGTCGCCCCATGTTCAAGATGCAACACATCATAAAAGAATTCGTCTTCTTCGTTCCAGAGCGAAATCCCTTCTCCCGCAATATTGTTCATTGCCTCCGCAATATACAAAAAATGTTCAAAGAATTTAGTGGCGATATCCTCATAAGCAGAATCTTTCGTCGCCAGTTCCAGCGCAATCGTCAGCATGTTCAAACAGAACATGCCCATCCAACTTGTGCCGTCACTTTGCTCAATGCGTCCACCCGTTGGCAATGGTGCGCTGCGGTCAAACACACCGATATTATCTAATCCAAGAAAGCCGCCTTGAAACACGTTGTGAATTCAACTGGTAAGTGCAACAGATGTTTTATAGAACACCTCAAAGGGTGTTTTGAAACGCAGGGATTTGCGAGGTCTGAAATTGAGTCTGGACATAGCCTGTTCAACTTCTTTCATAGAGAAGGATTGGAAATCAGCTTTCTTGGGAAAGTATTGTCGGAGCAAACCATTCGTGTTCTCATTCGTGCCGCGTTCCCAAGCGGCATAGGGATGCGCGAAGTAAAAATTGAGTTTGAGCAATTGAGCGATTTGTTCGTGACCAGCAAACTCTTTGCCATGATCGGATGTCAAGGTATGCGCCTTGTCGATGACCGGCAATAACAATTTACAGACTTGCCGCTGAACGGCTTGGGCTGTTCGGCGAGGCACCTTTCCAAGTAAGGTAAAACGAGATTTACGTTCGGTGAGTGTTAACATGGCTTGTTTCTGCTTCCTGCCAATGAGTGTATCCACTTCCCAGTCGCCCAGGCGTTTTCTGGTGTTTACAATGGCCGGACGTTCTTCGATACTACGGCAATTGGGCAATTTGCCCCGCCGATCATACGTTCCGTAGCGTTTGCGACGTTTCTTTTGGCAACGCAGATGCTTATACAGGACACCACCTGCCTGCTTGTCTGACAGAACATGTTGATAGATCCACTCATGACTGATCCGAATGCCTTGTTCCTTTTTCAACCTGCCAGAGATTTGTTCCGGGCTCCAATCCTGTTTCAGCAACTTCTCTACAATTGCCCAAACTTTCGCAGTGATCCTGGGGACCGCTTTCAGTCGGCGTTCCAACGCCAGTTCGTGCGCCTGTTGCGGACGATAGCCACGTTGACCTCGATTACGTTTCAGTTCACGGCTCACACTGGCCTTATGAACCCCGACCACCTCGGCAATCTCTGTAAGCGAATGCTTGGTTTTCCGCAACGCATAAATCTGGTATCGTTGGCCTTGGGTAAGCTGGTGGTAAGTTCTCATAGTGCTCCTTTGACTTGGTCGTCTGAGAAGCATTATCTTACGCCAGCTTACCTCTCAGCAACTTTCAAGGTTGCACTTGTGAGTTGAATCTACAAACTCAATGGTGATTGAGTTCTGATTTTTCCAAAGACATTGCATGACGTGTCTCAAATGCGTAGATCTTGTGAGACGTAAATCCATCAAATACCGAATACAGTACGCCGGTCAACTGCGAGGTAACTCCTAACAAGAACACAGCCAAAATCGCGCTGTACAAACCAGCTTGATCGGAAAGGACCGAAAAAGCGATAACGAACATATCTAGAATATAGAAGGTCATGGCAATGAACGTACCTGCAAGGGCATTTCTGACCAATAAGTGGTGACGAAGCAAACTTGGAACTTGAAAATCAATATCGGCAAGTCGCCCGGTCGCGACCATCCCAGACATTTTGGCCGCTTCCGTTTCCCGCAACAGGTCCACTCTTTCGCGGATCGTGATGCGCAGGCGCTCGCCAATGGCAGCATAATGTCCGAGCAAGCCATTGGTAAAAATGCAACATGATGTAATCAGTACGGCTGGGGCAATGATCAATTGAATCGTTCGGACAATCATTTCAAGATTCATTCTGCCTCCATCCTTGTGTCGGAAATATAGTCTCACGTATTCATGATTTGTTACAACAAAAAACGCCATGATTTCTCACAGCGTTCGTAACGAAGTAGTGCGTTGCAGGTTGCTCCATTGAGAGTGCTTCATTCAATAGAATTATCTACCTGCCAAAGGAGAACCAATCCGACTTATGCCACGCACCTCAAATCAAGATTGCTTCCAATTACGAAATAATTTCAACAAATCATCCCGCTGTTGGGGCGCGAGGCTTTCCACTTTCAACTGACCCGTAACATGGATGGTCTGGCGCATTTGCTCCAAGTAATTTGTACAGTCATTGCATCCAGATATATGACGTTCAAAACGCACCAGCATATCGTCTGGTAGAGTTTCCTCAAGATAATCTGTCACCAATTCCACCAGTTCTTTACAAGCCATATCGTCGTCCATTAATGCTCCTGTTTTAGATAATTCTCCAGCGCCTGGCGCACTCTGGCGCGGGCACGATGGAGTAATACTCTTTGATTAGTCTCAGAGATGCCTAAAATGTTACAAATTTCCTGCGAAGATATTTCATCTATATCATGCAGGGTAATCACTGCCCGCTGGGCTTCAGGCAGACCGTTAATTGTCTGGCTGATCAGCTCCATAGTTTCCCCTGAAAGGAAAATCTCTTCAGGAATGCCCGCCCAAGATACAGGTGCAGCACCAGCGGCCCAATGGTTAGGCCACTTCTCAGCGGATGGATCGTTGAATCTTTCTGGAGCAACTGCCAGCGAGTCGGAAGTGGAGTTCTCGAAATCCGAAAACGCCAGCGAACGTTTCTCACGTTGACCGCGTGTCTTGGCTTTGTTGGTTAGGATTGTGAAAACCCGCGTCTTTAAACTGGAGCGCCCCTCGAAATTGGAAAGTCCCCTCAGCACGGCCATCCATGTCTCCTGCGCCAGTTCCTCCGCGATAGCATCATCGCGAATATACAGCCTTGCCAACCGCACAAGCGACAGATGATACTCCTCCACCAGTGAGGTGAAAGCTGTCTCATCTCCCGCGCGAAGAGACTCTACTAATAAGGCTTCGTCTATGGCCGTATTCATGGCTTTGACTCTTGAAAGAATACTCCACAATATCTGGACTGTCAAAGGTGATTTTGGGTTCATTTGCTCCCGAAAAATCCTTTGTTCGCTCATTGCTATGATTGCCACGTAGATTCGGACTTCATGTAGTCCACGTATCATTAGGCACTTTGCTTCGGTGATCACAGTTGCATTGGGATGTCTTCTGACCACAAGTAGTAGTACCTATGCACACAAAACAACATCGGATAAAAACGCGACTCCAGCTACTGTAGCGAGTCAACTGGCAAGAGGAGGGCCGATTTATGTGCACATCTGCGCGACCAATCCTTGTCATGGAATGCAAGATGCATCATGTCACAGCTAAATTCTTTGATCTGGCTGTAACACCTTCAGCAATGTTTCGTATTCCTCGCGACAACCCGGACACACATCCAAGTGCTGTCGAACCAGGGGCATGAAAATTAAAACATTTTCGCCTCGATCTACAGCCTCCGCAAACTGATCCAACACCGCAAAGACTTCTTCACATGAAGGTTTATTCGGCTTAACCGTAGCCAATGCTTTCAATTTGATTGCCATGCCTTCATCTGGTTGATACCATTTTTTAAAACGTCGACCAAACCATCTAAAAATAGAATTCATAATGCTGTTTCTTTGTAGACTTGAGAGCCAGTTTCCTTACTCAGTCGAAAGACTTTTGGTAATTCTTTGCCGGGCAGAATTTCCCGCTTTATAACCATGTATATCATCAACGTTTTTGCTTCAGCATAGCGGCAAGAACACAAAGGGCTTACCCACAGGGTTGCAGAAGATTCACAAACCTTGGAGTTATGAGTGTCAATCCGGCATCGTCGAAGAATCAGCTTTTGGTACGGATTCTAGGTGATTATTGCGGTTTATGATTCTAAAGCTGTAGAGTTTCGGTTGTCACAATCAACAATCCATGATGGAATTTTGGGAGGACGTTTACCAATGTGACGATGTACAAACGCGTAGGAATTTCAGCTCCTATCAATGCGACGGAAAGATATGAATGGTAAGCAATTTGTATTATCTAACAAAAACAAAAGACCACAACAACAAGTTGTGATCTTTTTAGTAGCGGGGGCAGGATTTGAACCTGCGACCTTCGGGTTATGAGTGTCTGTCCTGTATCGCTGAATTACCAGCTTTAGGTAACGATTTTAGGTGAGTATTGCGGTTTACGATTCTAAAGAGCCTATAGAGTTTTGGTTGTCATAATCGACAATCCGTTATAGGTTTTATAACATAGACAGAATATTGTATTGTTTTCTCAGATCATGACCCAGGGCTGTTTACTCACATCGTAACCCGGCGATACATGGGGGTACTCTGCAGGTAGTGATGCCAGATAGAGGCAGCTTCCTTGCACATCAATTCCAAATACTCCGGAAAGTTCATTAACCGATTTTGGAGACCTTTGATGGGAAGTTTCTTGATTGGCTTACGATCCACGAACGTTGCTAATTCTCGCTGCTTGCCATCCACCCAGAGGATCACCAAACAACCGTGAAGTTTTTGCTGCACATAGTAGCTTTGGTTGCCCAAATGAAAACAGCCATTCCGATCCAGTCTTCGGGTGTAGGTCTTGCCTGTTTGCAGCAACAGCCAGCGATCTGGATCGATGGTTTGGGGGACGGGCGAGAGAGCCGGGGCGTGCGGAAACTTCACCAGGGGAGGTTGGTTACCACAGGTGACCGCTTGGCTGGGTCGTTCATAGTTATAGAAGTGAACATAGTGTACATTGGTCACGATCGTGCTTTCCAGATCTTGCGGTTGCTCTTGGTATTGACATTCGTACTTGTAATTTCGATGATAGCGTTCGACAAAGGGGTTCTTCTGCGGATGATGTGGCGGGCAAACCTTTGGCTCGATTCCCAGACACTGCAGGAAGCGCAGCAGAGGAGAAGGAAAGTCTTTGGCGGTCCAACTTCCGACCCAACGAGGGTCACGATCAATGCGGATCCGATCTGGGCAACCATGTTGCAAAAGCATGCCGGCAACGGTTCGTAAGGCAGTTTCTGCGGTGTAATCGCCGCCTGGTTCCGATGCCACCACCGCGGATGACCCATGATCGACAACGTTGAGGATCTCCACGACATGCTTCTGCTTGCCTTCTGGATTGGCAGGTACTGAGCTGACATCATGAAAATCCATACCCCATTCGACTCCAGGTTCAGGACGTTCTTCGGGTTCCAGCTGGCGGGGGGAAGGGCGTAGGATGCGATGATGATGGTCTAGGATTTTCCAGATCGTGCGGGTGGAACGCGGTAATGGAATACCTGTTTGACGGAAGCTTGGATCTTTGTGCAGGTAATACAAGATCGTAACCGGACCTGGAATTCGCCTTAATTTCTCTGGTGGATGATCTCGGAGGTGGAGGATCTGATTCACAACATTCTCCGGCCAGACCGGCGACGGTCGCTTACGGGCGCGTGACTCTCCTTGCAGCACCTCCTGATCTTCCAGCGGACAACGACGAATCCGCTTCAGCCATTTTTTCACCCAGGCTTTGGAGCGACCTATCGCTTCTGCCAATTGGCTTTTACTCCATTCCGGATGATCCAACCACACCTCCCTCAATTTGCCTCGATCCACGATCCATTGTTCTTCCATCACGACCTGCTACTTTCGGTTTTACCTTTGGATACCCCCAGCACTGGACCGGGTTACGATGTGAGTAAACAGCCCTGGGTCATGATCTGAGAAAACAATACAGAATATTTATACAATACTATCGTTGATGACATTTTCTTCCTGCTTGGAGAAACCGATCCTACAATGCCGTATCATCATTTTATGAGTTCTCCAGTTTTCAGTTCTGCTAAACCCTGAATCGGAAGGGAATAGGAACAACATATTTTAAGTAATGTTGTTCACTGCAGAGCCATTACCTGCTTCGGCTAGAATCTTTGGTAACCGTTCACACTGAGAGTTGAGATTACAACCGTTGGTTGATTGACTGCCGTGCAATGAGCTGAAATGAGTGAGGAAATTTCGACACCCGCCACTTTATGCTGCTCATTTGTAGTGCGGGTTCGAATCCCGTCGGGACCGCCAAGAGTACCTTCCTTAGCCAATTATACATTTCGACCAAAGGGGGTCCCCTCTCAGGTGCCAAAAGAACCGAATTAGTTAGTTCGGTTCTTTTGTTTTGTTGGGCGTATCCATTCGACAAGTAAATTTATTTTTGCCGAATATCCCCTAACAACAAGTTTGCAATTGTTACGTGTTGCCTAGGTATACTCGCCATGAATTTTTAGAGCACAATCATTGCTCAGTGATTGGCGCAAGCAAGATGCCCTGGGAGGCAAGCGCTGTTTGCAGACGCGCCACCACGCTGGCAAAAGTTTGTCCATCCACAGGCATATGGATCATTTTTATAGCGCCGTCAATTTCAATAGTTTCGAGTTCTTCTTCTGAATAGAATTCAAGCATGTAATGCGGCGCGCCCAGAACTGCCACACCATCAATGATTACCAATTGAACATCAGCGGCTGTTGCACTCACGAGGGCATGGTATGGGTCATTATGATCGCCCTCGACCACCAACAAGTCCGCGCGCAGGCCTGACTGAAGAGCCCCCACCTCATCATCGATGCCAGCTATCTTTGCCGGGATACTTGTCACCATATCGACTAGCTGTTCGTCCGTGAGCCTTCCGTTTAGATGGTTCTGATTCCACTGATCAGCGAAATGCAGTTCGTCCAGCATGTTGCTGCTACCGGTGATGGCCCAATCGGGGGCTAGGGCAATCCGCACTCCTGCGTCGAGAGCCGCATTGATGTCTGCCGTTTGGCCGTGCAAAATGATATTGCTGACCGGTGACCAGACCAGCGACGTGCCGCCAGCGGCCATCGCCTGGAATTGGCTCGGGCCAAGCGGGATACCATGAATGATCGCTCCCTTTGGATTGATCAGCCCGTGCGACTGCATAAAGATGAACTCCTCAAGAGCAGTGGCATCCGTGCCTTCTGATAGATGAATGAACAGCGCCTCGTAGAACGGATTGGCAATGGCATATTGTGCGAGCCCGACAAACTGCAACCGGGCCAGTGGTTGGCTGGCTGGCGGAAGCGCAGTCGAATTGATAATGTGCTCGAGATTCAGTTCAGTTGTTCCATAAAAGCCGCTATTGTAATCCAGGTTGCGCACCAACCCGTGCATACATGGAACGGGATGGGTGGCTAAGATCGAAGTCGTACCACCCACCAAGGCTCGCATCTCGCCATAAGTGATCATGTCGCAGATATGACTTTCGGGGGCATTTATGTTACCTACCAGGTTCACAAAGGGAATCTTAACCTTTTGCAGATACTCTGGATCGGTTTGCCATTGAATATAGTATGTATAAACTTGCGGAGGTGTCCAGCGCGGCAACACATTCCACGGAACATGGTTATGCAGATCAATCAAGCCTGGAAAGATGATGCTCTCGGTATTGACCTTAATAATACTTGCACTGGGGTCAGGCATTTGATCTGTTACTTCAACAATACGTCCATTTTCGATCAGGATGTATCCGTGCTTGAGCACACCATCAGGCGTGACAATTGTTCCTCGCAACAAAATACTGCCATCACCTTCAGGCATTGCCGCGGCAGGCATAATAATTGTCAAAATCAAAATGACTGCCAGTGTCAGAAATATGGTAAAGCGGGATCGTTCTTTCATCTCATAACTCCTTCTATGAAATAATCACAATTTTTTGGAGGCTAAATCGCCACACCAAAGATTCCTATAGAATTCAATGGTGTAATCACAATAAGCGAAAGGCTCATCTATTGCCATGAGAATAACTCCTATTTTCGTATCTGATATTTCTTCTTCCAGGGCGTGGGAGAATCTCCTCTGAAAACAGCTGCTTAAGCATTAGATTGGATTCGCTAACAATGCTTTCCACTCAATCGCCTCTCTAATCAAGTCGTTATTCCGGAGGCGGAGGTGGTGCATTCAGCGTCAACCCCATACAGATTGTGGGGTACAAGAAACAATAATCAACATAGAAAGTCAACTCCAACGATGTATCTTCTTCCAACTGCACTGATTGCCCTTCAGACGCGGCAGCCCGCAATTTGGACGCAGGAGGAACAGCCATAACTTGAATGCTGCCAAGATCACCCTCCACTTGAACTGCGTAGCCATTCCAAACCCAGCAGGGGTAACGAAAAGATTGAGGATGTACCACCAGGAACCAGGTACCCTCCGCATTTACACCAAGAATGTCAACCGTTTGACCTTGGAGCAAAGTGCCGTAAGGAGGATCATATTCTGTGGATGGCCCAAGCCGGCAATTCGCGTTTCGCAGACCAGTGAGCGTTGGCGAGGAAGCCAGAAAGGGTGTTGTTACGATGAGTGGAATAAGAGTAGGTGTAGTTGGCATTGGTGGATTGGTGGGCGCTGGCGTCGAGGTTGGTGCGGCTGTCTCAGTCGGTGTTATCGTCAGAGTTACCGTTGGAATTGGTGTATTCGTCAAACCTTGCGTCCCGCCCGTTAGAGGTATGAATGGCAAGTTACCTGCATTGGCTATCAGAACATATCCACCGACTATTATCAATGTTCCAATGCTGACAGCCTTCCACAGAAACTTGAGAATCCGACTT
>Ga0137357_1000117_pt1 | contig 10454 bp, 7 predicted proteins | sample EasRivERMLT860_2_FD_104762 | JGI IMG/M metagenome (GOLD analysis project Ga0137357, IMG submission 104762) | Soil microbial communities from meander-bound floodplain in the East River, Colorado, USA - East River MetaG ERMLT860_2 | ecosystem: Environmental > Terrestrial > Soil > Floodplain ... | reverse complement strand
TGTGTTGGAAGTGGTTAACAAAAAAAGAGGCAAGTTCACTGACCCCGACGAATCCATGCTTTCGGTATTGGGCGCACAGGCAGCCGTCGCGATCGAAAACGCGCGCTTATTCCAGCAATCGGACTTGATCGCCGAGTTTGTCCATGAATTAAGAACCCCACTGGCATCCCTTAGCACTGCCACTTACCTTTTATTGCGCCCTGAAATGTCACGTGAACAACGCGACCAGATCGTCAACAATATTCACAGTGAAACACTACGACTTAACTCCCTCGCCTCATCCTTCCTGGATCTGGCACGCTTGGAATCAGGTCGTGTGCAATTCCGCAAGACCCGCTTCAGCGCCGCGGACCTGCTCTACGAAGTCAGCGATGTGATGGTCACCAAGGCGCAGGAGACGAACGTCCAGATCCGTGTGGATGTGCCGCACGACATGCCCCTGTTGGAAGCCGACCGTGACAAGATCAAACAGGTTTTGCTTAACTTGATGAGCAACGCCGTCAAATACAACCGACCCAATGGCTCTGTGATCGTCACCGGTAATTTTACGGCTACCGAAGTATCCCTGAACATTCAAGATACCGGCTTGGGCGTCCCCGAAGATTCCGTTCCACATTTGTTTGAAAAATTTTTCCGGGTGCGCGAACACGAAGGCAAAGTTGCCGGCACTGGTTTGGGACTTTCGATTTGCAAGCAAATCGTGCAGGGCCACAACGGACGCATTGAAGTCAAAAGCAAAATGGGCGTGGGCACATCCTTCAACATCTTTCTGCCCCGTGCGCCCCGCACCGTGCCACATACGGATGGGTAATCCAAAACGTTTTGAATAAAATATATAGAGCTCGCCAGTTTCTGCGGCGAGCTCTATATATTTTATTCATCCACGATCCACTGATCTCTACCCTTATTCTTCGCCTGATAGAGCGCCCGATCGGCGCGACTGAGAAAGGTTTGCCAATCTTCCTTCTGGACTTTATATTGTGCAATTCCCAAACTGATCGTGACGTTAAGCGTCTGATCGCCAACGATGATTGACAATGAACGCGCCTGCTCACATAGACGTTGCGCCTGCTCAATGGCAGCTCTCACTGTACTGTGCGGCAGGACGATTAAGAACTCTTCCCCTCCATACCGCCCAATCGAATCAGGATGCCGGATCTGCTGGCGCAGCTTCCCTGCCAGGTTTCGTAAGACTTCATCGCCTGCGGCATGACCATGCGTGTCATTGATATTCTTGAAGAGATCAATATCCAGCATCGAGATGGTCAGCGGTGTGCCGTAACGATCAGAGAATGTGACGGCATTCTGCAAGTCCACCATGATTTGGCGGCGGTTGGGGAGGAAGGTCAATGCATCGGTATGCGAGACTTCATGTACCTGCGCCAACACTGCCTGCAACTCAGTTTCTTTTCTTTCGAGCTTTTGTTTGGTCCGCTGTAATTCTTCAGAGACAACTTCCAGATCAGAGACAGCATGCGTAGGCTCGGCAACGAACAGCACGCGTCCATCGGGGATGGGATAGAGGAAACAAGTGTATCCGCTGAGACGATTCCCCTGACCAAGATCCAGCTCGCCCTGAGTCTGGAGGCGGTCATGCGTCACATTGGAAAGCAAAAGATCGAATACGGTTTTGCTCGAGAGGGAAAGATAATCCCGCAAGAGGCTGGCATCGTGCAAAGCTTCTCTGATCGAATCGAAGGCGGGATTCCAGGCGATCAATTTACCGCCGTCGCTTAATAGCACCAACAGCGAACGTGTGGATTTGATATACGCGTCAAGCCCGTGCTCTGCGAACAAAGCAATGAGCCTGTGGTTTTCGTCGTGTTTAGCGGGCACCGCGCCTCCCGAATTGACGCTCGAGCATATCCACAGAAAGATGGATCATCGTCGGTCGTCCATGCGGACAGGTGCGGGGCGAATCGCAGGCTTCGAGGTCGGTGAGCAATGTGCGTTGTTCTTCGCTCGATAACGTTTGTCCGCCTTTGACCGCCATACGTTTACACACACGCCCGGCAAGTTTTTTCTCGACCTCATCTTGCAGGGGTGCTTCGTCCTCTTCAAAATCTTCGACCAGCGCGCGCAATGCAACGGATGGATCGCTTCCCATAAATAACACCGGCATCGCGCGGACCTGGAATGTATTCGGTCCGAACTCCTCCACATCGAAACCGAAATGTTGCAACACGGGTAATTGTGAAACCAGCATCTTGGCAGATTGCGGCGGGATGGTGACAACTGCGGGGGTTAATAATGATTGTGATGGAATCTTTTTCAGATCATGTTGCGCCATCAATTTCTCAAACAACACGCGTTCATGCGCGGCATGTTGATCCACAAGATACAACCCATCGGGACCTTCCGCCACAATATATGTCGCCCCGATCTGACCAATGAGTCTCAATAAGGGAATTCGTTCAAACGTGGTTTGTTCACCATCACTGCGTACTGCGTTCTGCGTACCGCTGACTGATAACTGACTTGCACTGAGCCCAGTCGAAGTGTCACTACTTTCTTCTCTCTGCTCTCTATTCTCTCCCACCACTTCATCATGCCCAATCGCCCAATCCAACCCAACAAGAGACTTTGATTCAGATGGCACAGTGCGCGTCGTTCCCCACAAAGATGGCGCCACATTCGGGACAGGTGAATACGCCAGCAACGCCTTGCGTGCCGAGCGTTGTACAAAACTAAAAATCTTTTCCTGATTCCTAAATCGCACTTCAGCTTTGGCGGGATGCACATTCACATCCACTTCTTCGGGGTTAATCTCAAGGAACAAAGCCGTCATCGGGTAACGTCCCACCATCAATAAGGTGTGATATGCCTGTAACAACGCTGTGGTCAATGATATCTCATGCACCCAGCGACCGTTTATAAAGAACGTGATCTCTTTGCGATTGGAACGTGTCAGTGATGTTGGACTAATGAAACCCGTGAGCCGATAGCCTTCTTCCTCAGCCATGACCTCAAGCATCTGTTTGGCAACATCCACGCCATATAACGCGGCTAGGATCGCACGCCGGTCACCGTCACCGGTGGTTTGCAGGGTGACGTTTTTGCCATCAGACAATTTGATTCGTTTATCGGGATACGCCAGCGCGTAACGTGTCACTAACGCATCAATCGCGCGCCGTTCCGTAACATCAGCCTTCAAAAATTTCAAACGCGCCGGAACATTATAAAATAAATCTTCGACTCGGATCGTTGTCCCCACCGTAGTACCGATTTTAGTCGGCTTACCAGTTTTACCGCCCTCCACTTTTAAGCGCGCGCCTTCCTTTTCTTTTTTCACGCGGGAGGTCACGGTCATCCGCGCAACGGAGCCGATCGAAGCCAGCGCTTCGCCGCGGAAACCCAGTGTCAGCATGGAAAAAAGATCATCGGAGCGAACCAGCTTCGAGGTCGCGTGCCGCGCAACGGCTAAGTCCAATTCATCCGAAGGGATGCCCGAGCCATCATCCGCGATCTCAATTAATTTTCGTCCCGCCTCTTCCACACTGATCGTGATCGTATGCGCACCCGCATCTAGCGAATTTTCCAACAATTCCTTGACCACAGATGCAGGGCGCTCAATGACTTCACCCGCCGCGATCTGCGAGGCAACTTCAGAAGATAATAAACGAATAGGCATGTCACGATTATACCCGCCCTTCTTCACTACATTTGCGCACAGAAAACGGACGGGTATTATATAATCGCCCCATGCGATTCACAACCATCTTCTTTGATCTTGACGACACACTCTACCCCAACTCCACCGGCTTATGGAAAGCCATCAAGGAGCGCATGAATCTATACATGGTCGAACGCATGGGTCTGCCTGAAAAAGATGTGCCTGCCATACGTGAACAATATTTCAAAATGTATGGCACCACCCTGCGCGGTTTGCAGGCGCGCCATCAAGTAGACAAGGATGATTTCCTCGCCTATGTGCATGCAGTGCCCATTGAGGCTTACCTCACACCCAATCCGACTCAACGCGAGATCATCGCTTCGCTACCCAGCCGGAAACTGATCTTTACAAACGCAGACATTAACCATGCCCGACGCGTCCTCGCCGCAATCCAACTGGATGGACTCTTCGAGCAGATCATTGACATAAACGCTGTCGCGCCGTATTGCAAGCCCATGCCCGAAGCGTTTGCCATCGCGCAGGAACTCGCGGACGAACCCGACCCGCGCAAATGCGTGATGATCGATGACCTGCCGCGCACAACTCGTGCGGCCCTTGAGGTCGGCATGCCCAGCATTCTCTACGGCACCGATGAACCCACACCCGACGCCAGCGGTGTCTTCACCGATTGGAATCATTTACCGATATTGTTGAGTGAGTAGCGGAGTGCGTCGCACCAAACGGGTGAACTCACCCTATTAATCAGCATAATCCCATCGGTAGATGAGGCACATTAAGTAAGGTGCGACGCACCCTCACAAATGGAGAATCAAATGGAATCAAATAAAGTCGCCATCGCCGCTCTGCTTTTCATCGTATTGATCGTCGGCATCAATTTCGCGATGTACGCCATCGCACGCGGCGCCACCAAAGGCGGCGACTCACGCTGGATGGGTGCCCTGCGCGACTCACTGAGCAAACCGCTGGAAGGCACATCGAACAAATCCATGAGTGAGTTGCGCAAGCAAATCGAAGAACTGGAAAGCAAAAAGAAAACGGAATAGAAATATACCGCGACATTTTGCAGATTAACAATTAAACCGAGCAATCCTTGAAATCTATTTTGAACCACGGAGACACTGAGTCACGGAGTTTTTAAATTGTTTTTCTCAGTGTTTCCGTGTCTCCGTGGTAAAAACTTTGATGTTTTCAAGAGAATTATTTGCTCGATTATTTTGGAAAGATTCAATATGTCGCCTTGCAGGGGCGAGATAAATCGCGCGGCACACCAGGTAATTTCTTATATTTCTCATACGGAAGTTCTTCTGAAATTCATTATCCTTTAATCACGGCATAGTATCTTAATGGGATAGTCGCCCGCTTCTTAAAAGCGACTCTCATCTATCGGAGGCTTTTGTGAATAAAACAATCAAAATCGTTATCGGTATTTTTGTAGCAGTCACCCTGCTCTCAGGCTCATTTGCGGGCGGCTTTATCGCCGGTCATTTGATGCCGTCCAGCGGACAACTTCCGTTCAGCAACGAGATCCCAACTCCGTACACAACACCCACTGTAGTACCTGAACAACAAAACTCAACCCCATTTGAATTACATACGCTATTCGTACCTTTCTGGGAGACCTGGAATATCATCCACGATCAATATGTAGATCAGCCAGTGGATGATGTCAAACTTATGCAAGGCGCGATCAACGGCATGATGGAAGCGCTGGGCGACGAGCACAGCACCTTCATGGATCCGAAGACCTATGAAAGCGCAAACGCTGAATTGGCAGGGTCTTACGAAGGCATTGGCGCATACGTTGATACGACCGCCGATTACCTGACCATTATCAGTCCTATTCCGGGCTCGCCTGCTGAAAAAGCTGGTTTGCAATCTGGCGATAAGATCGTCAAAATTGACGGTGAAGATATGACCGGTGTGGATGGCGAATTGGCACGCCGCAAGGTGCTTGGTCCAGCGGGGTCCGTCGTTGTCATCACTGTGTCTCGCAAAGATGCCCCTGAACTTTTAGAGTTTTCTATCACGCGCGAGAAGATCGTTGTCAAGAGTGCTACTGGCAAAATGCTTGAGAACGATATTGCCTATGTTCAGGTCAATACGTTCGGCGACAATACAACCAGCGAACTTATCGCTACACTCACAGAGTTAATGGCGCAAAACCCCAAAGTTTTGATCCTTGACCTGCGCAACAACGGCGGCGGTTACCTGCACAGTTCAGTTGAAGTTGTCTCGCAGTTTGCATCTGAAGCTGAAGGCGTGGTCCTGTATGAGAAGTTCGGTGATGGGAATCAAAACGAATTCAAAGTGCTCCCCGGCGGACTTGCCACCGAGATCCCGATGGTGGTTTTGATCAACGAAGGTTCAGCATCCGCTTCTGAAATCACTGCCGGCGCACTACAGGATTATGGACGCGCCAAACTCGTTGGTGTGGTTTCCTATGGCAAAGGCTCAGTCCAAAATTGGATTCTGCTCTCGAACGATCAAGGCGCGGTCCGTGTGACCATCGCCAAATGGTTTACTCCGAATGACAACACGATCGAGGGCATCGGCTTGACCCCGGATGTTTACGTAACGATGACCGAGGAAGACTATAAAGCCAACCTCGATCCACAACTCGATGCTGCCGTTGAAACCTTGCTGGCGATACTAAACAACACCGCCATCCCCACCTCCATGCCGACACCGGTCAGCACGCCGATTCCATAAATCACGTGAAACGTCCCGAAGGTTTATTCAAAAAATTGGTTGAGACATTCAAACCTTCGGGACGATATATTCGCAACCCAGCGAATTGCATTACGTAGTTGTAACTGAAAGGAACGAACCATGTTTTTCTTTGATCCAATGTATCTGATCTTCATGATCCCAGCCTTCATTTTGATGGGCATCACGTCATGGTACGTGAAGCATGCCTACAACAAATGGAGTCAGGTCCGCACCAAAAGCGGACTCACCGGCGCGCAAGCCGCAGAACAATTGATCTCGCGTTCGGTATATTCCGGCGTTGAAGGCAGCGCTGAACTCCGCAACGTGCGCGTGCTGGGCATCGGAGGCAATCTCACCGATCACTATAATCCGCAGGATAAGACTCTCCATTTATCGCCCGGTGTTGCAAACAGTCCGTCTGTTGCATCAGTGGCAATCGCCGCGCATGAACTCGGTCACGCCCTGCAAGATGCTGAAGGCTACATCCCGCTTCGCTTCCGCTCCATGCTAGTTCCGGCTGTCAGCATCGGCTCGAACCTTGGCTGGGTGCTCATCATGGTCGGGCTTATCTTCTTCCGTTCCACCAGCCTCGGACTCAATATTGCCTGGCTCGGTGTTTTGTTCTTTGCGGGCGGCGCGGTCTTTGCTCTCGCCACACTTCCCGTTGAGTTCAATGCCTCAGCGCGCGCAAAAGAACTGCTCGCGCAATCCGGCATCATCCGCACTGATGATGAAATGCGCGGTGTCAATCAAGTCCTCAACGCCGCGGCGCTGACATATGTTGCCGGGCTTGTCACTGCGATTCTGCAATTGCTCTATTACGTGCTCCTCGTCGGCGGCGGTGGCAGGCGCAGGGGTTAAACTGGCAAGTGCGTCGCACCTAACGAACGCAGGCTTCACCCATAATTGGCAAAATCTTCGCAATAAGAGTTTCGTCGTCAGCAAAGTGCGACGCACCCTCTTGGCACAATAACAAACACCCGCGCATATCCCGCGGGTGTTTGTGTATAATCCTTCCAGTATGCGAAAATTCATCACCCTGCTTGTCATCTTCGCCACAGCCGCTTTCGTATATCTCAGTTTCGGAGAATTTGAAAGCGCTGTAAAAACGCTTCAACATGGAAATATCTGGTTCGTTCTGCTTGCTATTCTCATTCAATGCGGCTGGTACTTTGTCACAGGCCTCACATATCTTTCTTTATATCGTATCTTTGGCATGGATGGGACGTTGATCCAAATGACGCTCATCTCTGCCGCCGCAAACTTTGTCAATATTGTGACTCCCAGCGCGAGCATGGGTGGGATTGCTGTCTTCATCAGCGACGCAAATCGCAACGGAAAATCTCCGGGAAAAGCAACCGTGGTCAGTATGTTGTTCCTCTTTCTGGATTATATTGCCTTCCTGGTTGTCCTCACACTCGGGTTGATTGTTCTCTCCCGCCGCAATGATCTCAACGCATCGGAGATCACCGCATCCATCATCATATTTGCCATTGCGACAGGGCTTGGCTTTCTGCTTTACCTTGGTTCAAAATCTGCCAATGCCCTGGGCAACGCCCTCGCGTGGCTGGCAAGACTCGTCAATCGGATTGCGGAACCTTTTATCCAGCGCGCTTACCTCAGCGAAGCGCGCGCCCATGAATTCGCCCACGAAATGGCAACCGATCTTAAATCACTACCAGAGAAATCACGCAGTCTGATCAAACCTTTGATATTCGCATTCATAGGCAAAGTACTTTTGATGTGTGTCCTGATGACCACCTTCCTATCTTTTGAAGTTCCATTTACAGTCGGAACGATCATCGGCGGTTTTTCCATCGCCTATCTTTTCCTTATCGTCTCCCCCACACCCTCAGGCATCGGCATTGTCGAAGGTATCATGCCGCTGGCGCTCACTTCTTTACGCGTACCCTGGAGCGAGGCGGTCATCATTACGCTCGCGTATCGCGGCATCACCTTTTGGTTGTCTCTGGGAGTTGGCGCGATCGCATTGCGAATCTTAGATCGAGAAAGCCAATTGACCCATGCCCATTAATGCTCTTTTGGATTTCTGGAAACGTGACCCGGATACGGCTCCCAATCTTTTCGCCTGGCGGACTCTGCCTCCTCGACCCGCACAAACGCATCCCTTCCCGACCGATCTGCCTGCTCCTGTTTCTCAAACCTTGATCGCCGCTGGGATCCATTCGCTGTATTCCCATCAGCTCGAAGCATGGACACATTCCCGCGCCAGTGAAAACATCATCCTTTCCACCGGCACCGCCTCTGGCAAGACCCTCGCTTACAACCTGCCTGTTATTGCATCACTTCTTCAAGACTCTAACGTGCGCGCCTTATATCTCTTCCCTACGAAAGCATTGGCGCAAGACCAGTTATCAGTTATCAGTCATCAGTTGTCATTCCTTCAATCACTGGTCACTGATCACTCGTCATTGATTACTGGCATCTACGATGGCGATACGCCAGCATCTGCAAGACCCGCCCTCCGCAAGAATGCCCGCATCGTGTTGAGTAATCCCGATATGCTTCATACTGGCATCCTGCCCCATCACACCAACTGGCTGGAGTTTTTCGCTAATCTCAAATTCATCGTCATTGACGAAGCTCACACCTATCGTGGTGTCTTTGGCTCGCACGTCGCCAATGTCATTCGCAGACTCAAACGTGTAGCAAATTTTTATGGTGCGAAACCGCAATTCATTCTTGCATCCGCAACCATTGGCAATCCCAAAGAACTCGCCGAAAAACTGATCGAAGAATCTGTCACACTCATTGACAACGACGGCTCCGCCCGCGGACCACGTCACTTCATTATCTACAATCCTCCGCTCGTGGATAAAGCCCTCGGCTTGCGTAAATCATCTTTACTTGAAGCCGTGCGGCTGGCAAGGGAATTGGTCAATAGCAATGTTCAAACGGTGGTATTTGCACGATCCAGAAGAAGTGTTGAAATCATCCTGAGTTATTTACAAGGCGAACTCACCCCAGACTCCAGCATTGAGTCACCACTGATTCCTTACGAGTCACTGCCCAATCCGCGTTTTTTCGTTCGTGGGTATCGCAGCGGTTATTTACCATCCCAGCGCCGTGAGATCGAAAAAGGACTCCGCGATGGCTCGATCAAAACTGTCGTTGCCACAAACGCCCTCGAATTGGGAATCGATATCGGCGGGCTGGGCGCAGCGATCCTCGTCGGCTACCCGGGAACTGTCGCTTCAGCGAGACAGCAAGCGGGTCGGGCGGGACGCGGACTTGAATCCGCAGTAGCAGTGCTGGTTGCGTCAGCAAGTCCGCTCGATCAATTTCTAGCACATCATCCCGAATATTTTTTTGAGCGTTCGCCTGAACAGGCGTTGGTCAATCCCGATCATTTATTAATTCTGTTGGAGCATTTGCGTTGCGCGATGTTTGAGTTGCCGTTTCAAAAAGGCGAAGGCTTCGGCACGATTACCGCGCAAACGGTCGAAGAGTATTTAAATTTTTTGGTTGAGAACCACGAAGCGCATCTTTCGCAGGAAAAATATTTTTGGATGGCAGATCAATATCCTGCTGCGAATATTTCGTTGCGTTCTGCATCGCCGCAAGGTGTTGTGCTGCAAACGGTCAACGATGAGCACGCACAAACCGTCGGCACCGTGGATGGTGAAAGCGCGGTGTGGATGACGCATCCGGGTGCAATCTATTTGCATGAAGCGCAACAATATTTTGTCGAAGAATTAAATCTTGAACAGCATATCGCGCGCCTGCGTCCAATCGCCAGCGATTACTACACCGAACCACTGCGCGGCACAACGGTTGAAGTGCTGTCCACATCAGTTCAAGCCGCCGTCCTCGGCGGCGACAAAACTTGGGGCGAGTTGCAAGTGACCACACAGGTCACGGGCTTTCGCAAACGCCGCTGGTACACGCACGAAAATTTGGGCGAAGAACCGCTTGACTTGCCGCCCTCTGAATTGCAGACGACTGGCTATTGGCTTTCACTTTCTGAAGAGACCATCACACGTCTGCGTGAAGCTGGAGCCTGGACCAACGACCCGAACGACTACGGTCCCGATTGGAGCAAGGTCCGCGACCGTGTGCGCGCACGTGATAAATATACCTGTCAGGTCTG
>Ga0137357_1000116_pt1 | contig 10480 bp, 9 predicted proteins | sample EasRivERMLT860_2_FD_104762 | JGI IMG/M metagenome (GOLD analysis project Ga0137357, IMG submission 104762) | Soil microbial communities from meander-bound floodplain in the East River, Colorado, USA - East River MetaG ERMLT860_2 | ecosystem: Environmental > Terrestrial > Soil > Floodplain ... | reverse complement strand
GACGAGGATAAGGGTTCTCCATCGCGAGATGGAGTTAAAGACGCCTGTGGCGTCTGAAAATCGACAGTTCAGCGGAAGCCCTTCGGGTGTGCCATCACCTGTTTTATCTTTCCCTCCGAAACTCAACTTTGCAACAACACCGCGCAAGTAATTGCACGGGCAGAAATGCAAAGAATGGCATATACGAGACTAGAGATTGGAGACTCAGATGAGTTGCTGATCTCTAATTCTCCAATCTATACTTACTCGGAGGAATCCCCCATGTGTGGAATCGTCGGATATATCGGGCCGCGTGACGCGACACCGATTATCATCAATGGCCTGAAAAGGCTCGAATACCGCGGCTATGATTCAGCCGGGATCGCGGTCATTAACAGCGACCAGCTTGAAGTACGAAAAGACGCGGGCAAGTTATCCCAATTAATCGATCTCGTCAGCAAATCCCCCATCAACGGTGCGCCAGGAATTGGTCATACGCGCTGGGCGACGCATGGCGCACCCAACGCGCGCAATGCCCATCCGCATCTCGGACAAACCAAGCGAGTCGTCGTTGTGCAGAACGGCATCGTTGAAAACTTCCTTGAACTCAAGGATGAGTTGATGGCAGAGGGCGTGGAATTTCAATCTGAAACAGATACCGAAACCATTGTGCATCTGGTGGAACATTATCTTGCCACCGGCATTGGGTTGGTGGAAGCCGCCCGCCAGACATTCAACCAAATTCGAGGGGCGAATGTGGTTGTGCTCATATCTGCGGATGAACCGGATAAGATCGTGACCGCGCGCATTGGCAACGCAGGCGGCGTTGTGCTTGGGATGGGTGAGGGTGAAAATTTCATCGCCAGTGACACACCAGCCATTATGGAGCATACCCGTCAAGTGATCTTTTTGGAGTCGCGTCAAATGGCAGTTGTGACTCGCAATACAATGACCATTGAAACATTGGATGGCGCAAAAGTGAAGCCCGTGGTGCATACCATTTCATGGGATCCGGTTGCGGCAGAAAAAGGCGAATACCGTCACTTTATGCAAAAGGAAATTCACGAGCAGGTGCGCGCATTGACAGACACCCTCGCGGGACGCGTGGATTTCGCGAACGGAAAAATTCGTCTGCCCGATTTGAAATTGACCGAGGAACTTGCCAGGAAGATCGAGAAGATTTATATCACCGCCTGCGGTACTGCCGCGTATGCAGGCATGGTTGGAAAGTATTTGATCGAGAAGATCGCGCGCATCCCTGTTGAAGTGGTGATCGCCTCAGAGTTCCGATACAGCGACCCGATCTTGAACGACAAAACTGTGGTGCTCGCCATCTCACAATCCGGCGAAACCGCCGACACGCTCGCCGCAATGGAAGAGGGACGCCGCAAAGGCGCGATCATCTGGAGCATTGTGAATGCGATCGGTTCACAGGCAATACGCGTAGCAGATGGATTTATCTCGATGCAAACCGGACCCGAAATTGGCGTGGCTTCCACAAAAGCTTTCACCGCCCCGCTGGTTGACCAATATATGCTGGCTATTTTGCTTGCTGACTTGCGCGGCACAATAGATGAAAAGACCCGTAAAGAACTGGTCTCTGACTTGCGGCTTGTGCCTGATCTTGTGGGCCGCACATTGGATCGCGAAGATGAAGTGGAAAAAGTGGCACATGCTCTGAAAGATATTCGCCACTGCCTGTATCTTGGACGCGGCATCAACATGCCCATTGCCTACGAAGGGGCGTTGAAGCTGAAGGAGATATCCTACATCCACGCCGAAGGCTACCCGGCCGGCGAGATGAAACATGGTCCTATTGCGTTGATCGATGAACACATGCCTGTTTTGTGCATTGCTCCGAAAGACCCCTGGCATGAAAAAATGATCTCACAGATACAACAAGCCAAGGCACGCGGCGGAGTTGTGATCGCTGTGGCAACAGACGGGGATGAACTCGTTGAAGGGATGTCAAACCACGTCATTTGGGTCCCTGAAGCGCCCTGGATGCTCTCGCCTGTCATTACTGTTTTGCCCCTGCAATTGCTGGCGTATCACATCGCCACCTTGCGCGGGTTGGATGTTGACCAACCAAGAAATCTGGCAAAAAGTGTAACAGTGGAATAAAAGTACTCCCGTAAAATATCGGTATACTAACGTGGAGCTGATCAATCAGCTCCACGTTTTTCATTCTTACCATTTTTCCGGACTGCAACCTCGTGCAATGTTTGTGCAATGATGGATTTGAAATTTCATATATACTGGCTACTTTACAAATTAGCAATCCCTGCAATCCTTTCATATATGTTATGGGGTTCAGAGTAACAAGGCTTGTCATTTTCCGTCATGTCACCATACAATAGGTAAGTAATCTATCAAGTAAGGAGCTTTATATTATGAAGCATAAACACACCGAAAAAGGACAGGCGCTGGTCATCATTGCCCTGGCAGCAGTCGTATTGTTTGGTTTTGCCGCTTTAGCGATCGATGGAAGCATGGTGTTTTCCGATAAACGCCACGCTCAAAACGCCGCAGACACTGCTGCATTGGCGGGTGCGCTTGCGTTTACGCGCGGCAATGATATTACCTCCGCAGCGGAGGCTCGTACCACTTCCAATGGCTACGATAACAACGGCACATCCAATGTAGTGACCATTGCAATCACAGATGTTCCTAATTCGGGATGCCCAGGAAAAGCAGAGGGGAAATTAATCACCGTGAATATTGAATCCACCGTGCAGACCACGCTCGCCCGCGTGGTTGGCACAGCCCAAATTACAAATAGAGTCAAAGCCACAGCCCGTGGTTGTGGCTACATTGTCGCCCCATTGTTCAGTGGCAATGCAATCGTTTCCCTCAACCCAGCCAACAATCCCTGCGCCTTCGACAGCGGCAACAGTAACGCCGCGCATTGGAAAATCCAGGGCAGTGGTATCTTTTCAAACGGGTGCGCATACTCCAAAAATGGCAACTCAGTTACATTGGATCCGGGAGAATGTGTGACAACGGTGGGCACGGCAAGCAACTTTTCATGTTCACAGCAGTCCCCGCCAATTACGCCTGAAGAGGTATTGGCCATCATGCCCCCCAATCCTTGCGATGGCGATCCGGGAGATGTTGGACTTCCACAAGGATCAGGCGTGAGCTCTGGCGGCAGTGTGACCTTTAGCAACGGCGTCTATTGCATCTCCAACATGGACGCTCTGGATCAAAAGGATGTCAACCTCATCAATGCCACGTTGTATGTCACCGATCTCGATTTCAGCCTTAAATTTGCAGGTGGTGGTGGATTCTCAGGAACCCCATCCAGCAGTGGCGACTTTACCAACTTCTACATGGTTATTGCGATTGCTAATCCACCTTGTCCAGACTTTAATTCCCAAAACGCCCAGGTGATTCAATTCAGGGGCAATGGTTCCGGTACGTTCTCTGGAACCATTCTGGCCCCGTCGGCTTGCCTTGACCTGCGCGGGAATGGCGAAACGAGCGGCATTCATTCCCAGGTGATTGGTTATAATGTAACCACGAATGGTGACGCTGAGGTTTATATCAATTACAACGAAGACGAAAATCATAAGAATCCCTATATTCCTGCCGTTACCATGTGGGAATAACCGCAATACATATCAAAAAGCGACGTCTAACGGCGTCGCTTTTTGATTCAAATATATCGCAATGAGAGAAACTATCATCACCAGAAAACCGGGCGGGTTGTTTGACAACCTTCCCGGGTTTTTTTCAGTACTTTTGGATAACAAACTGTAACATTTTCTCATCTCAAAATAAGATAAAATGTAGCTGGTTCTTCTGTTTTCAGATTTGTAAGGAGTATTTATTATGAATAAAAAATCCAGCGAAAAAGGACAGGCATTGGTCATCATTGCATTGGCGGCGGTCGTGTTGTTCGGTTTTGCCGCTCTGGCGATCGATGGAAGCATGGCATTTTCCGATAAACGCCACGCTCAAAACGCCGCAGACACTGCTGCATTGGCGGGTGCACTTGTCTTTACGCGCGGCGGTGATAATATTGCTATTACCTCCGCAGCGCAGGCTCGAACTACTTCCAATGGATATGATAACAATGGCACATCCAATATCGTAACCATTGCAATCACAGATGTTCCAAATCCGGGATGTCCAGGAAAAGCAGAGGGGAAATTAATCACCGTGAACATTGAATCCAAAGTGCCAACAAGCCTCGCCCGCGTGGTTGGCACAACCCAAATTACAAATAGAGTCAAAGCCACAGCCCGCGGCTGCGGCTATATTGTCGCCCCATTGTTCGATGGAAATGCAATCGTCAGCCTCAAACCTAATACAAACCCTTGTGCATTTGACAGCGGTAATAGCGGTGCAGTGCATTGGAAAATCGAAGGCGCCGGGATTTTTTCAAATAGTTGCGCTTATTCCAAGAATGCCAATTCTGTTGATATAATTGGGGGCTGTGTAACGGCTGTTGGTTCTTCCAGTGGTTTCGACGAATGTTCGTATCCAAATCAATCATCCCAAGCAGTTAGTTATCCTGCGGATGTGCTCGCAATCATGCCACCCAACCCTTGTACTCCAGGAGGTGTCGGACTTCTGCAAGGATCAGGCTCGACCTTCAGCAACGGCGTATATTGCATCTCCAACATGGACGCACTTGATAAAAAAGATATTGTACTAAACAACGCTACTCTCTATGTCACCGATCCTGTGTTTGATTTGAAGTTTGCGGGTAGCGGGGGGTTTTATGGCACCGCCACGCAAGGCGGAGATTTTGATGACTATTACATGATCGTTGCATACAATCCAACTCCATGCCCAAGTTTCACATCTAATAATACCCAGGTAATCGAATGGCGCGGAAATGGTGCAGGTAGTTTTACTGGCACGATCCTAGCGCCATCTGCCTGCATTGACTTGCGCGGGAATGCAGATCAATCCGCTATGAACAGCCAAATTATTGGCTACATTGTTGGCTCAAATGGTAATGCTGAGGTTTATATTAAATATAACGAAAACGAAAATCATCAGGATCCTTATATTCCAGCCATTACCATGTGGGAATAACTGGAAATGCAAAATCAAAAAGCGACGCCGAGTAGGCGTCGCTTTTTGATTCAATTGTATAATACCTGCCAATTCCACTTCAAGGAGTCAACCGCATGCGCCCAGAATGGGACTCTTACTTTATGAAAATCGCCTACGCCGTATCCGAACGTAGTACTTGTGACCGCGCGCTTGTCGGCTGTCTGCTTGTACTCGAAAAACGAATCCTCACCAGCGGATTCAACGGCTCCCCTGCCGGGCAGGAACACTGTGACGAAATTGGTCATTTGATGGTGGATGGACATTGTGTCCGCACCATCCATGCCGAGACGAATGCCATCATCCAGGCCGCGTTGCATGGCGTTTCCACCAAAGGCTCGACATGTTACGTGACGCATCTGCCCTGTATTAATTGCACAAAGGCGCTCATCAATGCAGGCATTGCCCGCATCGTTTATAGTGTTGCGTACCGCACAGATGAAAATGCAATGAATTTTCTAAAGGCGGCAAATATCGAGCTTGCACAAAAAGAATTTCTACCTGAATGAATAAGTTGACTGCCCCTTCTTAACCAGGGGCAGTCAATTCAAACACCGGCAAGCGGAACGAAATTACTCGTTCGGTATCATGAACCACAACAGCAGGTAGATCAGGATACCTGGCACACCGCCGGGGATGAATGCAATAAACATCCCCAGGCGGAACCAGAATGCACTAATACCGAAGAACTCCGCCAGTCCACCACATACACCTGCGAGCATACGGTTGCTCCGTGAACGCCGTAAAACCTTTTTTTGACTTGTCATCATTTTCAACTCCTTTGTCTTTTGTTTTCATAAATATTTACGCAGGCGGATGGAAAAAGTAGCAGGGATTTTTATACATTGCGGACGTATTTTTCGAACCAGGCGAGAGTCCGTTCCCAGGCATCCTGCGCGGCTTCAGGGTTGTAGCGCGTGCCCGTGTCATTATTAAATGCATGATCAGCATTGGGATAGATAATTTTCTCGTAGATCTTGTTGTTCGCTTTCATCGCTTCTTCAATTGCCGGGATGCCGCCATTAATGCGTCCATCGAGTTCGCCATAGATGCCAAGCACTGCGGCGTTAATATTAGGCACATCTGACGTGATAGGATGTGGTCCATAAAACGGGATGGCCGCGAGCAGTTCAGGCATATGCACAGCGACCTGCCATGTCACACCGCCTCCAAAACAGAAGCCTGTCATCCCTACGCGGGCGGCATCTGCAAAAGATTGTCCCTGGAGATATTGCCAGCCGCTTTTGAAATCCTCCACGAACTGACCGGGATCAATATTCCCCAATGAGCCCGGAACATTTTCTGAGCCGACTGCGGCGGTTCCTCCCTGCCGCGACAACAAATCCACAGCGAGACCAACGTATCCCGCCTTCGCGAATCGCCGCGCGACATCCTGGATGTGTGGCGTGAGTCCGCGATTCTCGTGACAGACCAAAATCACGGGCGCTGCGCTCTCGTTCGATGGTCGCGCAAGGTAGCCAATGATGTTCGTGTCAGCGGCTGGGATTTGAATCTCACCAGCGATAATTGCCGGGTCATCGGGCATCACTGTTCCATAGGCGGATGCAGATGGAGCAGAGTCAGTTGGAACAGAATCAGCTGTCGGTGAGTCTGAGGCGGTTGGTCCTGCTGTTGGTGAATCTACTGCAGTCGGAGAGTCGGTTGGCGCGCTCGCCCTAGTTGTTTCTTCAGGCGGAGGCGCACAGGACGCCAAAATGGAATTTGCGAGGATCAGACTGCCCGTCACAGAGGCGATCAATTTCAAGGCATCGCGCCGCGAGAGTCGGCCTTCTTCATAATCTTCGGCAAATTCATCTGCCAGGTAACGTTGGAAAAGGTTCATGTCAACTCCTCTAAAGTTAAGCACACAGTGACATTCGTTTCCCCGAAACTGAACTCGCATATTTTATAGCCATTGAATCGGATTCCGTCAAGCCTGACGAATTGTCGGATCTCGGGTAAAATGGCGGGACAAATAAACTACCCAAGAGGTATAAAAACAACCATGAGAGCATGATTTACTCCAACCACCCAAGGCCTGCATCTCTGAAATCCATTGCGGATGTAACCCACACCCCCTTCTGGCTTGACGACCCAGCCAAACCCAACCCCGAACCACAACTTAATCAAAATATTTCCACTGACCTGCTCATTATCGGCGCAGGTTTTGCAGGCTTGTGGACCGCCCTCCTCGCAAAAGAGGCAAACCCCAGTCGCGACATTGTTCTGCTCGAAGCAGGTGAAGTCGCCAGCAGCGCAAGTGGACGCAATGGCGGTTTCATGGACGCGTCCATCACTCACGGATTTCTGAATGGCTTGTCGCGCTGGCCCAAAGAGATCGCTATACTTCACGCTCTTGGAGTAAAGAATCTGGCGGAGATCGAAACAACAATTAAACGCCTTGGCATTGAATGCGATTATCAACGCGTCGGCGAAATTGATATCGCCACCGAGCCATATTTGCTGGATGAGTTCAAACAATTTATAGAACTCGCAAAACCATATAACGTCAATTTTCAGTATCTTGACCGCGACCAAATCCAATCCATAGTTAAGTCTCCGATCTTTATCGGTGGTATAAAACGTCTCGACTCATCCATTGTCAACCCCGCCCAACTCGCCTGGGGACTTCGCAAAGCCTGTCTCGACCTCGGCGTACTATTGTATGAACACACGCCCGTCACAAAACTCGTCGAAGAAAAGAATCATGTCCTCGCTCACACATCGCACGGGCAGGTCCGCGCGCAACACGTAGCACTTGTCACCAACGCCTTTCCGCCATTGCTCAAAAAAATTTCATATTATGTTGTGCCTGTTTATGATTACGTACTCATGTCCGAACCGCTCACGCCCTCGCAACGCGACTCCATTGGCTGGCATGGACGCGAAGGCCTCAGCGATGGCAACAATCAATTCCACTACTTCCGCACAACAGTAGACGGACGGATTCTTTGGGGCGGGTTCGATGCCATCTATTATTGGAATAACGGCTTCGGACCTCATTTGGAAAATAGACCCGCTTCCTTCGCCCATTTGGCTGAACACTTCTTCCAGGCCTTTCCCTCGCTGGAAGGGATTCGCTTCACCCACGCCTGGGGCGGCGCCATTGATACCTGCTCGCGCTTCAGTCCCTTTTGGGGAACTGCTCATCACGGTAAGACCGCCTACACCATGGGCTACACAGGTCTCGGAGTCGGCGCAACCAGATTCGGCGCACAAGTGATGCTCGATTTATTGGATAACAAAAAGACCGAACGCACCCATCTTGAATTCGTCCGCACCAAACCGCTGCCATTCCCGCCTGAACCGCTGCGCTCCATCGGCATAAACCTCTCGCGCTGGTCTCTGGACCAGGCAGATCGAAATCAGGGAAAAGAAAATCTCTGGCTCAAAGTCATGGACTGGCTTGGGCTTGGATTTGATAGTTAAAACAAAATGCTTCCGCAGGGTCTGAGACCCTGCGGGAGCAAACAATATCAAACATCATCTCCCCATCGCAAACACACACTGTAAACTTTTATCCTGTCCTATCTTCGATAATTGCTCTGCCGACTGTCCCATCAACTCTTCCAGCAAGGCTTCATCCATTCGGCACAATTCAGGATGCTTTGCGATAATCGCCGCGTATGGGCAATGCCCAAAGATAATGCGCGGACCTTGCGAACCCGCTTCCCAGCGCGCGTGATATTTCATTTGATTTAATTTCTCGACAATAAGATTTAATCGCTTCGCCATAGGCTGACTCTTGAAATTGGATTCACCAGACAGACGCTTCGCCAACGCCTCAACTCTGACCGAAGAACCTGCTTCCATCCAAAGCACATCGCTCAACGCGGACAAATTATCCCCCAACGCCGCCCGTGGAATCGAATACACTTTCTCTGGCCTGCCTCTACCCTCTCGCTCCCGCAACGAAGATATCTCAAGTCTTCCATCTGACACCAGCACCCGCAAATGATGCCGCACATTCGCCGCGGACATCTTCAATGCGCGCGCAACCTCCCGCACAGAGGCGGTGTGCATCTTATTGAAATAAGAAAGAACTTTCTGGCGGGCAGTTATCATCAATTCTCCAAAGTAAACTGTCTCACAGAATTGAGGAATACAATAAGATTTTCAAGGAAACCTCAGGGACATTCTGCATAAAGTAATGTGATTATACTCACTTTCTTATTTATGTAAAAATATTTTTATACAATTCAATTGACTCTGCATGGTCAAGTGCTATAATCGAAATCGCTTGTGAGAATTTTCGCGCATTATAGCCAGAAAGAAGAAAGGCAAAATGGACTGCTCATGGATCGAGTCAAACGTTTTGGCAGCCGGTAGTATCCCTGTTGAAGAGACGGATATTCGGGATCTCCACAAAGAAAACATTCGAGCCATCCTTACATTGACCGAAAGACCCATTACGGCATTTCATGAAATTACCACTGAGTTGCTCGACAAATTAGACATCTATTATCTCCATGTGCCGATCCCGGATCAACACCCGCCTTCCCTGGAGCAGACCCAGCAAATTCTGTCGTTTATCAACAATATGAAATTACAATCCCGACCTGTGTTCGTGCACTGTCAGGCAGGGGTTGGACGCACTGGAACAATATTGCATTTATATTTCATGATGCAGGGAATGACTTTTGAGGAAGCTGAAGCCATAATACGGATCAAACGAATTCAATGCATTCTATTAACAGAGGCACAGGCAGCTTTTCTCAAAGATTTTGACAACCAATCCTAAATGATGCCAAAGGTTGAAAGCAGATAATGGAATTTCAAAACTACATCAACGGCAAGTGGGTTAAAGGGCGAAGCACTTTTCAGACGATCAACCCCGCCAATGAAGAATTGGTGGCAGATATTGCACATGCTGATGTTGCCGATCTAGAGGCGGCGGTGAAAGCTGCGCGTGACGCCTTCAAATCCTGGCGTTTGACACCTGCCCCATTACGCGGGGAAATGCTCTTCAAAGTTGGCGATATTCTCAAACAGAAAAAAGAAGAACTAGCACAATTGCTCACCCGCGACATGGGTAAAGTGATCGCAGAAGCGCGCGGTGATGTGCAGGAAGCCATCGACATGGCGTACTTCATGGGCGGCGAGGGACGTCGCTTACTCGGTTACACCGCGCCCGTGGAAATGCCGAATAAATTCGGTATGGCTGTGCGCGACCCATCAGGCGTTGTTGGACTCATCACGCCGTGGAACTTCCCGATCGCCGTCCCATCATGGAAAATTTTCCCTGCACTCGTTGCAGGCAATACGATCATCTGGAAACCATCCCCAGAGACACCCGCCATTTCGGCCGCGTTCGTCAAAGTATTTGAAGAAGCAGGGATTCCAGCAGGCGTCTTCAATCTCATCATGGCTCCCGGTGCGGATGTCGCGAAGGCACTTGTAAATCATCCTGATGTGCGCGTGCTTTCATTTACAG
>Ga0137357_1000115_pt1 | contig 10573 bp, 11 predicted proteins | sample EasRivERMLT860_2_FD_104762 | JGI IMG/M metagenome (GOLD analysis project Ga0137357, IMG submission 104762) | Soil microbial communities from meander-bound floodplain in the East River, Colorado, USA - East River MetaG ERMLT860_2 | ecosystem: Environmental > Terrestrial > Soil > Floodplain ... | reverse complement strand
CGGCGGTCATACAGACGCGCGACGATGAAGTACAAGATCAGGATCGTAAATAGATCAGCCAGCGCCGAGAATTGTCGACCAATCATCTTCAGATCGAATTGATTAGACGCCTCCGCTGCGATACGCACGATGGTCATTGGCAGGTTGCCGTATACAAAAAATGCATATCCGCGATTGTATGGATTCAACGTGGAGGTCTTGCTGTTGAAGTAATCCCCGATGCCCAACCACTGTTTTTGATCGGGCGGGCACGCTTCCACTGGGATGGTGGCATCCACACATTTGTGCGCTCGCAAGTTATCAACAACTTGGACTAGAAAATTTTCATCGGGATGTTGATGCTGACCTTCGCCCCAGTTCACACCGGTCAAACGTAAATAGCCTGCCAGTAAAAGCACCAGCAGGAACAGCAGATCATACAGCCAGGAACGTCGGTGGCGGGCGTCAGCAAGATTCGACATATGGCATCACCAGTTCATCGAGATGGAACACTAAATAACAGGAAGTTTCTGTTTTCATATTTCGATTGATATTCCGTCAACGAGCCTTCAGGATATAACGATTGTAGCATCGCCAGGTCTGCAGAGTCGTTGATATTAATGAGGAACAACTTGGGCCGCGGATCAGCAAGGGTGCCCTCAAAATTTTCGGGCCAAATGGCATTATCGCGCGTTGGGAAACCGGCATTGAGCATGACAAGGCGGCTATCCACCCAATGAGGATACCCCACCAACCAGGCATTATCTGAATTGTCCGTCAACTGAGCAAAATCGCGTACAACCTCGCCCATTTCGGATGTGTTCCAGGCAGATGAATCGTAGAGTTTTCTGTATTGATTAAACAGCACATCATAATTTTGGAAGGAAGCCCAAGCCAATAGAAAAACGCCGACCGCCCAGGCAAAACGTTTATTCCACGCCAATGTTGAAACAGACTCGAGCGCCGTTAAGAAGCCATCCGCTGACATGCCAACAATAAGAAAAACCGGAATCATTGCCGCGGCTGAACGGTTGAGGGAGGAATTCTCGCCGGGGAATGCCAACGACAGAATGGAGGGCATCATTAAAACCGGGATCGAGATCAGCGTAAAAATATCAAACCAATGGCGCTGTCGAATATACCGAATAATCACGAGCGCCACACCCAAATGAAATAATGCTGAGGTAACCACATCCAATACGGGACGATGAGGGACCGAAATTGGCCAGATCTCGCCATTATCCCAGGCAAACATGGTTAAGGAATTTCTGAGGTTTTGCAGGAAAACCCGCCAGAGTTCATCAGGCAGGGGCCGTTCCAAGCCGCTTACGCGCGTCATCGCACGGTACAGAACAACATCCGGATTTTCGATCATATAACGCAGGAGCGGCAGAAATACTATCAATGATATGACCACAATCGCAAACAAGCCCCAGCCTGTTTGCAAACGAAAACCTTTTGATTGCTCATGTAACACGTACAAACCAACTGCCAACAAAAGCACAAAGGGGACAACCCGAAATGGGCTGTAGCCATGCAAGCCCAGACCCAGAAACAATCCGCTTATAAGGAAACTGTTCCGATTGCGAGTCATCAAACCCTGTGCCAGATAATAAAGTGCCGGTGCATAAAACAGAGGATACAACGGGAAACGCAACCCATAGCGCGAGATCACATTTGGCCAAAAAGCAATGCCGGCAAAAGCCAGCACAAACAAGCCGGCACGTGGGTTAACAAAGTCCCTGCCAAGCCGGTACATATAATAAAGCCCGCCCAAGCCTGCCAGGACTGTTCCAATCTTCAGGCTTAGAAAGGTCAAGCCCGTTTTAAATAATAGGATGATGGCTGCGGTTAGATAAAACTGAAAGAATTCCCGCCCGGTGTTTCTTATAAAAAAGATGGAAGTCTGCCCATTAAGTACATCGCTTACATCCCAAAGTTTCTCAGCGTGGTCACTGATCATTTGTGAGGGGACTTCTGACAAACGATAAACACGAAAAAAGAACACCAACCCTGTGACCGCCAACACCAGAAGTGTCCAACGGTCCAGGGAAATTCTCCATTGTGAGCGGGATATAAATTCTTTCACATCACTCAGCCAACTTGAATTGCCCAGACGAGGCTGCCAAAAGCCATGGACCATTGCCAGGATGGAAACAAACCAGAGCATAACGTTGAAGAGGGTGAAGCGCCCGCCTCCAAAAAAAACAAAGGCAGCGAAAGCGAAGGCGAGCGAAAAAATGAAAGCAAAAGACGAGCGCAGGAATTTCTCATCCTTTAAAGTTTCAGCGCCGTTTACAGCCCATGCTGACAGGGTAATTTCATTCCGCCAGTTGGTCCAGATCAACACACAACCAGCCAGCACATAAAGAGTGACGCCGACTTGCCAGGTACGTTCAACGCCTGCGTGAGGTTCCAGGGCAAGTTGACCCATTAAACCCAAACCAAGCACCAACAATACCCGCCAGGGAAAAAACAGAGAAGGCTTTGTTGAAGTTTGCGCGATGCTCGATTGAACCGGCTGGTCTTCAGCCTGTTCCGTCCAATACTTGATTTCTTCGGTCGCTTGTGTGTCTGCAGAAGGATTGAGTATTCTATACCGCCAGGCACGTATATGGGCTTTGATGAAATCTAAAACACTTGGATCCTGATTCATAAATCACCTTTCATAATTTTTCGCTGAGCACGCAAATATCCGAGATGGGAATGCACCGGGTTTGGAAACGTTTCGACCTCAAACCCCTGCTCCTGTAGAAAGCTAGTCAGGTCTGTATGGGTGTATGGGGTTAGATTGTCATGATATTCCATGACAATGCGCTGAACGCGCTCCAAGGCAGATCGTGGCGCACCAAAGAGGATTGGGTACTCGGCTCCTTCGCAATCAAGTTTCAACAGATCACACGATTCCAAACCCAGCTTTGCCAGGGCGTCAACCAGTGAGATGGAATTAACGGTCACGCCCTTTTCGATATGTACCGCCTTATCAAGGTGGCTCTGAAATTGTAAGGGTTCACCACCAGCCAGGTCAAGTATAAGTTCACCGGTTGCAGCGCCAATTGCATCATTAAAAACTTGGACATTAGTAACGGCATTTAATCCCAGGTTTTCCTGCATAAGAACAAACGATTCTAAGTAAGGCTCGAACGAGAATAGATTAATTCCTGGTTGCGCCAGTGCCGCATACAGTGTGTATTCGCCTATCCCGGCTCCAATATCGATTATGTTCCAGTCAGGTCGTATGGCAAAACCATATCTTTCGTAAAAGCGATCCAGAAATGTTTCCTTGATACTCCAAACATCCATCGCTCCACGAACTCTGAATTGCAGACGGCGACCCCGCAGGCGCACGGTCTTGACGCCCCGGTGGGTTGGATCCAAAAAAATTTTTACGAGAAGTATCGGATTATTAAAACCAAAAAACAACTTAAAAATTGATGCCAGATAATACGAGTACTTGTTCAATGGGGAGGGCAGAACCACCTTGCTTATCCAATTCGCCGGGCGACATAGAATGTGCAGACACCATCATCGCAGGCAACTGCATTTGAATAAGGCTGTAACAAGCGCTGGGTTAGCATCAAATTCCAGTGTGTCGGAACGAGAATCCAGCGCCCGGTAAGTTTGCGTATGATAAACGACGGTAACCCAAAGTAATGTCCCCATTCGAGCACAGCCAGAGCTTTTGGCGAAAAATAATGCCACCATTTCTCAACTACAAATCCAGCGAGTTCAAGACGACTCGTCCAGGTTTCAGGGCTATCGAGATGGCGATGACGGGCAATGTAACTAAAAAAGGCACGGTAAAGTTTTGCAAGTGCAGGCAGGCGGAGTTTATCCAGCATAACGGCTATGGACAGGAATTCATTGAAGCGGTGATTGGGCACACAAAATACAAACAATGCTCCAGGTTTCAATACGCGGGCAGTTTCGCCCAATACCTGCTCGACATGTGGGATATGCTCAAGCACGGAGTTACTGAAGGCGCTGGCAAAATATCCGCTAGGATAAGGCATCGCGCCGCCGTCAGCCTCGGTCAGCAAACCATAGGTTTGATACATGCGCGCTTCATGGATGGTCGCGTGCGAAGGATCGAGTCCCACATCAATTTTCCGATCAAAGACCAGGCTTGCGAACTGGCCTTCCCCGCATCCAATATCAAGGGTTGGGGCAGTAAGGTCAATGTCCTGATAAAACGCCGCCTCAACCGCTCGCAACAAAGAACGAAAATAGGGCAACTCTCGAATGTTCAACCATAAAAAATCTTTTGAATGGGTACGTTCAACGTTGGGTGATAATGTCATATTTATTTGGTCAACTTCTCTGGGACTATGCAAATTAAGTTTATGTCACCCTAAATTCCTGGATAAATTCAGGGCAGGTTATATTAATTTTACCATTAGGCTGATACCCATGAGTGCAATGGAAAAAAGTAAAAAGGTATGCGCGCAAAACATGTCAGGCAGGTTGCTCCCTGCGCCGTCACTTCGACAGGCTCAGTACAAGCCTCGGCGCAGGATTTACTCGAAGAACGCCGCCGAGGACGGCGGCTTGAGCCTGCTTGCTAACATACTTTTAAACCCATACATATCACAAGGATACAACCACCGAGATATGTTGCTTACAATTTATACGTAACATAGAACGTCATTGTTCCCTCCGAATGCGGTTCAGCGGAAATATATTGACGCACAAAACGATCAGTCAGCGCCAAATTCCAACGTGTGGGAAAAAGTATCCAGCGACCGGTAAGTTTTCTAACAACCAGCGATGGCAATCCCAAATAATGCCCCCATTCAAACGCACGCATCGCAGACGGGGTGAAATAATGCCACCAACGCTCAACCCTGAAACCCGCTTTCTCCAAACGCGCCTGCCAGACATCCGGGTTATCGGCATGAATGACGCGCGAAACACGCCCGAACCAGTTTGCATACTTTTTTCCAAGCAGGCGCGCGATTGAAAGTTCCGTCAGATAACGCGGGTTGGGCACGCACAAAAGAAACAAGGCGCCCGGCTTAAGCACACGCGCAGTTTCCACCAATACCTGATCCAAATGTGGAATATGCTCCAATACCGAATTGCTGAATGCACTGGCAAAGTAACCATCCGGGAAAGGAATCTTCGCGCCATCAGCTTCGATCAAGTTGCGATAGCCATTATATTTTTTCGCTTCCTGAATCGGGGTATGCCAGGGGTCGAGTCCTACATCAATTTTGTGATCGAAGACCAGCGAAGCAAAATGTCCATCGCCACAGCCAATATCAAGCACAGGCGCGGGAAGATCAAAATCCTCATAATAAGATGCCTCAACAGCCCGCAGGAGCGCGCGGAAGTAGGGAAGCTCCTGCAACTGGGTGTATAAAAAGTCTTTTTTCATATTTGGTCCTTCGTAGTCGGTTTGATAATCCAATAAGCCAGTGAACCTAACAATGGAATGGCACAAATGATCAGCACCCACACCGCCAGCGGTGTGCCACTCATCTTTTTCTTTGCCAAATCGACCAATGCGATGATCGGCAATCCAATTAACAATATAGCCGGTACCAATTGGATCAAAAGTAACCAGCCATTGATTCCGATTGCGTCCATGGTTTATTTTCCTTTCTTCATCAATCTTGCGAACAGCTTCTCATATTCCTGTGCGACCGAGTCAGGATCATAGGATTTTTTGATCTCGGCGATATCGCCTTTGAATTTTTGCGGATCATTCAGGACCTCGAGGATTGCTTCAGCCAAATCAGCCGAATCATTAATTCGAGCGACACGTCCCATGCCGTGCATGGTCACTGGCTGACGCACCCCCGGCAACGCGGACGGGACACATGGCACACCATTCAGCATCGCTTCGATCTGCACGAGTCCGAAGGCTTCGGTGGAGTTGAGTGATGGAACGGTCAACACATCGAGGTTGGGATAGAACGCCGCCATTTGAACAGGATCAAGATTACCGAGGAAGGTCCAATGTCCCTGTACTTCGTATGCGCGAATGCGCGGCATGAGACGATCATAATAGGCTTGTTCGCCCATCACATTTTGATACATCCCTGCAAAGAGGACTTGCGCCTGCGGATATTTCTGTATGATCGCTGGCAGCGCATCGAGCAAAACTTCGACACCCTTTTCAGCGGCAAAGCGTGCCGCCATGCCAATGACGGGTTTGCGCTCATCAATATGATGCTCACGGGCAAAAGCGGAAACAGCCTCGGGCGTGGGAACAGGCAATTCGACGGGAGGCAGGATCGGGGTCAGTTTTGAGGCGTAGCGTGAGAGATAGGGCGAGTTGTCGGCATAGTCCCGAGTGTAGGTCACGATGTGATTCGATAAGCGTCCCGCCATGTTGTTTTGGAAATCCACAACGGTGTTGACGAAGCGGTTGAATGCCCCGGGCGGCAGGAGCAGGTCACAGTGATAGGTGAGCACAGCGGGTTTGCCGAAGAGACGACCGCGCAAGGTGACGCCCGGCGCATCGAATTGCGGGAGGTGCATCTGCACAACATCGTGCTGGGCGACAAGTTTCGTAGCCACAAAGCCGAACGCGGGCGCAATGACACCTTTGCTGATACGCGCCGCAACCGGGATGCGAATAACTTTAACGCCTTCCAGCAATTCTTCACGCGGCAGTGACGGATCGTACTGCGTGGTCATCACGGTCACTTGATGTCCGCGTTTGGCAAAGGCGCGCGCGAGACGTTCGGCATAAATGGTCAGCCCGGAGGTATGCGGGCGATAATAGGTTAGGACGGTTAGGATTTTCATAAGCGGGGGGATTATACCCTCACGGGCACGACGTAACTCAGAGGTTTAAACGGGCATTAAAGACGGGACTTACGCAAGACCAGAAAATTTTTCCGCTAACCCTTCGACAGGCTCAGGACAAGTCTACGCCAATCTCCGCGAATTTTTAAAGATTAGCGTAGATTAGTGATGATTCGAGGACAAAAAAATCAGGTAGTGGTTAATGTCGAAGTGATAATTCTTAACGTGAATTGCGCGAATGGGACGAATGACGCGAAAAGTTCAGAAAAATTCGTGTTATTCGCTGAATTTGCGGCATTCGCGTTCAAAAAAAAGCAATGCCCTGAAAGTTTTCGAGGTCTCGAAGTCGCTGTCACTTATCCCTAGACCATTACCATTCTGCGTAAGTCCTAAAAGAGTAACTTCTATGATTATGGGGGTTTCCAGTTATGGAAATCATCTGAAATTCTAAAGGAGCAAATTATGCCAACAAAAAACACAACCAGTCCCCAAAAGACGCGCGAGAAAGGCATGCTGGATGAGTGGAAGTGGATGTTCAAGTGGGTTTTTATCCTGGGTGGTGTCATTGCCGGGCTGGCAAATATATTTGCCTTTCAAAATGAATTTTTGATCTCGGGTCTGATGCTGGTTGGCATCCTCATGGGTATCTTCTACTTTGACTCGGACGATGTGATCAATATCGGTCTGCGCTATCTGATCTTTATCGCGGTGGCAAGTTCGCTCGGCGGGTTCTATAAAATCGGACCATATCTGAGCGGCTTTTTGACAGGCTTCTCCTATTATCTGGGTCCTATCGTTTTGACTTTGATCGTGGTGTATTTTGTAAAGAAATATATCTTGAACAGAGGCTAAACAAAATGCCTTCCCTCCAAATTTAATCTTTCGAACTTTTAGCCACGGATTACACGGATCGTCACGGATTTTTAAATTAATTTCCCGGAATTTAAACGAGGAGCCAACCCTCTGAACCGGGTTGGCTTTTTCTGTGTAAATCAGTGAAATCCGTGGCTAGATTCTTGAGCATTTGGAGATCATGTTTTATTTAACTTGGTACAATCACGGGCGGTCAAAATAACACTTCAAGATAGCGACACTTTCATCATGAAAAACAAACAACTATTCTTCAATTGGATTCTGGCAACCCTGCGCGAATCAGCCTGGGCGCCGATGGGTATCTTTATCTTCTACGTGATCGGGCTTGCACTACATCTCTTCAAGCTGTTCCCGCCCTTGGATATTCCGACACACTTCATGGGCGGTGTGGCGATCACGTACTTCTATCGCTCCGCAATCTGGAATTCACAAAAAATACTTGGAGACATTCCACCCAGTATTCAGATCCTTCTTGCTTTCACCTGCACAGGGACGACAACCGTGTTCTGGGAATTTTACGAAAACTTCGCCGACCTTTTCCTAGGTACTCACATGGTCCGTGGATTGGAAGACACGCTCGTCGATCTGATCTTGGGGTTATCAGGCGCGCTGGTTTTGTCTTTGTTTTATCGGAAGAAGTAAAGGTGTGCGTTAGTGGTTTGTGGGCGGGCGTGGACTCTGCCTGGGAGCAGAAAAAACCCGAAGCCGCAGACACCCACAAATCCACTGCGCGCTGTGTTGGGAAGAACCGATGAGCGCAAGATTCGCCGCCTGAAAAAAGACCACACCGCCAACTTGATTAACTTTTACACACAACTCAATTGTTTATACTCGACTAGCACATCATTTATCCAATGATTGGACATTGTCATAATACCAATAACATTCTTTCATAAGCTTATTTATTATTCTTTCAAAAGGCACATTAATAATGCCTCTATTTATTAAAAAATTCAATGGGACTTCAAAAGTGCAAGAAAAACAAGACATGGAAGGATTTTCTTTAACTATCCATTCGCACTCCAAAAACTGGTCATCAGGATTGTTGCGTTTCATTATCGCAGTTTCAAGTCTCTTAGGCATTTCTGCTCTGGTTCTGTACATAGGCAAAACTGGAGCGGTAAATGTTATTACTTGGGAAAGCTCGTCAATGAGTATGGGTTGACCAACTCGGTCAAGGGGCATTCGCAAATCCACAAACTTATCTTTAGACTCTACTGTAACCTTTTGTCCTTGATTATTCATAGTCTGTACGTACTTGTTTATCATTGCAAGTAATTCGGAATTCAATCTATACATTATTTTCTCCACTTTGCGAACGAAAGATTTTGTTTCTCGTGATTTGCAAGGTTCTTCCCAATGGTTTGCGTTAGGCGCTCGGCGGATTGCGCCAGCCACCTACGAATTGGGAAGGCGTAGCCGAGTCGCCTGCACGCTTTGTTGGGTTGCGATTTGAGAGACCTCACAATTAAGTTCTTGATTTTTCTGAGAACTTGGAATATTAAAACGTTATTACACTATTAAAATTGGTTTTTCGTAGATGAGTTTTGAACACGAATGTTATGTAGAACTTGCCGAGTATCTTTTATATGAATGAGAGCCTTATCATCGGGGTAAACTACCGCTGTAAAAAACGCAAGATATTGGTCAATCTCTAAGTTTAAAACCTCAGGGTGTAGTTGCGAATATTCTTTTGCGTATCTATGATTTTCCCATATTACGTGCATAAATTCATTAGCAGTTTTTGTAACAAAAGCGGCATCGTAAGTATGTATTTTATTAAATTGAAACTTTTGGTAAAACGCCTTAATGATTTCATCGTATTTTTTCTTACTATCTATACCTATAGATTTTAAAGAACTACCCTCATTATCAGCCCAGACAACAAAAGGCAACCATATCAACATAGTGATTAAATCTGGAAGCGGTCGTTGCGCAAATAACATGCTGGTCGGCATTTCGGGATTAGGGTGAAGAAACAATAGAATTGTGATTTCTTGGCAGGTGTCTAAATCCATGAGCTGGTCTTTATGAAATTTATTCGCCAATCCAATAATTATGTCCGTATAATTATTTTGTGAGCGATATTTTTTGGCGTCAATTTGGGCGAGTGTCATTTCGTCAATATGAATAATGACACGATTGAAAATGCCATTTACATTTACATTACCTTGCATCTTGCCTATTTGAAGAAATTTGTCGATAATCTCTGCATTTATTTGATTAGCCATGATTCTCTCCCTTTACATCTTAATGTTGCCAGACATATTATCAATTTGTATAAATTTATTTACTTTGCCTATTCTATTGATGAAAACGCCAATTTCTTTATGCTGAAGAATAGGCAGTAACTCCATCTCAATTTTTTTAGCAAACTCGGTGTCTTTTTTCATTTGTTGAAGGAATTGTTTTTCGAACTCTTGTTGCTTATCATTATCATTTGGAGAATTTTGAAATTCATCTATGGCTTTCTTGCCATTTGACTTTTCAGACATTTTTGCTTTTATTGTCCCAAATAAACCTTCAATGGACTTTTTCGCTATTTCAGATATTGCGCTCTTGAAAAATTCGGTGAGCAAGGCTGTAGCAATTGATGCAATTTCGATAATGCCCATTTTGTTTCCTTTCCGTTCTAGGATGCAAATTTGGAAAAGTTTTTTTTACTGCAAATGACCGGCAACCCAATTGGCGTCTTAACCAGAAGAATTTCTGTACAAGACGCCAATTGGGTGGTTATACAGAAATAGTTCTGTATAACCCCTTATAAACAGAATTATATACCCAATGCTCAAACACAAAAGCAACCTGCAAATCAATGCAGGTTAGAACAAATCCTTATTCGCTTTTACCCACTCGAACAACATCTCCACGCCTTCTTCCAAATCTATTTTGGGTTCCCAGCCCAATTCATTTTTTGCCTTGGTGTAATCGGCGTAGAAAACGCGCTGGTCACCTGGACGCCAAT
>Ga0137357_1000114_pt1 | contig 10631 bp, 8 predicted proteins | sample EasRivERMLT860_2_FD_104762 | JGI IMG/M metagenome (GOLD analysis project Ga0137357, IMG submission 104762) | Soil microbial communities from meander-bound floodplain in the East River, Colorado, USA - East River MetaG ERMLT860_2 | ecosystem: Environmental > Terrestrial > Soil > Floodplain ... | reverse complement strand
TCCTAGGCACTGTATGCAAAATCTAAAATAGTGATTAAACTGGTCGACATGGGAAACCGTGGCGACCTAACGAATGAACAATGGGAGCAGATCGAAGCCTTGCTCCCAAAAGCAAAAACGAAACGTGGACGACCTGCACAAGCACATCGGCGGCTGCTGAATGGTATTTTGTGGGTGCTGCGAACAGGCGCACCTTGGCGAGACATGCCAGAACGATATGGTAAATGGACTACCATTTATAGCCGGTTCCAACGTTGGCGCAAGTCAGCGGTCTGGGACAAGATGTTTGCCGAGTTGCAGACCGCATTAGATGTGGAGAGCAAGGTGAATTGGGAAGTTCATTTCATTGATTCCACGACGGTGCGTGCCCACCAACATGCTGCTGGAGCAAAAAAAGTAGTGCAGCACAGGAAGCTTTAGGGCGTAGTCGCGGTGGCTTCAGCACCAAAATCCACCTTCGCTGTGAAGGGACTGGCAGATTGATCACATTTTTGCTCACGCCGGGACAGGAAAGCGATATCTGTCAGGCTGAAGAATTGATGGAGGCGGGTGCCATTCGCAGAAGTTCAGGTCGAACGCGCTTGCGTCCGAGACGTTTGGTGGCAGATAAAGGCTACACTAGCAAAGCCTTTCGTGCTTATCTTCATCACAAGAATATTCGTTGCACCATTGCTCGTCGAAAGAATGAACGCCGCACAGGTTCCTTTGATAAATCACACTATCGTAAACGCAATATTATTGAACGCCTTATTAATCGGCTTAAGCAATTTAGGCGCATCGCCACTCGCTATGAGAAACGGGCTGCTAATTTCTCTGCCATGATCACCATTGCCTCTCTTTTCCTCTTTTCGGATTTTGCATACAGGCTCTAATAATTATGTCCTTTTGTATTGTGGGGAATTTACGTCAACGTTGGTTGCTCTTACCTTTCTTTGGTCTTTCTAACCGAGGCTTAGACAGAATAGCTTTTCTGTTGGCATTCCAATGCCAACCTGTCATGCATTTGCGTGACACCACATAATTCCTGTCTAATACAAATATCGTTGGAGGTACAAAATGAATATGCAACAAAAGAATCAAAGCAAGTTTGAAAAAGCCAAGAAGCGCAGCCGGTCCATCGGCGCGAGCTTGATCGTGAGTGTAATCCTGACAATCACTGCTGCGCTGGCAATCGTCTTCGGCGCCCGGGCGGTTGAGTCTCTCGAAATCGCAGGCGGCACCGTGTTAAAAGTCCCGGGTGAGTATGCCACGATTCAGGCTGCCATCAATGCAGCCAACGCGGGCGATATTATCGAGGTGCGTCCGGGTGAATATAACGAAAGCATCCTCCTTAACAAGCCTGTCTCGTTGATCGCTAAAAGATTTGATGATGTTAACCCGGTCAACAACAATACCATTATTGATGGCGGAGGCAGAGCAACAACCATTTCGATCCCCGCTGGTTTGACTCAGATGCCGACCATTCGTGGTTTCGTTATCCGCGATAGTATTACCGGTATACAAGCCGCATCCAGTTTCATTGCTGAATTTAACTTCCTGCACTCAGCCAACAACCTGGTCGCATACCAACTGGGCGGAGGCGGTTTCAACCGTAACAACGTCTATTTCGGCGCACGAGACAATGCGATCCGATTGGACCACACAGAGATACCACTCGTGATCGAGAATAACCGCATTCTGTATAGCGGAAAGGATGGCATCGAGATCAGCTTGCAAAATACCACTGTCCCACCCGCTGTAGTGGAAGTTAATATTTGGAACAACATGATCATTGGGAACGGTGATGATGGAGTTCAGCTCATCGATCATATGGGCGGCGATCCACAGGATACCAACCGCCGCTTCATCATCGCCGGAAATTTGATCGCGAATAGCAGAAGGGCTGGCATTGGTCTGATGCCGTTTGCAAACACGCTCGAAGATTATTCCGGCGCAGATATGGCGGAAGCTGTACGCGTCTTTAACAACACGTTCTACGGAAATGATTACGGCATCTCTGGTGGTGATAATTTGGTGGCGTTCAACAATATCATTGCCAATACGCTCGGCCGCGGCCTCTGGCGGGTGCAAGGCGCACCGGGCGCCAACTCGGTCGTTGCCTATAGTTTGTTCCACAACAACGGGCTGGATGCTGACCAAAGCGTTCTGGGTGTCGGCGATATTATGGGCGTGGATCCGCTTTTCGAGGCCGCACCAAATGCAGGTCCAGATGGAACGTGGGCAACGGTTGACGATGATTTCAGCGGGCTGGTGCTGCGATCCGATTCGCCTGTCATTGATAAAGGCGTTGTTCAATTTATAGCAGCCAATGGCGAGCTCGTCCCACCCGTTCCGTTCGCAAGTTATATAGGCGGATCAATTGATCTGGGCTGGAGAGAGGTTGGAGCGCCGATATTCCCAACGCCAACTGCAACGCCCCTCTCGTCCGCCACGTCTCTTCCCTCAGCGACAATTGAATCGCTGACCCCTCTGCCGACTCTAACATCCACGCCTGATTCGCCCACACCGATCACAGAGACACCTACAGCAACCATGACGCCAACACTCATGCCCTTTACTGCAACCGCATCTTCCACCGCAACAAACACAGCTACTCCAGCGCCATTAACAATACTCAGCATCCTCCCGAACCTGGTACAAGCCGATACAACGCTGAACGTAATTATCATCGGCTCAGGTTTTCAAAGCGGCGCGCTTGTGACCTTTGAAGGCGGGTTGGGATTACCCCAACAGATCATAACTACACAAGTGATTAACTCCACAACCATCATCGTGACAATGACAGCACGAAATGATGGAACATCTGGCATACAAGTCTGGGATGTACGGGTAACCAACCCGGATAACTCAACCATAGTCCTGCCGGATGCGTTCAAGGTGATCCCTGAATCATAATTACCCGCGCTGTGAATCTCACAGCAGGATGTTTGCCTTATAAAGTGTTGATGAAGAGGCAATAAAAAAGTGACCGTCATGAAATGACTGCGATCACAAATACAAACTCGCCCTCTCCAATTATTTTAGGAGAGGGCGAGCCAGGATTCGTTGCAGTGGTAGCTGAAGTTAGACTACCCGATGCTCTTGTGAACCTTGAAGCACTTTCTTCCCCTCTTCCGCCACATGCGACACGCGATCCAACTGTTTAACCAGCAGATCTTTGCCCTGATGTTGAATGTCCTGGGCTTTTATCTGTACCTCAGCTTTGATCTGATCAGCCTTGGATTTGACCTGTGTGATCGTATCCTTCACAGTTTCTGCGGTCCGGTCGCGCAATTCCAACACGCCTTCTTTGAGTTCGGCGCGCGTCTTTTCACCGGGTTGTGGCGCAAAGAGCAATATCGTTCCAGCGCCTACCAGCCCGCCAATCACCAAACCGGCTAATACAGATTTGGCTTGACTTGACTGTTCTTTGTGTTCCAATTCCTGACTTTTGGTATCCATAGTTTCTCCTTTTTCTGGGCGGTGTTAGGAGAATCACGCGCGCCAGAAGTTTGATTGGTTGCTCAAGCGCAAATACGCCGACCTCGAGCTTCCAGTACGGTAAGCCGATTTCCCCGTCTGTTTTAAAAATAACATGGATAGCAAATAATCCAATTAATTTGAGGTTAGAAAATTCTTAATCTCATACAAAACAGGACAAATTACCTACAACAGATGGTTGCCGCTTCGCGAGTCATACCATTTAGTTTGCCCTGCTTATTTCTGGTACACGCAATCATGGAGGAGAAATTACCAGCCACCACCCCGACCCGCCAGGGTCGCGATTATTTTTCCACGCATTCCAAATGCCCTCACTACCGGACCAATCGGCTGATGCATATCCACCTGTGAGCGGATCGTTGTAATGGATCACGATCGCATCTCCACGGTTGGGGTCAACGGATATGCCGGTGACCCCGATAAAATGCGCCTCTGATTCAGGATCAGCAAAGTTGGAAAACACATCAATGATCACAGGCTCGCCATTGCGCAATCTTCGCATCAACAGTGACAAGCCCTGCCCGGAATTGATCACACCACCGGTGGCAACAGAGTCTGCGTAATATTCTGCGAGCTTGACCATATCTGCCGGGCTGGTATAGGGCGAGACTGTCTCTGTGAAATAGCCTTGCGCTGTGGCGTAGTCGATCACAGCCTGTTCATAGATGGGAGTTTCGGGATAGGCATAGTTGTAGACCATCGTAATGACCGCTTCGCCGCAGGATGTGCTGCGCATCTGCAGAATTGGAGCGATCTGTAAACTCAACGGTACCTGTTGCAACTGTGAGACTGAATATTGTCGATCTAATAGAGTGAAGCCCACATATGCCACCACCCCGATCAGAATCCAACTGTATATAACTGGTATTGGTCTTTTCTTTTGCATGTGTTCTCACATTTTGACGTGGTTTTACAGGAGTTACTTACACATGTTGCTCAACCCAATTCGCTTTTGCCCTTGACAACTCAATTCGTGCGGGTGTACTATCTCGCCACTCTGTGCAGAACCGTGCAGAGTTTTTTTATTCCCCCTCCCCACACAATATAATATCCGCTCTTTCCGGCTGCATGTGCAAACGTGCATAGTCGGAAGATTTGTGTATGTCAACGCGCGTTGACCTGCCTGACCATGTTCAGGCTTTCAATTATCCAGCACACAAAGGAGTGTGAAGCATGTCTGATTTAAGCAACAAGAACAAAGCCTTGATGCGCCGCATCTACGAGGAGATGTGGAATCAGGGAAAGCCCGCTTTAGCGGTGGAGATTTTCGCACAGCCCGCAGGCGTGGAAAGATTCGTGCGTCAGTTCCTTTCAAACCGATTTTTTTCGCGAGAGGTTGGCCACACTACCCTCTCACACTTCGGTATAACTGTAATGTGCCTCAAGGGGATGAGTATCAATTGTGTAATATTTTAATTAGTGGGGCGCAAAACCGCTATAACCGCTATTAGCACTACAGAACCTATGTCTCCAATAACAAAAAAGTGGAGTATACTGATTTTAGTAAGCCAAACGGCTTACGGTTGGAAGATTCATTGTTGCCAGATGCGTTACAAAGCTTCTTCATCGTAAATATTCCACAACACTTCGTAATTCCACTCGTATACGCGAGATGACTCCCCGCTTATTACATCATCGTTACTAGCCACAACTCAGTTGATTGAGTATTCCATTACTTAAAATTTGGCAAATTTGGCAGTACGAAAGAATCGAAGAGATTAACCATGTTCGACCCTATGCTTGTCCCATTAGACGGCTCTCAACTGGCTGAGTGTGTTTTACCGCATATCATTGCCGTCGCTCGCGCTTTTGATGCAGAAATCACACTCTTACGCATACTGGAAAAGAACCAGGCAGGTGTATCAGCGCAATTGTTTGATTTACTTAACTGGCAAATCAACAAAACAAAAGCCTCGCTCTATCTGGAAACGATCCAGGCGCGGCTTCAAACATCCGGACTTCAAGCAGAAACGATGGTACTGGAAGGGTTGGTAGCAGAAGGGATTACGGAGTACGCCCAAAATCAAGGGATGAAATTAATTGTTTTGAGCAGCCACGGACGTCACGGCCTTACGCAATGGGGCATCAGTAGTATTACGCAAAAAATCATCCTGAGCGCACAGACCTCACTGCTTATTGTTCGAGCGGACCGGCAATATGCCCAGGCTAGTGAGGCATCAGAAAACCCGATCTATCAGCGCATTCTGGTGCCGTTGGATGGTTCACAGCGGGCCGAAAATGTCTTACCGATCATCACACAATTATCGCATTTTCATAAGTCTCAAATCCATCTTGTACAAGTGGTGCAAACACCAGAAATGGCACGTCAAATGCCCCCGGCGCGCGAAGATATTGATCTATCCACCCAGGTTGTAGCACGGAATCTAGAAGAAGCCGGCCATTATCTCGAACAGCTAAAGTCGCGTTCGTATCTGGAAGGCATTACAGTTCAAACTCATCTTATTACAAGTGACAACGCAACAGTTGCGCTACATCAACTGGAAGAACAGGAACATATCGATATGGTCACGCTAAGTGCGCATGGCTATTCCGGGAATCACCAATGGCCATATGGCAGCATGGTCAACAATTTCATTATGTACGGCAAAGCCCCTCTCTTGATCGTACAAGATCTGCCCGCCAAACAGGAGTCAACGTCACTTGAGTTGTCATCAAGAGAACGCGCAGAGCGTTAACGCATGCAGACCTTCCCACAGGCTATTCTTTCTGAACCAGCCAATCAAGCCGAGTACAGTCGGCTGAGAGAATTTGCGCACAACTTAGCGGAATCACACACAGTCCAAATATCCCGCCCACAAAAAAACGACCTGTTGGAACGCTTGAAAAGCTGGGAACAGGCTTTGCGTAATGCCAACACGATCTTCAAAGCGGTACCAGCAAAAGACGTAGCTATTTCGCGTGCAAGCGAATGGATGCTGGATAATTTTTACATCGTCAAACAGACCTTCCGTCAAATTGAAGAGGATCTGCCAGCCGATTTTCTCAACCAATTGCCCACACTGGCCGGGACACAACTACAAGGGCATTCGCGTATTTTTGCACTGGCATGGGAATGGATCGGATACAGTCAGAGCCAGATCGAGCTAACCCAAGTCGCCGCTTTTGTGCAAGACTATCAGCAGGTTACGCCCCTGAAAATCGGGGAACTTTGGGCGTTGCCCATCATGCTGCGCATCGGGATCTTGGAGCGGCTTGTATACGCTGTTGCTGGATTAACCGGAATGGATATACCCAAAGGCTTGAGCGAAATTCCGGATCAGTTTACTTCCACGACACTGGCGAATGAGACTATCGTCGCCAACTGTTTTCTCAGCCTGCGCTTGCTCTCCACCACAGATTGGAAAGACTTCTTTGAACAGACCAGCCGGGTGGAACAGATCTTGCGCGACGATCCCGCGCAGATCTATGCGGGCATGGATTTTGACACACGCAACAGTTATCGCAGTGTCATCGAGGAACTTGCGCGCCACTCAGATTTCACTGAAGAGCAAGTGGCACTTGCCGCAGTTGAATTCGCTCGCAATGTAGACGGTACTGCCCTCGGGCGGCAAATGCACGTCGGTTTTTATCTAATTGATACAGGGTGCGCGACTCTTGAATCCAGCCTGCGTTACCAGCCTGGATTGAGCCTCCGCATTCGCCGCGCACTGCTCGCCTCCCCTACTGCCACATATCTGGGAAGTATTGCCGTCCTGACTGTGCTGTTTGTTTTGGGACTACTAACCTACACAATCCTTTCAGGTGGTACGCCTGCCCAACTCATCATCACCAGCGTGCTTGGTTCTGGATTGGCTTTGGAAGCTGCCATTACACTCGTACACTGGTATGTGACCCATCGCATTAAGCCCCAAAGCCTGCCACGCATGGATTTTTCAGCAGGCATTCCGTTGGGCAACCGTACCATGGTGGTTGTCCCAACTCTGCTGGAAAGCGCCGAAGAACTTAATCATCTTCTGCAAGAGTTGGAACTCTATTATCTATCCAACCCAGATCCACAATTGACCTACGCCCTACTGACTGATTTCAGTGATGCTGCGACGGAGAATATGCCGGAGGATGAAGAACTGCTTGCGCTGGCAAGTCTGGGTGTTGAAAATCTAAATAAAAAATATGTGCAAACCACGCCTTTTTATTTATTCCACCGTCATCGCCAGTGGAACCCATCTGAGGGAGTCTGGATGGGTTGGGAACGCAAACGCGGCAAACTGGCAGACTTCAATCGCTTACTGCTCAACCTCGGCGAAACCCCCTACACAACCCAGGTTGGGGATGCAAGTATCCTGACTGACATCAAATATGTGATCACACTGGATGCAGATACATCACTGCCGCAAGGTAGTGCAAATCGACTCATTGCCACCATGGCGCACCCGCTTAATCACGCTGAATTTTCATCAGACGGAAATTCGGTTGTCGCTGGTTATACCGTCTTGCAGCCGCGCGTGTCGATCAAGCCAACCAGCGCAAACCGTTCGCTCTTTTCACAAATCTTTACGGGGAATGCAGGCTTCGATCTGTACTCCTTTGCGGTGTCGGATGTTTATCAGGATTTATTTGGTGAAGGCAGTTATGTTGGTAAGGGGATTTATGATGTAGCGGCTTTTGAGCGCAGTCTGGCAGGTCAGGTACGCCAGAATACCCTGCTCAGCCATGATCTATTTGAAGGGATCTATGGACGCGCGGCACTGGTCACGGATATCATTCTGTACGAGGAGTATCCATCGCGCTATCTGGTTTACGCCCGCCGTCTGAGCCGTTGGGTTCGCGGCGATTGGCAGCTACTACCCTGGTTATTTCCCATCGTTTACACCCAAAGCGGGTTGGCTCGCAATCGCTTATCCATGATCAATCTCTGGAAAATTTTCGACAACATACGGCGCAGTCTCCTGCCGCCTACATTGCTGGCACTGCTCATGGCAGGCTGGCTGTTCCTGCCTGGCTCACCTCTGATCTGGACTGTGTTGGTGCTGTTGCCTTCCGCCCTGCCGATTGCAGTTCAAACTGTTCAATATACAATGCACAATTTCGGGCGGTTGACTTTCAAACAACTTCTCAAACCAACCTGGCTCCCACTTATACGTTGGACTCTCACTATCCTCTTCCTGCCCTATGAAGCCTTGCTGGCACTGAGCGCAATTGGGATAACGATCGCCCGCCTATTCATCGTGCGCAAGCACATGCTGCAGTGGAGAACTGCGGCATATCTTGCACGCTCGTTTCAAAATTCCAGATATAGAACCTGGTTGGAGATGGCAGTCTCCCTGACTTTTGTCGTCATCCTTGGGATCGCCATTTGGATGTTTAATGCTTCGGCGCTTCTGGTATCTGTTCCTCTGCTGATCGCCTGGCTCAGCTCTCCACAGGTCGCCTACATGATCAGCCGACCGTTGACACACAGCACCACGCCGCTCTCGGAGTCTCAGCGTAAACAAGTCCGCCGTTTGGCGCGACGCACATGGGCATTTTTCGAAAGGTTCGCTGAACCTGACGACCACTGGCTGCCCCCCGATCATTTTCAAGAATCACCGCGCGTGCGTGTGGCACATTACACCACTCCGACCAACATCGGTCTGTTCCTAGTGTCCACATTATCGGCGTATGATTTGGGCTATATAAGCCCGCTCGAACTTGTAGTTCGTTTGCGTTCAACCTTTGAAAGCATGGACGAATTGGAACATTACCGTGGACACCTGCTAAACTGGTACGACTCGCAAACCCTAGCGGCTCTCCCGCCTCGCTATGTCTCCACTGTGGATAGTGGTAATCTGGCTGCCTGCCTGATCACACTCAAACAAGGCTGTCTCGGTCTAATAGATACGCCGCTATTTGACGATAAGCGCTGGCAGGGTTTGCTCGTCATTCTGGATATTCTGGTAGAAATCCTGCACACACTGGAAGAAAAAAAGACGAACACTTCAGCTGCGGATACGATCCCACTTCCAGCACAGGACATCGAAGCCCTTGAACTCAAATTGAACGGTATCTATAAGCGCGTCAGTGCCATCCAGAACCAGCCCGAGGCGTGGATACCGACTCTCGTCTGGCTATCAGGCGAAGGGTGGGAAAAAGTCTCGCACCGCTTGATGGGAGTGCTTGAGAGTCATACAAATCTTCACTCCGAATCACTGAGCGATCTCCAACTCTATCTCAATTTAATGAACCACCACCTGCAAGATATACAGCGCAGTTTGGATCTGTTCGTGCCCTGGCTCAGCCGACTGAACGCGGTACCTGCACAGTTTATACATTTACCCGCCTGGCAGGATTTTCGTGACAGCCTGCCCACCGAAATGCCCACACTGAGTCAGACTGTAGCCGTGTATGACGACATCGAAACTACGTTGAACCATTTCAAGGCACAGTTACAGGCTGAGGTAATCCCGGTTTCCGCATGGGATGAAGCGGCACGTGAATGGTGTCAACAATTAAACGCCGATCTAGCGATTGCACACCTGACGGTGGAAACTCTGCTGAGTAATCTTCGAGACCTGGCAGAGCAGGCAAACACCGCTGTGACCGGTATGGATTTTCGCTTTTTGTTCAACGAGCGCCGTCAGGTGTTCCACATTGGCTACAATGCCAGTACTGAACGGCTCGACACGAGCTACTATGATCTACTGGCGTCCGAAGCCCGCATTGCCAGTTTGATCGCGATTGCCAAAGGCGATGTGCCCCAAAGCCACTGGCAACATCTCGGGCGGCCTGTGACGAATGTGAACGGTAAACAGGTACTGCTCTCATGGAGCGGGACCATGTTCGAATATCTCATGCCAACCCTGTTCACAAAAAATTATGTCGGAACATTTCTATCAGATAGTTGTTACGCCGCGCTCGATGCGCAGATACACTATGGACAGGAGCAGCAAGTACCCTGGGGCATCTCGGAATCAGGCTACTATGCCTTCGATACCAATCTGAATTATCAGTATCAGGCTTTTGGCGTGCCGGAACTCGGCTACAAACGCGAACTGCATAATGATCTGGTCATTGCTCCGTACGCATCGTTGATGGGGCTCTCACTGCAACCACAGGCTGTGCTGGAGAACATGGCATACCTGGAGCAACTGAACATGCTCGGACGTTTTGGTTTTTACGAGGCACTCGATTACACCAAAACACGCTTGCCTGCT
>Ga0137357_1000112_pt1 | contig 10781 bp, 4 predicted proteins | sample EasRivERMLT860_2_FD_104762 | JGI IMG/M metagenome (GOLD analysis project Ga0137357, IMG submission 104762) | Soil microbial communities from meander-bound floodplain in the East River, Colorado, USA - East River MetaG ERMLT860_2 | ecosystem: Environmental > Terrestrial > Soil > Floodplain ... | reverse complement strand
GCGACAAGCCGGACGAAGCCGCCGCCATCGCCAACGCCGTAGCCGAGGCTTACACGGACTACCGCCGAGAAAAGGGCAGGAAACTCACCAGCGGTGGCATCGAGGCGTTGAAACAGCAATCTGAGGCACAGGAGAAAAAAGTCGCTCAAGCCCAGAGAGAGTTGGAACGCGTCGCTAGGGAATCCGGTGTTGAGCTTGCCGACTTGGCGATTCGCAAGCCCGCCACGAACGCCCCCATTGCTCAACCTGAAATCCAGGCCAGCGAAAATGCCTTCTCCACTTTCTCGCTCAACGTCAGCGACGTGTCGTTCAAGCTCGCGGCGGCGAGTCTGGAGAAGGGTCAGATGCCCGACCAGGCTTCGATTCGCAGCGAGGAGTTCATCAACGCCTTCGATTATCGCGATCCCGAGCCACTGCCCGGAGTACCGGTTGCGTTTGCCTGGGAGCGCGCGCGGTATCCGTTTGCGCACAATCGCGACCTGCTACGTTTCTCACTCAAGACCGGCGCGGTCGGACGGCAAGCGGGTCGTCCGTTGAATCTCGTTCTGTTGCTCGACAATTCCGGTTCGATGGAGCGGGCGGATCGCGTTCATATCATTCGCGAGGCGTTGCGCGTCCTAGCCGGACAGCTTCAGCCGCAGGACAAGCTCAGCGTCATCACTTTCGCCCGCACCCCACGGCTTTGGGTGGACGGCGCTTCCGGTATCCAGGCCGGCGAGGTGGCCGATCAGGTCGGCAGCCTCACCCCGCAGGGCGGCACGAATCTCGAAGAGGCGATGAACCTCGCCTACCAGACCGCGCTGCGACATTACCTCGCCACCGGAATCAATCGCGTCGTGCTGCTCACTGACGGCGCGGCGAATCTGGGCAACGTCGAGCCGGAGTCGCTCAAGGAAAAAGTTGAGGCACATCGCAAGCAGGGCATCGCGCTGGATTGTTTCGGCATCGGCTGGGAAGGGTTCAACGATGATTTGCTCGAAGTCCTCTCGCGCAACGGCGATGGCCGTTACGGCTTCATCAATTCGCCCGAGGAAGCGGCCACGGAATTCGCCGGCCAGCTTGCAGGCGCGCTCCAGGTGGCCGCGTCGGATGTGAAGGTGCAGGTTGAATTCAATCCCGCGCGCGTGACAGCGTATCGCCAGATCGGTTACGCGAAGCATCAGCTTACGAAGGAACAATTCCGCGACAACACCGTGGACGCCGCCGAAATCGCCGCGCAGGAAGCCGGCAACGCGCTTTACACGGTGGAGGTGAATCCGGCAGGCGAAGGTCCCCTGGCCATCGTGCGCGTGCGCTTCAAGATTCCCGGAACCTCTGATTACCGCGAGCACGAATGGGCCGTGCCCTACACAGGGAGCGCCGTTTCGTTGGAGCAAGCCAGTCCCGCCATGCGGCTCGCCGCAAGCGCCAGTGCATTTTCCGAATGGCTCGTCGCGAGTCCGTTCGCCGCTGAAGTCACACCGGACGCATTGCTCGGCTATCTGAGCGGCGTGCCAGAAATCTACGGCGCCGACGCACGCCCGAAGAAACTGGAATGGATGATCCGGCAGGCCAAGAGCATTGAAGGCAAATAGCATTCTCCCGTCCAAGAAAACGATCACAACATGGGAACAAACATTATTCGGTCAGCAGCAGGAGCGATTGTCGCCATTATCATGATGGTCACCGCTTGGAGCGCCTTCGGCCTCGGTGCGGATTATCCAAACGGTCAGCCAGTCGGCGGCTCAAGTGCGTGGCCGGAAGGACTGAAAGAACTCGTGAACTCGACCAACCGGATTCACGGCTACTCTGTTAATGCGGAGGACATATTCTTCTTTTCGGGTAGCGCAACGAATCTCGCCGGATTTCTTCGTGACTTCGCGACGATTGAAGGCGTTGAAAAGAATCGGTTGATTTTGCATGAAGGAACGGGAGAGGCGAAATCGCCTTGGAGCAAGAGCGCGAAACGCTGCGATTGGAAGCTTTACGCGTGTCCGAAATCGTGGCTGGCCAAGGATGCCAAAGAGAAATCATTTATCCTGGAAGTTCATTTCTGGACGGGAGGAAAGATTGCTTTGGACCAAGTCGCGATTCCCCAAGAAGTCGAGTTTGCTGGAAGTTATTTGAAGGTTTTCGAGTCCATCACCAACGGTATGACCCGCGCCGAGGTTGAGCAACAACTTCGCCTGGATGGTGGACTGCAAGGTGCGTCGCCGGTTCGATACCTCCACCCGGACCGACCGCATTTCAAAGTAAGCGTCGAGTTCGATTTCAAACGCAACGCGGCGGACCAAAATCGCGCCGTGATTGGCCGGGACGACAAAGTGGTCCGGGTTTCTGCGCCGTATCGCGAGCGACCGTTCATGGATTGAAGGGCAATTACCACAAAAGAAATTATGAAAAGCTCAATCGCTGCACACGCTTGGACGGGTCTGTTGGCTCTGCTGCTCGCCTCCGCAGGAGAACCTGCCACGCTATTCGCAACCGAACCGTTGCCCGTAACCAACCCGCCGCCAGCGACGGTCACTCTGCACGACTTCAGACTCGTGGGCGATTTCAGCGGCGAGCGCGCAGCGTTCACGCTAACAGCCAACGCACGCGTGGAAAACTCCAAGGGCGGGTCACTCGAATTGCTTTCCGGCACGGTCGCACTCACTGGCGTGAATCCTAATCCCAAGTGGCGTGTGCAAGTCGAGCAAGGCCGCTTCGTCCTGACGTTCGACCGGAGTGGCGATTTCCCGATTCAAATCAAGTTCAACGCCGCGGTACGCCAGAGCGACGGCTGGAACTCGGTGGATTTCCGCGTTGCACCAAGCACGCTGCAACCCATCACCCTGAGAGGGTTGGCAGAAGACACGCAATTTCAGTTCACCGGCGCAGCGCGGCCCGAACGCAAGGGTAGCGATTTTCTCAGCTACCTGCCCTCGGACGGCACGGTGAAATTGTCGTGGAAGGAAGCGCGCCCTGAAGTCGAAGGAAAACTTTTCTACGCCGCCGAGATGCTGTCGCAAATCAGCGTCAGTCCGGGCTTGATGCGGCAGGTGGCGTTGCTCGATGGGAAGGTGATGCAAGGCGAAATGAACCGCGTCGTGCTGGTCTTGCGCGGCCCGGGCGAGGTCACGCGGGTTCTCGGCGAACAGGTTTTGGCGTGGAAAGTGGAGGATTATCACACTTTGCAAAGTGTGATATTAGCCCCGTCAGTTGCCAGGGAGCGCCGCTTGATCGTCCAGTTCAACCAACCTCAGAAGGACGCGTTCGCGCTTCAAGTGCAGATGCAAACGCCGTTGGGGGCGTTTCCGCAGTCGGCCGATGCGATGCAATTGCGGCCCGAGGGGGCGACGCGCTTCGCCGGCTATTACCGTATCGTGAACGACGGCGCAGTGCGGCTCGAAGTCGCGCAGGCGAGCGGACTCTCGCAGATTTCGCCCGAGCAATTTCCCGAGACCGACGCCACCAAAGCCGCCTTTCGCGCGGACGGTACTCAGCGCTTCGCTTATCGCTTTTCGGGTGCTGATTATGCGCTGCGAATTCAAGCCGATCAAATCCAGCCCGAGTTGAGCGTCTCGCAGGTGCTCGCGTATCATCTTGGCGAGAATGAGCAGGCGATTGACACGGAGATCGAACTGGACATTCGCGAGGCGCCGTTGCGCGAGCTGTTGCTACGCGTGCCCAAGGGCTACGCCATCGCGCGGCTCAATGCCTCGGGGTTGAGTGATTACTTTCTGACTGAAGCCGATAGTGGCACGGGCGTCTCGCCCGTTCGAACCGAAACGGACGGGCGGGACGCCCGTGCCACTAGCGAACTGCGCCTCGTGTATGGCCAACCGGTTTCCGGTCGGCAAGTAGTCCAACTTCGCCTGGAACGGAATGCTGCGCTGGGCCAGTCGAGTTGGTCGCTGCCTCGCATTGAAGTCAACAAGGCAAAATCTGTACGCGGCCACGTGGCGGTATCAGCGGACGCGGGCTTCCGTCTCACGCCCGAGCGCACACAAGCATTGACGGAAATCGCCACGGCATTCTTCCCGCGCAAAGTGGCGGGCATTCAGTCAGCGTTTCGTTTGGGCGAGCCGACGTGGGAAGCGACGATGCGCATCGAACGTCTGCCGCAAGCCGTGCAGGCCGACGGGTTTCATTTGTTCTCCATCGGCGAAGGCATCGCCTACGGCAGCAGCGTGATGAACTATTTGATTTCCGGCGCGCCAGTGGCGGCGTTTCGCATTGAGTTGTCGGACGAATATTTCAACGTCGAGTTCACGGGCAAGGACATCCGCAACTGGCAAAAGACGACGAACGGCTATCTCGTGCAGTTGCACACGCCGGCGTCGGGCGCTTACACGCTGTTGGCAACTTATGAACGGCCCTTCAAGGCGCAGGGCGAAACGCTCGCGTTCACCGGCGCGCGACCAGCCGACGCCCAATCCGAGCAGGGCCACACGCTGGTCATCAGCGCGTATCAATTCCAAGTGAAGCCAGAGGAAGTTTCACCGGGTCTGTTGCCGCTGGAAACCGGTGAAGTGCCGCCCGAATACCGACTGTTCTTCGATGCGCCGATTCTTGCGGCGTATCGTTACACCTCGCGGCCGTTTAATTTAAGCCTGGCGCTCAGCCCGCTTACCCAGGGCGAATCGCTCAGCCAGGTTGTGGACCGCGCGTTGCTTGTCACGCGTGTGTCGAAGGAGGGACAGGTCCTCACGGACGCGCGCTACTTCGTGAAGAACCGCGGGCATCCGAATTTCCGGTTGACGCTGCCACCCGGAACGCAATTGTGGTCGGCCACCGTGAACGGCGGCGCGGTCGTTCCCGTAATTGATGCGAAGGACAATCTCATTCCGCTGCCGCAGCGCGCCGATCCAAACGCCGTGCTGATTCTCGATCTGAAACTGGCCGCGACCTCGTCCGTCCCGGCGCATGTAAAAGTCGCCGCGCCAATTGTGAGTGCGCCCACCATGCTGGCGGAGTGGAAACTCGAGCCGGACACGGGCCAGCGCCTGGTTTATCGCACGGGATCGCTCACGCCCGTGGGCGGCGTGACCGATGTGACCGGGTTTGCCGGCGTGGCGCGAATGTTCACGGGACACGAGGCAAGCCGGACATGGACTTTACTCGCGGCCCTGGTGGTTTTGGTGGGGATTGTAATGGGGGTGTGGCGCTGGACATGCCGGGAAGGAGTCGGCAGGTTCAGCGCCCGCTACATTCTGGGCTTCGCGCTCGGCCTTGCCTCACTGGCTCTGGCCGCCGTTGTGTTCATAAACCTGCTCGACCTCGCGGAGAATCAGAACCGTTACGCACCCAACGATGTGACTTTCCTCGCACCCGTGCAACAGGCAGGCAGCGCGTTGACCGTGGAGGTCACGAATGCTTCGGAAAAAGCTTCCAGCTTCGATCTCGTTCACAACCTTTGGCCCATAGTGGTCGCATTGGTGGTTTGGTTGGCGGGCTGGTTCTCCGAAGCAGGCTGGAAAAAATCGTTAGCAAGAGTTCTCGGCTGGATGCTGATTGCGTGGACGGTTCTGCGCTGGCCGAACGGGGCGAAGGCATTTTTCCTGGTGCTGGCTGCATTTCTGGTGTTGCACGTGGTGATTCCCGCGTTGCGACGGCTGTGGTCGCTGTCGAGGACTGCGGCAACGGAGAACGGAACTGCACCGGCGACCGCAACAATTGTCCTGATGTTCGGACTGCTCAGCCTCTGCGGTTATCGCGCCTCTGCGGTTTCCTCCGGCGAACCCGTGCAAGCAGATTTAACCGCCGAGACGCGAGGGACGCAGAGTGGAAAAGCATCTGCGGCTGTCCGCACCTCAGCGATTGCCGAAGTTGCGTCGCAGCAGATTCGCATCGAAGAAAACTTCGCGCTGGCGACGGCGAAAATCCGCTGGGACGCGGTGAAGGGTCAAACGCTGCCGCTACTGTTCGAGCCGGCGGTGCTGACGCGCATCCACTATCCGACCAAAAATCTCAAGCTCGTGCAATCGCGGGTTGGCGAGCGACACGCGCAGCAATTGCTCGCGGAACGCAGCGGCGTGTATGAGATCGAGCTGCAATATCAAATGCCCGTGACGAAGAAGGAAAACGAGAGCGGCATCGCGCTGCCGACGCAATACGGCCTGGTCAATGAATTGCAACTGACGCTCATCGGCCTCGACGTGGACGTGCTCTCGCCTCAGGCGGTTTCAATTCAGCGTGAAGCTGCCGGAAGCAACACGGTCGCGAAGCTTGTGCTTGCACCCAGTGACACATGGATCGGTTGGAAGCCACGCAGCCGCGACGTGAAGAGCGAGAAAGCGGTTTTCTACGCGGAGGTCCATCAACTCTACGTTCCTTCGGCGGGTGTGATTGAAGGTGTGCATCACGCGGCTATCCGACCGGCGCAAGGTGAGCTGAGCGAACTGATATTTGATGTGCCGGCCGGAGCGACGGTGACGGACGTGATTGGTCCGGCGAATACGAATCCATCGCTTGTCTCGCTCTGGCGATTTGATCCGGACACACGGAAGTTGCGCGTGAATCTGCGCCAGCCGCAGTCGCGGCCATTCACGCTCGTGATTCGTTCGCAGGTCGCGACCGGGCCGTTGCCGTTCGAGCAATCGGTCGGTCTGGTTTCCGTGGAGGGTGCGGCGAGCCAGATTGGATTGCTCGGTGTGGCCACAGGCAACGAGGTGCAACTCGACACCGTGGAAGCGGCGGCGCTTTCGCCGATCAACCTCGAAGATTTTCCCGGCGCGGTGGCGCAATCGCTGGCAGCGCAAATTCCTGGACTCACGGTGCGGCGCGCATTCCGCTACGCCGACGTGAAGGCCACAGCCTCAGTGAAAGCTTCGCCAGTCGAGCCAGACGTGCGCGTCGAGACACAGGACACCCTTTCGCTCGGCGAAGATCGCATTGTGCTGGCCGCGAACGCGACGGTGGACATCACGCGCGCGGGAATTTTCCGGTTGAGCTTTGTGCTGCCCGCTGGGATGGACGTGGAATCCATCAGCGGCGCGGCGTTGAGCCATTGGACGGAGTTGAAGGGCGATGCGGGTCGCATCATCACGCTGCACTTGCGCGGCAAGACCGTCGGCCTACAACAATTCGCCGTCAGTCTCGCCGGGCCGGGCGTGAAGGCTACCAATGCGTGGACGGTGCCGCAATTGATCCTGCGCGAAGCGAGCAAGCAACGTGGAACATTGGTGATCGTGCCCGAGCAAGGGATGCGTTTGCAGGTGGCCGCGCGTGACGGCGTCACACAACTTGACCCGCAGAAATCCGGCATCCGGCAGAAGGGCGTTCTGGCATTCCGCGTGTTGCAGACGCCGTGGAATCTTGCGTTGGACATCGAGCAAGTTGATCCGTGGATTCAGGTGACGAGTTTGCAGCACGCGACGGCCAACGAGGCGCAAGTGAAGGTTGCCGCCAACCTGCAATATCAGATCGAGAACACCGGGTTGAAGGCGTTTCGCGTCTGGCTGCCGACGAATGCCGAGGGCGTGCGCTTCACGGGCGAACAGGTTGCCGATTTTCTGCCAGTGAACGGTTCAATCACGAATGGCCTGCAACTGTGGGAAGTAAAGTTACATCGCCGCGTCATCGGCCAGTATCTCCTGCAAGTGAGCTATCAGACGTTGATGCCGGATCAAACGCCCGAAACTACACTGCGCGGTGTGCAAGCTGCGGACGTGAATCTGCAACGCGGCTTCGTAACCGTGCAAGCCGGCGGGCGATTGCAGGTGCGCGTGGACGCCGCGCCCGCCGCGCTTCAACCCACCGAGTGGCAGAGCATCCCGCGTGCGCTCCAGCAGGATTTGCAGACGGCCTCGGCGAATTTCGCGTATCGTCTAGTCGAGCCTGCATTTCAACTTCCACTCAAACTGGATCGCCACGAAGCCGCGAAACTCCTGCCCGCACGCGTGAACAACATCACGTTGACTTCGGTGATTTCCGATGACGGTGTCATGCTCACCCAAGTCCGGCTGGAAATGTTGCCCGGAGACAAGCGACTCCTGCATCTCACGCTGCCACCTGGTACGAACACTCATTTTTGGTTTGCGTTTGTGAACCAGAACGGCGTCTGGCCCTGGCGCGAACAGGATCGGATTCTGATTCCACTGGAGCAGCAATCGCCCGGGGGCAAGGCGATTCCGGTTGAGATATTTTACAGCAGCCAGATCGGCAAACCAGGCTCGCGCTCGCTGGACCTGCAGCTTCTGGCGCCGAAGTTTGATCTGCCGCTGGAGAACATCACCTGGCGCGTTTATCTCAACGAGAAATGGAAACTCACGGAGTGGACAGGCACGTTGCAGTTGCAGGAGGAGCAAGTCGTACCGCGCGCCGCCGCCATTGACGTGCAAACCTATTTGCAGAACGAGGCCGTGATGCAGCGCGAAAAAACCAAGGACGCCGAGGAGATGCTGGCGATTGGCAATTCGTTGCTGGAACGGGGCGATCCGCAACAGGCCCGCCGCGCGTTTCAGGCCGCCTACGGTTTGAGCCAGGGCGATGACGCGTTCAACGAGGACGCCCGCGTGCAACTGAACAATCTCAAACTCCAGCAGGCGCTAGTAGGTTTGAACGTGCGTCAGGCTGCCGTGACCGGTGACGACGCTGCACCCGCCGGAAAACTCCGCGACCTGCGCGGCCGCAAGGAAGTCAACTACACGCAGCAGGACGCCAAGGCGATCATTGACCGAAACAGCGCGGAGGAAAACGCGGTCTTTATGCGGCTGGCCCAGCGACTCATTCAACAACAGGACGCCGCGGTGGGCAGCGCTACCGCCATCCGCGCCGCGATTCCCGAGCAGGGCCGTTTACTCACATTCAAGCGCGCCGTGGTCGTGGATCAGTGGGCGGACTTGCGGATTGGTTTGGAAGCTTCCGCGACCAAAGCTGCGTCGTGGGGTATGCGGATTCTGATCCTTGTTGTGACTGCCTTCGTCTTGGGTGCATTTGGCTGTTTGGCGTCGTCATTTCGGCGAAGTGCGGATTCTGGATTGATATCAAACTGAAAAGCCAGCTTGCCTTGCATTCGGCGCAAGGTAGTGTTGCCACATGTCCACAAAGGAAATATCGAGTGCGGCCCTTGAATTGCCTCCGGAGGAGCGGTTGGAGCTGGCCCGCCGTCTCGTGGAGAGCGTCGTTGAGCCGGCATCCCTCAAAGAAGCCGTGGCCGAGGGAATTCGCCGCATTGAGGACATAGCCACCGGTCGTGTCCAGGGTTTGAGCGAAGAAGAGTATCGCGCTGCGCTCCGATGAAGGTGGTTTTCCATCCGGACTTCCCGAAGGATGTCCGGAAATTCGAGGGTGACTACTCGGAGATTTCCCAAGGTCTGGCGTCGAGGTTTCGACAAGAGATCGAATCAGCCGTTGCTACGATCAAAGCATCTCCCACCTGCGCCGGGCATTTTGTGAACACCGGGTCCGAGATCGTCAGAGAGCTCCGCCGAAAAAACCTCAGAGCTTTCCCGTTCTTCGTCCTCTACGGCGTGCATGGCGACCGGCTGATTTTCGGCGCGGTCATTCCCAACCGCTCAGACCCACTGACGTGGCTGACTCGATTCCGATAGGCCACCCTGAAGCGCGCTGGCAGCCCGTTTGGTGGCGACTCGTGCAATTGAGATTGCAGTCCCGGCGGCGCTTCCCCAACAATCCCGCCCATGCTTGCCCGGGTTTGTTCCGCCGCCGTCAATGGCATTGAAGCTTTTCCCGTAGAAGTCGAAGTCAATGCGGGTTGGGGCGAGACAATCATCGTCATCGTCGGCCTTCCGGACGCGGCGGTGAAGGAATCGCGCGATCGCGTGACGACGGCACTCACGAACTCGGGTTTCAAATTCCCGATGGGCCGCACGACCATCAACCTCGCGCCAGCCGACGTAAAAAAGGAAGGGCCGAGTTTTGATCTGCCCATCGCGCTCGGCATGTTGGCCGCCAGCGAACAAATCGAAACCGATCAACTCGACAATTTCATCGTGGTCGGCGAACTGGCTCTGACCGGCGCGGTGCGGCCCTGCAAAGGTGTGTTGCCCGTCGCGCTTCGCGCGCGGGCAGAAGGGAAAGTCGGCGTTCTCGTGCCGGCGGAAAACGCAGCGGAAGCGGCGGTGGTGGACGGCCTGCAAGTCATGCCGATACAGAATCTGCGCGAGGCGGCGAGCTTTCTCGAAGGCGAAATCAAACTCACGCCCACGAAGGTGGACATCGCGAAAGTCTTCGATCAACCGCACGACGAGGATGTGGATTTTGCCGAGGTCAAAGGCCAGGAATCCGTGAAGCGCGCTTTGGAAATCGCTGCGGCTGGTGGCCATAACGCCTTGTTGATCGGGCCGCCAGGCACGGGAAAATCCATGCTCGCCAAAAGGCTGCCCACCATTTTGCCGCCACTGACGCTGGATGAGGCGCTGGAAACGACGAAGATTCACAGCATCGTCGGCCTGCTCGGGTCGGGTCAGGCGCTTGTCACGCGCCGGCCGTTCCGGTCGCCGCATCACACGGCCAGCGATGCCGGTTTGCTCGGCGGCAACATCAATCCCACGCCTGGCGAAATTTCCCTGGCACACAACGGCGTGCTGTTCCTAGACGAGTTGCCCGAGTTCAAGCGCAGCGTGCTCGAAACGATGCGCCAACCGCTCGAAGAAGGGCGCGTCACGATTTCGCGCGCGGCGGGCACGATGACTTTTCCGAGCCAATTCATGCTGCTGGCGGCGATGAATCCGACGCCGGACGGCAAGATGCCCGGCGAATCGAAGTCTTCACCGCGCGAGATTCAGAATTATCTGGGCCGCATTTCCGGTCCGCTGCTGGATCGCGTGGACCTGCACGTGGAAGTGCCGCCAGTG
>Ga0137357_1000107_pt1 | contig 10988 bp, 9 predicted proteins | sample EasRivERMLT860_2_FD_104762 | JGI IMG/M metagenome (GOLD analysis project Ga0137357, IMG submission 104762) | Soil microbial communities from meander-bound floodplain in the East River, Colorado, USA - East River MetaG ERMLT860_2 | ecosystem: Environmental > Terrestrial > Soil > Floodplain ... | reverse complement strand
GCCTGTGCCTGCCACGCCAATTCCCAATCCATACGTTTTAATTAATTCATCAGCGGTTTCCTTCGCAGTTTCCTCTGACAAATCTGCGCAAACGACATGTGCGCCTTCTTTTGCAATTCGATGAGCAGTCGCTTTTCCGATTCCACTTCCCGCACCGATGACCACAACGGCATTCCGTGCCATTTCTTTTTCGGGCGGCATGCGCTTCAACTTCGCTTCCTCCAACAGCCAGTATTCAATATCAAACGCCTCCTGACGCGGCAAGCCTTGATATTCACTGATCGCTTCGGATGATCGCATCACTTCGATCGCCAACGAATAAAACTCAGCAGTTACACGACTCTCGCTTTTATTCTTACCCCATGCAATTAATCCCAATCCTGGTATCAGGACCACAGTCGGATTCGGATCGCGCATGGCGGGCGAATTCGGATGCTTACAGGCTTCATAATAGGAAACGTAATCGCTTCGATACTTGACCAAACCTGCTTCCAGTTTCTCAAGCAGACTCTCCACTGATTCCTTTTGCGGATTCCAATCCACATACAGCGGCTTGATCTTCGTCCGCAAGAAATGATCGGGGCAGGATGTGCCAATTTCTGCCAGACGTGGAGCGTCCACACTGTTAACAAATTGAAGCACATTTTCCGTCACCTGGATCGTGCCGATAAATCGATTTGTCTGCGATACCTTACCGCGCAATACGGGCAATAACTTGATAAGAATTTCGTTACGTGTCTTTTCATCCAATGATTGATACTTCTGTCCGCCAAAAGTTTTCTCGCCCTTATTATGCTGTTCGATATACAGGGCAGCTCTTTCAATGAGGGACAGGGTTAATTCATAGCAAGCCTTGTCATCATCAGCCCAATTGATGAGTCCGTGCTGTCCCATGATCAACCCTTTGAGGTTGGGATTCTTCTTCAACTCATCCCTCATCACCAAGCCCAGATCAAAGCCAGGGCGCTGCCATGGGACCCAGCCCACCTCCCCGCCAAACACCTCCTGCGTGAGACCTTCCTGGTCCTTGCTGGCAGCGATCGCAATCGCAGAGATAGGATGCATATGATCCACGTGACGGTATGGGATCAGACCATGGAGTGGCGTGTCAATTGAACCCGTTGCGGGATTCAACCCAAAAGTCGCATGGCGATACATATCCACCATTGAATCTTCGATCTCGGTCTTCACACCTTTGACATCGGCTTTGTCATAAATACTTTCCAATGACAGGAATTTATCCATGTAAAGCGAAGCAAAATTCGCACGTGTGGAAGTACGCAGATCCCCACCCGAACCCTTGACCCAAAGCACATCCACTTCCTCCCCGCTTAATGGATCGGTCATCTTTATTTTGGAGGAGGTATTGCCTCCGCCTGTATTCGTAATGCGCTGGTCGGCGCCGAGGATATTACTGCGATAGCGCAAGCGCTCAACTGCATCCAGTTGATTTGCTACCGAGTCATCCCACAAATAATTGACATGTTGAAAATCTGTTGATTGCATTTACTTATGCTCCACGTGAAAATTTTGCTTTTCATTGGTTATGTCGTTGCGAGGGCGCCCTTGTTCTTTTCCCGAAGCAATCACCATGTTATACGGAGATTGCTTCGTCGGGAAGTACACCCTCCTCGCAACGACATCTAACTTCTATTTGCCAGTTCTTTCTTTTCATAATCCTTGATTACATTCATAAAATCCATGCCAACTGGCACATTTTTCTTCAAACAATAGGCATCCCAAACCGCGCTAAACGGCATGGATTTCAATTCCTCCTGCAATGCCAAACGGCTGGAGAAGTCACCTTCGAGTTCAAACTTCCTAAGCATTTCTTGCGGTTCAAGCAATGCCACCAGCAATGCACGTAAGGTGTTGCGCGCCCCAATTGTCCATGCGGCAACGCGGTTGATACTGGCATCGAAATAATCCAAGCCGATGTGAATCCGCTCGAGCGCATCGTTGCGGACGATTTCATTGGCGATGGCTTGTGTATCATCATTGAAGGTAACGACGTGGTCGCTGTCCCAACGCACGCTGCGGCTGACGTGTAATAAGAGTTGTTCGTGATAGATCAATAAGGAGGAAATCTTATCGGAGATCGTCTCCGTGGGGTGGAAGTGACCTGAATCCAAGGTAAGCAATATTCTGCGGGTGAGCGCATAAGCTGAATAAAACTCCATGGATCCGACCACATAGGCTTCTGAGCCAAGACCAAAAAGTTTTGGTTCCACGGCGTCAAGGTTATAACGCGGATCAATTTTTTCAGCGAGGATGATGTCCAGGGATTCGAGTAGCAGGCGTCGGGGTGATTGGCGATCCGCAGGCGTGTCTTTATATCCATCTGGAATCCAGATATTTGTCACAGCGGAGCTTCGCAACTCCTTTCCAAAATATTCGCCGATCTTGCGGCTGGCAATACAATGCTCAACCCAAAATTGGCGGATGTCTTCATCGCGATGAGCGAGTGTGAATCCATCCGCAGATTTGGGATGCGAAAAGCATGTCGGGTTGAAATCAATACCGTGATTATTTTCCTTCGCCCAATCCTTCCATGCGGAGAAGTGTCGCGGCTCGATTTTATTACGCTCAACTTTTTTATCTGCTTCCAGATAAATGGCGTGAAGATTTAAGCGATGCGAACCAGGCAACAATTTATAAACCACATCCAGGTCACTGCGCAGCTCATCCGCATTGCGCGCCTTACCCGGATAGTTTCCGGTCGCTGCAATGCCGCCGCTCAGTTCACCGCCGGGATTCTCGAAGCCGCCTACATCATCGCCCTGCCAGCAATGCAAACTGATCGAGATCTTTTCGAGGATAGCAAGCGCCTGTTCAGTATCCACGCCCAGCACGGCATATTGTTCTTTGGCGAGTTCATACGCTGATTGAATCTTTGATGCGGATTGAGTCATAATAGCCTCTAGAAAATATTTTGTTGAATATTGAACGCACTGCAAATGGCGCGGATCTCCTCCGCGCTTAAACCTTCGCCAATTTCACCAACACCCAGATTGAGATATTCATATTTTGCGGCAGTCTCGGCATATTCCACGCGGTCAGCGGCGCGTTTGACAGAAACATCCGAGCGCGCCATCACGCCATGCTTTGACCAAATAACAACGCGATGCGTACGCAGTGATTCGACATTACCCGCCATCAATTCAGGTGAGCCCGGCAGGCGGAAGGGAATAAAGCCAATGCCCTCGGGCAAATTAACAATGGTCTCTGGCTGCCAGCGCAGGAGATGTGTGTTCAGATATCCCTCATCCTGATAACGCGGAATATGACTCAGATACGTCAGGTGCATGGGTTGGGCGTGAATGATGGCGTGAAAGTTTGTGCCGCTTGCAAGCATCTGGTCATAATGCACAGCCAGATGCGAATTGAATTCACTAGTCACACGTTCGAAACGACGATGATAGGAAGTATATACTTTTCCAGTTCGCCCACCTTCATCAACCCGGATGCAGGCAATATTTGCAGTCGGGTCATCAATGATCTCGCGCAGGCGCCGCCCGGAACCACTGACCAGAAAAGTTGCACCCGCCAACTCTGGAACCGCCTGAGGCAATTCGATTTCATTCATCACCGGAAAACGCGTGCGCAGTTCAACCGCCCAACGCAGGCACACCGAAATATTTCCCGCCGCGCCTTCACTGGCTTCGATCTCAGCGAGATGCAACCCCGCCTCCCCCATCATTTCCAACAGATCGTCTAATTCAGGATAAGGTTCCTGCAACATTATTTCATCACTTTCTGTAAACGGGCATACGCTTCATCCCAATCCGCTTTACGATTCGGTTCATAGATTTCAGGTTCGAACGAAGCGCGCACAACTTCACGCGCGTCAACAAGAGAACCCAAATGTTTCATTCCAATTGACTGCATCAGAATATTACCAATGGCGGTCGCTTCAACAGGTCCCGCCACCACAGTGCGCCCGGTCGAGTCGGCGGCGAATTGATTTAGCAATTTATTCTTCGTCCCGCCACCGATGATGTGGAGCGGGTCAAAACGCTTGCCGGTTAATTCTTCCAACCGTTCCAGTACCAGGCGATATTTCAACGCAATGCTTTCCAACACAACACGCACGATTTGACCTTTCGTTTGCGGCACGCGTTGATTCGTATCTGCACAAAATTTCTGGATGCGGTAGGGCATATCACCTGGATGGATAAACTCACCAACATCAGGATCGACCACCGACATGAACGCCTCAGACTCAGCCGCAAGCTGGGTCAATGCGTCGAAAGACATTTCCTCACCCTGACGCATCCACTCACGACGACATTCCTGTACCAACCATAATCCCATAATGTTCTTGGATAATCGCCATGTGCCGAATACGCCGCCTTCATTGGTAAAGTTATATTCCAATGCCTTTGCACTCAAAGATGGCTCATGAACTTCCGCACCCATAATGGACCAGGTCCCTGAACTAAGCCAGGCAAAATCCTGGTTCTTAGCTGGGACGGCAACAACTGCTGAACCCGTATCATGACATGCGGGGAGAATAATTGGAACCGCGCCCGCACCTGTCTCTTCCGCGAGGCTAGGGAGGAGAGTCCCTATCCGTGTACCAGGATCAGTTACCGGCTTGAAAAGATGCGCGGGAATTTCCATTGCATCCAGCACCGGAGTCGCCCAATCCCGTTTGCGCGGATCAAAACATTGAGTCGTCGTCGCGTTGGTAAATTCGTTGGTGAGCTCGCCGCTCAACCAGTAATTGAATAGATCAGGAATGGTGACAAAAGTCTTCGCAACATCAAACAACGGCGATCTTTGAATCGACATCGCCAGCAATTGATACAGAGTATTGATCTGCATGAATTGGATGCCTGTGTTGGAAAAGATTTCCGCACGCGGCAGGCGCTTGAAGGCTTCATCAATCATGCCATCCGTGCGCGCATCACGATAATGAAAGGGATTGGATAATAACGAATTATTTTTATCAAGCAATGCAAAATCGATCGCCCAGGTATCAAGCCCAATGCTCTCAATTTCTTTTGACCTACCTATGCCTTCCTTAATATCAGACCACAGACGTAACACATCCCAGTGCAAGCCGTCATTCAATCGCACGGGTCCATTGGCGAAACGATGGGTTTCAGTGAGCGTGAGTTGTTTGTCATCGAGCGTGCCAACGATGGTACGTCCACTTTCCGCGCCGAGGTCAATGGCAAGATAATTGCGTGCTTGAGTCATATTCAGTCCAGATGAAAATATTCTTCCAGTTCAATAAAAGTTTCGTCGGGACGGGCATTGGCATCCACAAATGGGGACATAAATTCCTGCCAGCGCGTATTGATTTCCTTTGCAGCCATTTTCGCCTGTGCAACCGCGAGGCTTTCTTCCGTTTCAAAATAGCCAAAGATCAAACCATCTGTACGCATGAATAATGAATAATTATGCCAGCCAGTTTCGCGCAGGGCATCCAGCATTTCAGGCCAGACACTTTTATGATGTTCCTTGTATTCGGGGAGACGGTCTGGTCTGACTTTGAATTGAAAACCAACACGGTTCATTGCATTACATCCTCACCATGTCTTTGCGAGGAGGGCACTTGCTCTTCCCGACGAAGCAATCCCGTGTCAGTAGGAGACTGCTTCGGCAAGACCAAGAACGCCTCGCAGCGACATCTCTTAATCGAATTGTCACTTCGGCAAGCAGCAATTCGATTACCGACTACCGAAGTGACATGGTTAGTTCCTACTTACTTCACAAAGATTCGATCTTACCAGTCAAAGTTGTCAATGTTCTCGGCGTTGTAAACGAAGGGCTCGCCATAAAGCACGTTGAGTCCAAGGTCGGGATCATTTCCGATCGTGTACTCACCGAGGCGGCCAGCGCTGAAGGTTTCGCCTTCCTTGCCTTCGATCTCGCCTGTGGCAAGTGCGTGCAGGGCATACACTGAAAGGTAACCAAGGTCCAACGGATTCCACAAGGCAAATTGCGGAGCCGCGCCGCTCTTGACATACTCGCGCATCTGATTCGGCGTGCCCAAGCCAGTGACAAATACCTTGCCGATCAAACCTGCATCGGTAACAGCACGAGCCGAAGCGGCAATACCAACCGTGGTCGGGGCAATGATGACCTTGAGGTCAGGATACTTCGTAAACAAGGCTTGCGCTTCATTGTAGCTCTTGGTGTCATCATCGTCACCATAAACCACTTCAACCAATTCCAGGCTTGCATATTCGGGCTTGGCAAGTTCTTCCTTCATCACATCGATCCAGGCGTTCTGATTCGGAGCGGTGGATGTGGCGCTCAAAATTGCGATCTGTCCGCCTTCAGGAGCGAGGGCAAGTGCCATCTTGATTTCGATCGCACCAATATCATGCAACACAGCCTGATTGATATGGAACAGACGGCCATCGGGGGCGATAGCAGAGTCAAAAGTAACAACCGGGATGCCTGCCTCCATGGCGGCTTTACCAGTCGGGACCAATGCATCAGAATCATTGGCTGAAATTGCGAGACCACAAACACCCTGGGCGATCAACGAGTTGAGCAGGGTAATCTGTTCAGCAGCATCGGCCGTTGCCGAACCCTGATACAATACCGATATGCCCAGCTCCCCGGCGGCTTCCTGCGCACCTTTATTGGAAGTGTCAAAATAAGGGTTGCCGAGATTTTTTGGAACCAGCACATAGTTTTCACATGCAGCGGCTGGAGCTTCCGTGGCGGCTGGTGCTTCCGTTGCTGCCGGGGCTTCGGTTGCAGCCGGAGCCTCGGTCGCTGGCGCCTCAGTGGCGGCGGGCGCACATGCGCTCAACAGCAGACTAAAGACGGTCAGGGCTGTGAGGGTCAATAACAAAGAACGGTATTTCATTTTCTATCTCCTTCTTAAGTTGTGAATGGAATTTTCGACTTACAAGCCAGTGGGTCAATAGGATATATATGGTTAACTTGAGCCTCCTTTTCAAAACATGATATTGAGGTATCAGGCACTCGCCTGGAACCACCACAAAGATTGGCATCAACCGCCAGCGATCACCAGCGATCGAGACCAGAAAAAAAAGATGAAGAAGAGCGTAAAGATGAGCAGGAAAACAACGGGGGCCAGCACTGCACGCCGGTCGAATTTCCCGCCAACTGATGAAATACTGCGGATTAGGCTGGGCACAAGAATGGACAGGATCAGCAACATACCCAGCGCGATACCCTGCACCTGTCCCTGGATATTGAGCAGGCCCATACCAAAGCGCATCAACCCGATCAATAATAAAGACAGGACCGCCCCCCCCATCGTGCCTTTACCGCCGTTAATTTCGATACCACCCAGCACTGCGGCTGTAATCACCGAAAGTTCAAGCCCGGTGCCAATATCAGGGCGTGTGCTTCCAAAGCGGGCTGCCAGGATCAACCCTGCCAGTGCTGCCATAAATCCGGATAAGGCATACAGCATGAATTTAATTTTTTCGACCGGCACACCTGAATAGGTGGTAGCGTTTTCGTTGTTCCCGATTGAGTATAAGTAGCGGCCGAAAGTGGTGCGGTGTAGGATCAGTCCAAAAATGACGGCCATGATAATGAATAAGACAACAGAAAATGGGATCAGACTCCCAAATACCCGACCCTGTCCAAAATAAGTAAATGCCTCAGGGTATCCGCGCGCAGCCTGGTCGCCAAGAAAACCATATGCGATGCCTCGATAAAATGCATACGTGCCCAGGGTCACGACCAGCGCGGGCAACTTGACTCGTGCGATCAAATATCCGTTCAGCAAACCGCCCAGTGTGCCAAGCAATAGTCCAGCCAGTGCAGCCACCCAAATATTGACTCCCATATTGTGCAAGAGTCCCATGAATGAAGCACTCATGCCCATATTGGAGGCAACTGACAGATCAATATTACCCGTGATGATAATGAAAACCATCGGCAGCATCATCAAGCCGATTTCCATAAAGTCAGAGGAGGTACGCGACAGATTACGCGCGTCCAGGAAAAAGGGCGAGAGTCGCGTATTGATAAATACATCCAAAAGGATCAACCCCACCAACATCCATTCCCAACGCTGAAAACGCGCAAGGAAGGAACGACTGGGTGCCTTATCGCTAATGGTGACAGCGAATTTTGATTCAGACGCTGATATTGAATTCATCTTTTTGATCTCTCCACGCTGTTCAAGATCCATTTATCAGACATGACTGCGATCAGAATAAGCAAACCTTGTGCGGCAAGTTGCCAGAATGGAGAAATGCGGATCAAGGTTAAAGAGTTTTGGATGATTCCCAAAAGCAGGGCTCCCAATAACACACCCGGTACAGTCCCCACCCCACCACTAATACTTACGCCACCCACCACAGAGGCGGCAACCGTTTGAAGTTCAAAACCCAGCGCGGTATTGGTCTGTGCCGATTCAAAGCGCGATGCCCATAACACAGCTGCCAACCCGGAAAGCAGACCGCTGAGCAGATAGACAATAAAGACGATGCGTTGTTTGCGAATACCAGCGAATTGCGCTGCATCCGGGTTGCTGCCCACGGCGAAGATATCCCGGCCTGTGCGGGTATGATTCAGAAAGTAATATACGATCAACGCCACAACGATGGCAAAGATCACAATATTCGGCAATCCCAGCGGTGTGCCCTTGGATAATAATTTAAAGCCTCTTGGAAGTTCAAAAGAATTGATCCAGGTCCCCTGACTGTAAAAGAAGACCAATCCGCGATAAATGCTCAAGGTGCCAAGCGTTGCAATGATGGGCGGTACATTGCCATAAGTGATGATCAATCCATTGAACATCCCAAGCACCGCGCCTAAAGCCATTCCCAGTAGAATCACCACGAGGATCGACATCTCAGGGTTTTGTTTGACGACAAACGCAACCATCATCGCCACCAACCCGATCATGGAACTAACGGAGAGATCGATGCCATGCGTAATAATCACCATGGTCTGCGCCAGCGCCACGATCGACAGGATCGAAATATTCAGAAGAATATCATTGAAGTTATTCAGGGTGAGAAATGAAGGCGCCCGTAATGTGACAGCCGTCATCAAGATCAGGATAAAGATGCTGATGCCAGCCTCGCGGAAACGAACAAGCGTTAATAGGATTCTTCGAAGAGAACTGGATGAACCTTGTACAACGGGAGGGTTTTGAACGGCCACTTTGAATTATCCTATCGCTACCGTTTGTGTTGCCGCGGAAATGATCTTTTCCTGGGTGGCTTCAGCGCGCGTAAAGTGCCCGGTCATGTGACCTTCGCGCATCACGATCACCCGGTCGCTCATTCCCAATATTTCAGGCAGCTCCGAGGAGATCATCAAAATTGCCATCCCTTCCGAAGCCAGTTTGCTCATCAGCGCGTGCACAACCGCCTTTGTCCCCACATCAATGCCGCGCGTTGGCTCATCCAGAATAAGGATACGCGGCTCGGTGGCGAGCCATTTTGCCAACACCACCTTTTGCTGATTACCACCGGAAAGTTCGCGGGCCTTCTGCCAGATATTATTGGCGCGCACCTCCATCTGACAGGCGGCATCATAAGACCCCTTCAGTTCCATTCTGTCCTGCAGCCAGCCGTAACGTGTATATCCATCGAGTATCGGCAGGCTGATATTGGACGTGAGGTCCATTGCAGGAATTAAGCCGTGCAACTGCCGATCCTCCGGGACAAAAGCCAATCCCAATTCAATTGCCTGCTGGGATGAAGTGATCGCAACCTCCCGCCCATCAAGCTGGATGCGGCCACCTGTAGGAGGCTCCACCCCGAAAATTGCCCGTGCTACATTGGTGCGCCCCGCACCCACCAACCCAGCCATCCCCAAAATTTCTCCACGGCGTAATTCAAAGCTCACGTCATGGAATGAGCCGGCGCGAGTAAGATGTTCTACTCTCAAAATGACTTCACCAGCCTCTACTTCCTGCTTTGGAAAAAGATTCGAAATCGTCCGCCCAACCATCATGCGGATCAGTTCATCCCGCGTGATATCCTTCATTAGTCGTGTGTCTACATAGGTTCCATCACGTAAAACAGTAACCCGATCAGCCAGTTCGTAAAGTTCTTCAAGGCGGTGCGAAATAAAAATAATTGCCGCGCCATCCTCCCGCAAACGGCGCACCAGCCGAAATAGATCAGCGACCTCATTCAGTGTCAATGATGAGGTCGGTTCGTCCATGATCAATATCCGCGCATTAATGGAAAATGCACGGGCAATCTCAACCATTTGTTGCTGGGCAATGCTCAGGCTGCGAGCCTTCTGTTTCAGGTCAATATGAACGCCCAGCGATTCGAGTAATTTCCCCGCTTCGAAATACAACTTCCGCCAGTCCACGCGCCCACCCAATGTCACCGGCTGGCGTCCTACAAAAATATTCTCCGCCACATCCAGATCCGGGAACAGACTCAATTCCTGATAAATGGCAGCGATCCCAGCCTGACGTGATTCGCGTGTATCGTTAAAACGCACTGGAGCGCCATTCAAAAGTATCTCACCATAATCCGGGTGATGAACACCTGTGATCACTTTCATCAGCGTGGATTTGCCTGCACCGTTTTCTCCCAACAGTGCATGAACCTCACCCGGTCGTACAGAAAAAGAGACATCGTGCAATACCTCCACGCCCGAAAAGCTCTTGGAAATATTCTTCAGTTCAAGAATATATTCACTCATTTGACAGGCACCGCCTCTTCTTCACAAATCGTAAATTCAATCCCTGCCTGTTTTAACCGTTCAGCCCAATCAGACGATAATTGGTTATCGGTAAATAATCGTGCGATCTTTTTGGGATTCGCAAAAGAAGTCAAATCCTCCCTGCCAAATTTCGTCGAATCGACCAGGGCGAACAGTTGCTGTGATGATTCGATCACCTTACGCTTGATCTGTGCCTCAGCCAGCAGGATCTCAGTCATGCCGCGTTCGAGGCTGAATCCACTGCAGGAAAGAAACGCTTTTTGAATATTCAACTCCTCAATGATCTGCTCGCTTAGCAATCCGGTGACAGAGGAAGAATTATTATTTACCACACCGCCAATCAG
>Ga0137357_1000101_pt1 | contig 11264 bp, 7 predicted proteins | sample EasRivERMLT860_2_FD_104762 | JGI IMG/M metagenome (GOLD analysis project Ga0137357, IMG submission 104762) | Soil microbial communities from meander-bound floodplain in the East River, Colorado, USA - East River MetaG ERMLT860_2 | ecosystem: Environmental > Terrestrial > Soil > Floodplain ... | reverse complement strand
GGCTACCCGATGGTCCGTCAGGCAAAGGCGATGGTTGCGGATGGGCAACTTGGCACGATCAGACTAATTCAGGTGGAGTATGTTCAGGGTGGCAAAGCAGATGAAAGCAAGCCTGATCCGTCTACATCGTGGAGATTCGATCCCGTTCGCGGCGGTCCATCTTTGGTGATGGGCGATATCGGTTCGCACGCGCATAACCTTGTCCGCTTCATTACTGGACTTGAGGTTGATGAGGTGCTATCGGAGATCGGGAACATCGTCCCGGGCAGGGCGGTGCATGATTATGGCGGTGCGTTGTTGCGTTTCGATAACGGCGCGCGCGGCAGTTATTGGGTGACGCAAGCCGCCGCGGGTGTGGAAAATTGTTTACGGATTCGCGTGAGTGGAACCACAGGCACAGTGGAGTGGATGCAGGAATTTCCGCAGGCGTTGACATTCAAGCCGCTGGGTGCTCCATCTCAGAACCGCACACCCAACGGACCCGGCACGTTACCATTATCAAAACATTCATCACGAATCGTTGCAGGACATCCCGAAGGTTTTCATGAAGGCTTTGCGAATATTTATTCCGATGCGGCGGAAGCGATTGCCGCCAGAAGATCTGGCAATACACCGAACCCATTGGCGTTATATTTCCCGAATTCGTTTGATGGCTTGATGACCTTGAAGTTTGTCTTTAGTGCCATCGCATCCAGTAAAGCCGATGGCAAGTGGACGAAGTGTTGATATTACAAAAAGACCCTAAAGGTTTCCTTCGTAATAAAACAAGTTTAGCTGACAAAGCATCCTTGCACACGATAACTCTGATTGGCAAAAAAACCTTTAGGGTCTCATTCATGAGATGAGACTAATGTCCAAAACAATTCTAGTTACAGGCGCAACGGGCAAGGTGGGGACAGTATTCATCAAGCGGCTGTTGACGGATCCGAAATTTGATTCGTTCACAGTGCGGGCTTTATGTCATAACCGTGAGCCTGAGCCGCATGCGCGCATTCAAGTTGTCCATGGCTCTATCGAACATCGCGACGTTGTCGAAAAAGCAATGGATGGCGTGACGCACGTTGTCCATTTAGCTACTTGCAAAGAGACCCCCGATCAGGTGATGGATGTAGCGGTCAAAGGTTTATTCTGGATTCTCGAAACATGCCGCACCAGTCCCACATTCCAGCAATTCATTTTGATCGGCGGCGATGCGGGCATGGGACATTTCGTTTATCCGCACCCCATCCCTGTCACTGAAACGCAAAAACATTCGCCTTATCCTGGATGTTATGCACTTTCCAAAGTTCTCGAAGAAGTGATGCTCGAACAATATTACATTCAATACGATCTCAACGGCTGTTGTCTGCGTGCGCCGTGGATCATGGAAAAGGATGATTTCAAGTATCAACTATCTTTTGGGGAGGATGTCTTCGGCGGACCACGCTGGCGGGACCTGGTGGATGCTCAAAGTGTGGATGAGTTAATTCGGACGGAAACAGTTCCGGTTATGCTTGATGCGGATGGTCATCCAGTAAAAAGAAATTTTGTACACGTCGAAGATTTGGTCAGCGCAATACTTCTTGCGTTGGATCATCCAAAAGCTCGACAACAATTGTTCAATATCAGCATGGATGAACCCATTGACTACGGCGAGATGGGCAAGTATCTAAACGCAACTCGTGGATTGCCATCTGTGGAAATCAAAACAGAATATCATTCGACATGGCTCGATAATACAAAAGCAAAACTGCTTTTGGGTTGGCGACCTGAATATGATATGAAGAAGATCGTTGATGCCGCATTTGATTATGTGCGGGCGCAGGCTGAGCCACGCAAGGTTTGGTACCCAGGCTAAATGCTAAGCCCAAAGGATTTATAGATGCCATACAAGGTTTTTTTTGTTGAAGATGAAATCATTACCCGTCAGGGGATCCGTGATAATGTAGATTGGCAGGCGAGTGGGTTTGAATTTTGCGGCGAGGCGGCGGATGGGGAGATGGCTTTGCCGTTGTTGCGGACTGCCCAGCCCGATGTGTTGATCACCGATATCAAGATGCCGTTCATGGATGGTCTGCAATTGAGCAAGATCATGCGTGAGCGTATGCCCTGGGTGAAGATCATTATTCTTAGTGGTCATGATGAATTTGAATATGCTCAGCAAGCCCTCAAACTTGGAGTCACTGATTATCTTTTAAAACCTGTCACTGTGCAGAACCTGCAAAATGCCTTGCAGAAATTAACTGTGCAATTGGATCAGGAAAGAAAAGAAAAAGAGAACTTGAAAAAACTTCAAGAGCAAGTGGAAGAGAATCGCACTACGCTTCGTGAAAGGCTTCTATTCAAATTGGTGGTGGGCGCCGTTTCGCCAACCGATGTGATCGAGCAGGGGCAGGTGTTGGGACTCGACTTGAGCGCCAGACATTATTTGGTTGTGATCTTGAAGATCGAGTTGGGTGATCGCACGGAACAATATGATTACGATGAATTTCAACAGGTTCAAAGTGCTGTGATCGAGCTGGCTGAAAAAAACCCGGATATCTTTTTGCTGAAAAGGGACTGGGGCGATTTGATCTTGATCATGAAAGGCAGTACGCCCGAATATCTTGAAGAGGAACGTGACCTGCTCCTCGAAGAGATCAGGCGGATGACTGAAAAGACTCGCTTCCAACTTACCGTTGGGCTGGGTGCCATTAAAAAAGAGCTTGCCCACATCTGTCAGTCTTTTGTCGAGGCGTTGGCGCACACGCAGAATGTTGATGAACATAAACCCGGCGTGAACCAGTCTGCCGAGCGGGCTGAACTGCTCAACCTGGATAGATCGGCGGTTGAAAATTATCTGCACTACGGGGCAAAGGATGGGTTCGATGAATTCTTTAGTGCCTATCTCCGTCCGCTGGGTGAAACGACGCTGAAATCAAACCTGATCAAAAATTATATTTTTGTGGATGTTGTGCTCGCCATCGCAAAACTGGTTAACGATCTCGGTGGGGATGTGGACAAGGTGATCCCTGAGTTGAACTCCATCGAAATGACCATGTCCAACATCAAGACAATTAAACAGTTGCGAGAACAGGCGAATAAGATTCTGACCAGTGCGCTGGCGTATCGGGACAGCCAGCCGAAGGGCCAATATAAAGAACTGATCCGCCAGTCTAAAGAATATATCGAGCATCAGTATACAGACCCGGAGCTTTCGCTCAACGCAGTGGCGGCACAGGCGAATCTCAGCGCCAGTCACTTTAGTGTTGTGTTCAGCCAGGAAACTGGGCAGAACTTCAAGGAATACCTGACGGAAATCCGCATTAACAAAGCGAAAGAATTATTACGCATGACATCCTTGAGATCAGCCGATATCGCATATCAGGTTGGTTATAACGACCCGCATTATTTCAGTTCAGTTTTCAAAAAGAAAACTGGTTTCTCACCGATTGAATTTCGTTTGCAGGTTTAGCTATATATTCAGGAGATCGACGTGGCTAAAAGAACAACAACAAATGGTGTCTGGCAAATGCTGAAAGGCAAAGCCCCACTGAAATATCTGGGACGGTTACCAGACTTTTTGGCTGGGGTTAATTTGTCCATCCGTGCCAAGATTTTGGTTTCGCTTTCTATTGTTATCTTGTTGATGGGTACCACCAACGTCGTCTCGATGTTGCAGGTACTGAGTTATAGCCGTCAGTATGACGCCATCATTACCAATATCACCACTGCCAACAGTATTAGTGGGAATGTCAAACTGGATATTGACAATGAAATGTGGAAGATCGTGGCAGGGAAGATTGAATTTTCAGACGGGCGACAGTACGAAATCATAGATAACGTAAATACCAAAGTCCATTCGATGATGGCAAATACGGATTCGGAGCGAGCCAAAGTCAAGTTGGATTTGATCCTTAGAACCTTGCAATCCCTTACAGAACAGATCAATGCAATGGGGAGCCAGATTGCCAGCAACAGTACCGCCGCTGAAAATGAAGCCGTATTGGAGGATGTTCGTTTTGCCACATCCGTGATGGAGGAAGTTGTTCGGGATTATGTGCTGTATGAAGTCCAGCGCATGGAGGGACAATATCAGGTGATGAGTGCAGGCTTTGTACGCTGGCGGATCATTTCGTTTGTTTTGATCTTTAGTGCAGTGGGCTTTTCAGTAGTGGCGGCTTGGAGTCTATCCAAGAGCATTTATACGCCCATCAAGAAACTGCACGATGTAACCACCACCATCACCAAGAATGATCTGCAAGCCTTGATGACCAGCGACAATGTGGACGAGATCACCGAACTCGGTATGAGCTTCAACATTATGATCGGCAAGATCAAGGAACTGCTGGATTCCAAGATCAAGGAACAGGAGAATCTCAAGAAAGCCGAACTGCGTGCGCTCCAGGCACAGATCAATCCCCACTTTCTTTACAACACTCTCGATACCATTATCTGGATGGCGGAATCCAAAAAGACTGATCAGGTCGTGGATATTGTCACCGCGCTATCGAGTTTCTTCCGCATCAGCCTCAGCAAAGGCATGGACTGGATCACCATTGGCGAAGAGATCGAGCGCATCCGAAGTTACCTGACCATCCAAAAGATGCGTTACCACGACATCCTGGATTTCAAGATCGAAGTGGATGAGGCTGTCACCGACAACACCATTTTGAAATTGATCCTTCAGCCACTGGTTGAAAACGCCCTTTATCACGGCATCAAAAATAAACGGCAGGGTGGTACGATCAACGTGCGTGCGAGACGCAAGAATGCTGATGAGGTCCTGCTTGAAGTAGAAGACGATGGCATCGGCTTCACACCGGAGAAATTAACTCAGCTACGTTCCGAACTCGAAGACGACTCTGGTGAGATCAAATCCGAAAGTGGCTATGGCATCGGCAATGTCAACAATCGCATCCGGTTGTATTACGGAAAACAATACGGGCTTTCTCTACAAAGCACATATAACACCGGCACCTGTGTCACTTTGGTGATCCCCGCCAAAATGGAGACGGCTCCACAACATGAAGTCCATGCAAATGGTCAGGATTAAGATCACGAACAGACTCGAGGAGCGCTTTTAATGAAGACATCACGCATTTTAATTTTATGTTTGACGCTCGCCTCTCTGCTTGGACTTTGGGGCTGTGTCCAACAACCGGATACTTTATCCACCCCCCAGCCTGACTCAGAGTCAACTCTCAAGCCTGAGAAAAAATATGCAGATTTGGTTGTCGGCTACGCCCAACTTGGAGCCGAAAGCGAGTGGCGGGTTGCGAATACCATTTCCATCAAAGAGACTGCCGAACAACTGGGCGTGGAGTTGCGCTTCCTCGATGCCCAGCAGAAACAGGAAAATCAGATCGAGGCAATCCGCAAGTTCATCATCCAAAAAGTGGATGTGATCGGGATTTCACCGATTGTCGAAACCGGCTGGGATGAAGTGTTTCAAGAAGCCAAAGATGCGGGCATCCCCATCATCCTTGTAGATCGGCGTGCGGCGGTTCCGGAAGACCTGTATGTTTCCTACCTCGGCTCAGACTTTCTTGAAGAAGGACGCAAAGCCGCCCGCATCATGGTCGAACTTGTAAATGAAAAGGCAAATATTGTTGAGCTGATAGGCACAATTGGCTCCGCGCCTGCCAATGACCGATATACCGGCTTTCGAGAAATCCTGAAAGATTATCCGCAGATGCAGATCCTTGATTCGCAATCCGGCGATTTCACCCGTGCTCGAGGCAGGGAAGTCATGGCGGCTTTTCTGGAAAGATATAACGGCAGGATCACGGCTGTCTATGCCCATAACGACGACATGGCGCTCGGTGCGATCCAGGCGATCGAAGAGTACGGACTCAAGCCCGGGGTGGATATCAAGATCGTTTCTGTGGATGCCGCTCGTGGTGCGTTTGAGGCGATGATCGCCGGCAAATTAAATGCGACAGTGGAGTGCAATCCCTTGCTGGGTCCACAGTTCTTTGACCTGGCATTGAAGGTCGTTAATGGTAAACCCGTTCCCAAGTGGGTCCCATCCATTGAAAGTGTTTTCTTCCCCGAGGATGCCAGCGAGATTCTGCCGACCCGCAAATACTGATTGAGATGTAATTCATAGCCATCGAAAGAAATTTAACTCTTTTCCAAAAAAATTCCTCACCCAATCAGGTGAGGAATTTTTTATTTGTTAACATAATGAAAAAATCAACTCTTTCCGAATAAGAAAGCATGGATTTTCAACTCATAAAGATGTATCCTGTTGCTAGGTATATGCTTCAACATTGACTCTGCTCGACAATATTTTCATCATATCTGTGGTGAGAGATTGAATTGACACAAGAAGGAGGTGTATTGACAGGGAAACCATGAGATCAAATAAAAGGGGAAGCGCTCACTTATTGATTGAGGTCACCAAGCAAGCGCTTCCGGGCGAGAAATGCCCGTCAAAGAAAGGCACCTTCGCGTGCCTGATTATATCGTACCAAAATATTTACCATACAAACACTTGATTCCATAAGGAGAGAAGAATGAAAAAGAATTTGCTCTTTCTGTTTAGCATTTTGGTAATCGCCTCATTGGCACTTTCCGCCTGTGGTGCCGCCGCAACTCCTGCACCTACTCAAGCCCCAGCGAAAAAGGTCTGGACGTATGCTGATATGACTATCGGTTTCCTTCAGACTGGCTCTGAAGGCGGCTGGCGCGCTGCTAACACAGCTTCATTCAAGGAATCTGCTCAGCAGCTAGGTATCAACCTCAAATTCTATGATTCCCAAAACGACCTGGCGAAACAAGTTGCTGGTTTCCAACAATTTATCGCCGATCCCGAAGTGGACGTGATCGCCATCTCACCGCTTGAAGCGGCTGGTTGGGAACAGGTTCTGAAGGATGCGAAAGCCGCTGGCAAGCCCGTCATTCTTTCAGATCGCCGCATTGATGGTAACGAAGATCTGTATGTGACCTTTGTTGGCGCCGACTTCGTTGAAGAAGGCCGCAAGTCCGGTACTGAGATGTGCAAATTGCTCGAAGGCAGTGCTTCAAAGAACGTTTGGGAACTCGTCGGCAATGTGGGTTCTTCACCCGCCATTGACCGTGGCAAGGGTTTCCGCGAGACCGCAGAAAAATGCGGTATCGTCATCACCAACAGCCAGACTGGTAACTGGAGCATCGTCGAAGGCAAGCAGGTCACAGAAGCCTGGTTGAAGGAAAGCAAGGATGTCCAGGGTATCTTCGGACAGAATGATGAAATGGCATTTGGCGCTATTGAAGCGCTGAAAGAAGCTGGTCTCGTGCCGGCTGTCGATGTCAAGATCATCTCCGTCGATGCCACCGCTGGCGCTTTCCAGGCCATGCTCGACGGCACCCTGAACGTGACAGTGGAATGTAACCCATTGATCGCTCCACAGGTGTTCGAAGCCGCGCTTGCTACAATGAATGGAGAGGGCGCATCATTGCCCAAATGGATTCCTTCGATTGAAGGTGTATTCTACGGCGATGACCCGAATTTGAAGGAAATTGCTGCAGGTCGCAAGTATTAACATTTTGAATCCGATCTGCTGACCTTTTGAGAATGGCAGATCAGAGACATGTACTATAATGGATTGGGAAACGATGTGCTCCATCGTTTCCCAATCTTGAAATATTTATTCATAAAAGGCAGGCAGGCATGTCTGAATCGGATCATACTTTACTTGTCATGGAAGGTATTAGCAAAGCCTTTCCAGGTGTGCAGGCTCTGGACGATGTAAGTTTGACTCTCAAAAGAGGCGAAATCCTCTGTTTGGTGGGGGAAAACGGTGCCGGGAAATCCACGTTGATGAAAATTCTCACTGGGGTGGACCAGCCCGATGCAGGCAAAATTATTTTCGATGGTAGTGAAATACAGGCGAAATCTCCACAACATGCCCAGTCTTTGGGTATCAGTACGGTCTATCAGGAAATCAACCTGTGCGCCAACCTGACCGTTGCGGAAAATATTCTGCTTGGACGTGAACCCCACAAAATGGGACGGATCGATTGGGCGAAGACAAATGAACTAGCCAGCGAAACGCTTCAACGTTTGTTGGGTGTTGATATTGATGTTGCCCAGCCTTTGGGGTCATATACGGTAGCCATCCAGCAGATGGTAGCCATAGCACGGGCGCTGTATATTGAGTCGGCGAAGATGCTCATCCTGGATGAACCCACCTCCAGTTTGGATGAGAACGAAACGGCTCAACTTTTCAAGGTGATGAGAAAACTCAAAGCCACCGGTGTGGGCATTGTTTTTATCACGCATTTTATCGGTCAGATCTACGAAATTTCAGACCGCATCACGGTCTTACGTAATGGGAAACTGGTGGGGACTTACGAAACAGATTCGATCACACGAGTCAGCTTGATCTCAAAAATGATCGGTCGCAGTCTCGCTGAATTTGACGAGATGACAAAAATAAAATTGGAAAGCAGTAAACACATCAAGAGAGATGCATTATTGCAGGCGAGGGGATTTGGACTTACAGGCTCGATTCAACCCTTTGACCTGGACCTGCACGCTGGCGAAGTGGTTGGTCTTGCCGGACTGCTTGGTTCCGGTCGCACAGAAACTGCCAGCGTTCTCTTCGGCGTCGAGAAACCGGACTCAGGCTCCATGTCCATGAATGGAAGCGTGGTGCACGATCATTCCCCGCTGGGCTCCATCAAACGAGGCGTGGCTCTTTGTCCAGAAGATCGCAAAGCCGCCGGAATTGTGGACGACCTGACGGTGCGGGAAAATATCGTCCTTGCCATGCAGGCAAACAAGGGCTGGTTCCAATATTTGAGTCTGCCGGAACAGTATGAAATTGCAGAGAAGTATATTGACATGCTAAGTATCGCCACTCCTTCAGCGGATCAGGCGGTTATAAACTTGAGCGGTGGTAACCAACAAAAAGTGATCCTGGCAAGATGGCTCGCGACCAATCCACAGGTGCTCATCCTTGATGAACCCACCCGCGGCATTGATGTGGGCACGAAAGCTGAAATCCAGAAGCTTGTGCTTTCACTGGCAGAAGAGGGCAAAGCCTGTGTGTTCATTTCCTCTGAACTGGAGGAAGTACTGCGTACCAGTCATCGTATTATCGTCCTGCGTGATCGCGAGAAGGTCGCTGAGTTCACCGGTGAAGTGGACGAGAATACGATCATCCATGCCATTGCAGGAAGTGAAGCATGAAAAAACCCACCCAACCAACTTTCACGTGGAGAAGAGTTACAGAGAGCAGGCTCTTTTTCCCGATTCTTGCCTTATCACTCATTTTGATTTTTGATTTTATCTTTATCCCCGGATTTTTCACCATCGAGAACAGAGATGGTGATCTGCGTGGAAGCCTGATCGATATCTTTCGAAATGGCTCAACTATCATGCTCCTGGCGATTGGTATGACGCTTGTCATCGCTACCGGCGGGGTAGACCTCTCCGTGGGCGCCACCATGGCGATTGCGGCTTCGGTAGCCGGGATCTTGATGAATCCATCGGCACTTAAGAACGAAGTGTTCTTCGTCACAGATCCATATTACACATTCCAACCGCTTTGGTTGGTGATTATTTCGGCATTGATCGTGGCGACCATCTGTGGTTTGTGGAACGGGATTCTGGTAGCTTACATGCGAATTCAACCTATGGTCGCGACTTTGATCTTGATGATTTCGGGGCGCGGGATTGCACAGTTGATCACCAACGGTCTTAGAGTCCAAATCACCTACCGACCCTACGCATTCATTGGACAGGGCTGGATCATCCTGCCTTTTTCCTTATATCTGGTAGCCATTGTATTAACAATCACCTGGATCATGACTCGCAAAACTGCCATCGGCATGTTCATTGAATCAGTGGGGATTAATTTCCGCTCCAGTTATTTCAGCGGTATTGACGAAAAGAAAATTAAATTGCTGGTTTACACGTTTTGCGGTTTTTGCGCCGGCATCGCTGGGTTGGTTGCCAGTTCAAATGTCAGGACGTCGGATGCCAGTAATATTGGACTCACCACAGAACTGGATGCCATTCTTGCAGTCGTGATCGGCGGGACAGCCATGTCAGGCGGACGTTTCTCTTTAGTGGCTAGCATGATTGGCGCTTTAGTGATGCAGGCGATCACTCAATCCATGTATGCGATCGGTGTGCCTGCCTTTGCGCTCCAGGCAATCAAGGCAGTGGTCGTTATTCTTGTGATCCTCTTGTATTCGGAACAAGTCAGGGGTTTTGTCCGAAATATCACCGCTCCGAAAAAAGAGGTGTAGTCATGGTGCGAATACTAGGCAACTTCTTTTCGAAAAATCGCAACCTTATCCCATTAATGTCCACGGCACTATTGGCTCTCGTCGCCTATGGGATCGGCGCATATTTTTTCGTTGGCATGCGAAACCCACAGGTATTTTTTAACCTGTTTCGAAATACTTCCTATCTCTTGATCAGTGGCATCGGGATGACGTTCGTCATTCTAACGGGTGGGATTGATCTTTCAGTAAGCGGCGTGGTGGCGCTGACGACAGTTGCCTCCGCTGTGTTGCTTCGAGAGGGATGGAATCCCTGGGTTGTGATCGTTCTGATGCTTGCGATGGGAATGAGTCTGGGCGCCATTATGGGAACCTTTATTGTTAAGTTGAAAGTTCAACCGTTTATCGCGACGCTCGCAGGTATGTGGTTTGCGCGTGGAATGTGTTTCTTCATCAGCGATAATGCGGTCCAAATTGATGATCGCATTTTTAAAATACTCGGAAAAACAAAAATCCTGATCCCGGGCTTGAAAGAACTTGCTGAAAGTCAGGGGAATTCCGCACCCTTTATTGACATTCCTGTTGTTGTTGCGCTTCTGCTCTTGATTGCTGCAATCTATATTGCCCAATACACTCGTTTTGGACGCACTGTCTATGCCATCGGCGGTAACGAAGGCAAGAATGAACAGTCTGCCCGTTTAATGGGCTTACCCGTGGATAGAACAAAATTACTCGTGTATACGTTCAACGGATTTTGTTCGGCTCTCGCGGGACTTTCGTTTTGTCTCTTCGTCGAATCCGGTCACGGACTCTACGCCCCGGGCTTTGAGTTGGACGTGATTGCATCAGTGGTGATGGGCGGTACGATGTTGAGCGGCGGTGCAGGCTATGTCTTCGGCACATTTTTTAGCGTATTGGTTCTCGCTGTGACTCAGACTCTGATCCAGTTTATCGGAACACTCAGCTCCTGGTGGACGAAAATTGTAATTGGCGTGCTTACGCTTATTTTTATCGGTGTGCAGAGCGTTTTGGCAAATCGCAAGAGTGGACGTCAAAGTACGCAGACGGCGCAAGAATTGTTGATT
>Ga0137357_1000098_pt1 | contig 11354 bp, 22 predicted proteins | sample EasRivERMLT860_2_FD_104762 | JGI IMG/M metagenome (GOLD analysis project Ga0137357, IMG submission 104762) | Soil microbial communities from meander-bound floodplain in the East River, Colorado, USA - East River MetaG ERMLT860_2 | ecosystem: Environmental > Terrestrial > Soil > Floodplain ... | reverse complement strand
AACTGGGAAATAGGATCTCTTCGGTTTTACCATACGGCTTAACAGGTGAGCTAGCTGACTGTTATTATACAGACTAAACCGACTGATTTTACCGCAGTTATTGGCCAAGCAACCAAACCAATCTTCTACCTTCCACCAATCATTTAAGGGACTAGCCTTCGCTGATTTCTTAGCTACCGCCCCCAGTAATCCATCTGATATTGGTATGACTACCGTGCCAAACCAGCGTTCCCTTTTAGGGTAGTTTTTTTTCCTCACCTATCCTCCTTAATGGGATTACCGCCATTAAGTCCTTCTACTAAGCTTATATGGAGGAGAAAGTTATAAGCTTTTCTTTTTGTACAAGGTAATCCTTTTTCATGGTAATAATTTATAGCCAAAGCATAATGGCTTATCATATGAACCCAAAATTGGGCTGGTTGTAGTCCTTCATGACAAAATAAACAAGAAATAGTAACGCTATAAGAGTCTGTTATAGAAACAGAAGGAAGTATACTCCATTGATTTCGCTGTATTTCTTGTCTAAAAATAGCATTTCCATTTCTTGCAGTGTGCCAGTAATTAGTCTTCTTCTTGATTAAACTCATCAGGAGTGCTCTCTTTTCTACTTTCGGGAGTCTCCTTATTCTCTTTAATTTTGTGCATCCTTCTGCGGGGCTGGTAGTTTCCATAAAGGTATTTCGCTATTTCCTCCGGAGTCTTTAGCCAGCGAATATTCTTGTCCTTGAAGTCAAGTAATGCTGTCCGGACGGATACAGTATGATTCCTTTCTTGATGACCAACCTTAGCCACCACAAATTCATTAGGATATTCCTTGAGATAATCAAAGACCATCCTACCTTCAAAGTTCCATTTACCTGTCTGAAACATGTTCTTGTACCAGCGGGGAGAAACAGTTAACTCTAATGTATAGAACCAACTGTAATAAGTCCTTCTCCACACCCGCCTCTTTTCTTCCTTTCGTGTAGAAGAAGTAAAGTGCTCTTCCTTACCTTCGGGATTGAATTCAAGTTTATATTCAACCTGAACCTTTTTATTTGGCTTGGAGTAGGTTAATTTCTCCTTAAATTCTTTCATTATTCTTGCCCCAAAGTTATCTTTGAGGCGAGTCGGAAGATCTTTCCTGTTTAAAATCTTCATTTTCTTGGCACGTTCGGATCTTAATACAGCAATTCTTCTAAAATCTCCTAGCACTTCCTTTAATTCATAGGTATGTAATCTATATCTATTATTATCGAAGTTTGCACCAGTAAGATTAATCAGCATTGCATATGCTGTGGAACATTGATTTATTACTTTATTTTTTAATCTGGGCTGATCTTCTTCTTCGTTGTCCTCGTTAATCTTTTTTGCTGTTAATTCTCTGACAACCAGAGCTTTCTTTAATTCCCCAACGGTATGGTTGTGAAATCTAAAAGAAAGATTCCTATTGATAGTGATGGTATGGACATTCCAATCATCACAAACAAAGGTAAAATGTCTTGGGTATTTTTTATCTCCATCGCCTTCTCGGTTAGTTTGAAACCACGGTTCAGACTTAAACCATAAAAGAAGGTCTTTAACTTTGAATTTATCTCTAGGTTCAATAGGAGTAGTTAGGAACGCCTGTTCATCTGTGAAGTATTTTGTCATTTCTTTTCTGCCTTTTTCTGTGCAAGGCGGTGCAATTCTTCGACACTTTCGGCATCTCTTTTACAACAAGCACCAACGTCACCATCATTCATTTCTTCATCAGACCATTCAGTTTTACAGAACTCACAATAATGAATTGTATCACTATTTATTTCTATATTACTAAAGCCATCTACGTGTCGTTCTATATCTTTTTTTAGTTCTTCACAGGCGTAAGAATCATCCTTTCTCCAACTATCTGGATATACTACTAATCTGTAATTTGTTTCTTTTCTTTTTTTAGCCATTTATATCACTCCCAAATACTTCCTTGTATATGTCAGGCCACGCTAATAAAAAGACATTAAAACACGTATCACCACATACTCTACCAATGACTTGAGTATGAGGTTTACCAGAAGGTTTTCGATCATCGGGCCACAAAAAGTGATAAGACATTATCAATTGTTTTTCTACATTTAAAGGGAAACTTTTCTTACACATACAACATCTAAAGTTTTTACGTACTTCTTTAACTTTAAATGTAATTGTAGATAGCTGCACATTAGATGGATACAGTCCGTGTTGTAAATTCCCCCTCAAATTACTCGTTATATTAAATTTTGCCATATAGATACAAAGGGGCATTACACGTTAATGTAATGCCCCCTTAATCCTTCTTACTTAGACTCTAGGATCTTGTAAAGGGCATCATTCTTGATTGATGCCGTGGAGCCACCAAGGATCGAGAGGAACCTGTTCTCATACATGGCAACAGTATTCTTCTTGGTATTCTTATACCCCTTATAGTGGTCGTTATATTCACAGAAGGCAGCGTATGCAGCCCAACCAGTGTCCCGTCCCTCAGTTGAGGAATCATAAAGTTGCATAATCATTTCCCTGATGCTATGGGTACGAGTTGCCTTGATAGCATCATCCTTGATTGGAACTACCTTATTTACAATCTCTTCCATCTTGGAGCGAGTCATCGGGATAAGTGCAAGCTGCTCAAAGATTTGCTGGAGATTCTCAAAGTAATTCTTGGCCGACTTCATGACCCGAGTTGCTTCCTCGATACGGGATTCAACAAACTTGGTATGACGAATACCAATGAAGTCTCTCATACCGGGAACCTCTGCGTTCATGATGGTACGGTTAGAAAGCCGCATGGGAACGAATCGGGCAATCAATTCACCAGAACCATCGTGAGCATTCTGGATCATGACATAACTCCGAACAACATCATTGGTATTCGGAATCTTGATATCGTGCTGGATTCGTGCGGTCATATAAACCCTACGACCACCATCAAGAGAACCAGCCGTATCAAACTTAGCACCAGTTTCCAGTGCAAGAATATCATCTACGATTTTAAATGCAGGAAGGTTATTGACAGGAGTAAACTGTTCTCCTACGACACCAAGGATATACATGGTATCTTCACGATAGGAGATACGCTTACGATCTACGTCCTGTAGTTCTCCGGTGGGAAGCTTTGCGGTTAGTGGGAATGTCTTTACTTCCCAGTCTAAATTGGCCGCTTTGCTCGCTGTTGCCGAATCAGGAAGATTCTCGATGGGAGTCGAGATTGAATCCCACGGAGCGGAACCAACATAAACACGATCAAACTTAGCCATTTTATATACTCCTTGTTTATTTATACGTTGTGTTGATGGTTACTTCTTAACGGGTTTCTTCTTCTTAACAACCGGCTTCTTTTTTGCGGGCTTCTTTTTCTTTGTCTGCTTCTCTCTCTTTAGCAGTTCGTCCCAAGTAAGGAACTCAACAGAGCCGTCATTATATACGAGGAAAGGCATTTTATTTGCTCCTTTTGCTCTTAGCCTTGGCTAAGGCTGCGTCTACCATTTGACAGTGATTGGAATTCATATGAAATGAATTATAACCCGACGAAGGCATAAAATAAGCAGAACTTCTATATGTCCAACCTAAAAGTCTAGCTCCTGTTAGCTTACCATAGCTTTCCCAATGCTTCCTCTCAGCAGTAATTTCATCTAATTCTGCTTTAGTATACTTAGGGTATTCTGTAGTCTTTTTTGTTTTCTTTTTCATACTAGTGGATATAGTACCACAGCGGGTACGGCTGAAACATCAAATTCCTTTTGAAGTTCTTTCAAGTCATTGTTATCATGAACGATATCTACATAATAAGCTGTAGGATCGTCATGGTCAACAACTTTCAATTCCTGTTGAACTCCGGCTAACAGCGAATAACTATTACCTTCTTCATCCGAAGAAAGAACGACTTCTAACTCAGGATCCAATAGGGAAAGGTCTTTAATAAGGTCTTTTATTTTCATTCATCCTCTCCTTTTAATCTTGGGGCTGCACCAGAACCCTGCCCAATCTTTGGGGGTGAAAGCGTTTCAGACCAAGGCTTACCAAATACTGCGTGCAATGCAAACCCTCCTAATATACCTAGAATGATAGCACCAATCAATTTGAAGATTACTTTTATTACTAGAAAATGGACGTAAACATATCCTCCAAAAATAGAAGAACGTGTTACTAGCCATAGTAATGAACATACAGCTAGTAACACTACATCAATAGTTAACACCAGAGCTAGTGTTTCTGATGACATAATTAGTCCGAATCATCCTGATAGGCAGGAAGAACCTTGATCCACTTTGGCACGTTCTTTTCGCTGCCTTTACGGGTGATTACTGCTAGAGCCTTGAACTTATAAGGTTCATTAGGCCACGGTGTAAGACCATCTGTGATACAGATTACGATATCCGGCTTAGGTTTCAGTTCATTTACTGCCCTGAAACCTTCTGGCATATCAGTTCCACCACCACCTGTAAGCTTTACCTGACTGGAAGAAGAAACCTTTTGAGCCTGTCCAGCAGCAGCATCACAAGCTACTACAACGATTTCCGCTCTTGTAGCTTTCAATACAGAACCAACTTCTGCTACTGCCTGTCCAAGATCTTTATCCCCCATTGATCCCGAAGTATCAATGATGACACCAATACGGGGGACCGGAGAATGAAAACCATACATCATTACATCACCAAATGCAGACTGTCTACGAGACAGGCGAGAACGAGTATAGTCTACCATTCCACTAACATAATTAACTACGTTAGTAATGGAAGAACGAAGTTCTTTCTTCCAATTAACCTTAGACTTAAGCTTGTCCTTGGCCCACCGTACCAGAGAATCAGGAACATTACCCTGAGTCTTGGAATGCTCCAGTAATTCCCTAGCAAAGTTACGCTTGGCTAACTCCTGTGTGAGTTTATCTACGCCTTCTGTGGTTCCCATTCCATTGGCGTCTTTACCTTTACCATCCTTATCTTTACCTTCGCCCCCGCCACCACCGTTCTTATCTTCCCAATCCTTTTCTCCGTCACCAGCACAGCTACCGCAATTGCCTGTACCAGCGCCTTTACCTTTACTTCCACTGCTAAAGGTCATCTTGATTTTAACAGCATTTTTCATTAGTTCATCATAATACTGTTCTGCCGCAAGACCTTCCTTTAGCTTGGAAAACTCCCCCTTACCGGGGAAGCAACCAAATTCTGGAAGAGCCAGACCATCTTTAAGAATATCGGGATTAATAGACAAGTCACCCGCAATATTCCAGATGGTATGATCTCTGTCTCCCTGTCTATCATGGTGATCACGAATGAGATGGTTAATCTCATGAATTAACAGTCCAACAGCTTCCTCGATAGTTACTTCGGCAAGCATCTTTGGATTGTAATTTAATCTCCACCACTTATCCACCCCAAGAGTAGAAACCTTTTCGTTCTCTATTGGAATTAGAGTGAATAGAATGGAAGAGTAATAAGGCCGCTCGGTCCCGGCCTTAAAACGTAGGGTAGCAAACGCCGGAACATTACCTAATTCCGAAACGAGTGCTTTAGGATTTATGGCCATAACTCTCCTTACCCGTTAACACGGATCTTTGCTGCACGGAAGATCGGGAGGAACTTCTTCAGTTCGTCAGGAAACTCAAAGTTATACTTCTTCTCGTTCTGCTGGAAGTTAAGTGCAACGAGTGACCTAGCCCACATTGCAGATACGTCAGGATATCCAGCGTCAATTACCTTACCGATTACAGTCCAACCAGCCGTCCAACGAGCTTCATCCGGCTTATTCTTAATGGCTGAAATTACGCCAGAAAGAATAGCGAATACCTTGTCAGCACGCTTAGGAACTTCAAACTTCTTGCAATTCTTGATTACATCTTCCGGGTTAGGAAGATCAAGATTGCGAAGCCAAGTATTGAATTCCATGGCAGCGCCTTCCCCAATAGTTCCAGTGAATCCAAGAAGGATATCATCCAGATCAGATGATACGGCTAGAACTCTAGAAGCGAAATCCCATGTTCTAGGAGAAGCCCATGCTCCACAACGCCTAGACTCTTCCTTCGGGAACTGTAGAAGCATTGTAGGACGAGTTGAAATGAAAGCTGCGATTAAGCCTCTCTTTTCTCCCCAAACCTGTGGGTCAATTCCGGAGATTACTGGAGGATATCCCCAGTATTCCGGGAAGTTATTAGCCCATTCATCCGACTTAAGCTGGAAGGAGATATGCATGAACCGATTTGCCAGCGGAGGAGCGAGATCAAAGCCATTAGCCGCATATTCCTGCGGATTAATGGCTGCTACAACTCGTACACCCCTAGACAACTTCTTTTCACCTACAACCTTATCCAGTGCAACCCTAAGAAGTGCTGCCTGTACTGCCGGTGGAGCAGTATTCATTTCGTCTAGGAATAGAATTCCATTTTCTCCAAGTTCATCTGCCCACATTGGAGCAGCTAACTTGACTCCACCTTCCTTAGTTACAACGGGAAGCCCTGAGAAGTCAGATGGCTCTCTGATAGATGCTAGAACGGTCACAAGGGGACGATTCTGTTCCCTTGCAATTCCCTCTACTGCCTTGGTCTTACCGATTCCGGGTTCGCCAAGAAGAAGGATCGGAACATCTGTACGGAGAGCTAATTCGATTGCTTTTGTAGACATTTGCTATTCCTCTTGTAAGTGGTTGGAAGATGGTTAGTTAGATACGCATAGCACAGTATAGGTCATCTGGTATTGTTTGTCAAGGGTTATTTGGCCGCTTTGCTTCTCTTTGCCTTTATCCCTCCATGACCATCTTTTTCACATGATTTATGACACAGCAGCCTTGCTGCCATATCGGCACTGTTCGCCCAGAATTCATCTGGATTGTTTAACAAGAATTGCTTATCTGCATTATTAATATGATACAAGTAATAAGCAGTAGTTTCTTTTAAATCATTACATTTTTTTATTAAGATAAGAAGATCTTTTGCAGAGTAATTTTTTCCCCATGTGTCTTTTATCATATTTATTTGCCTATATAACACGGCTTCATTTATCAATTTTATATATTCTCAGCATTTCTATCTTGGCAAATTCAATCAATTCTTCTGTAGAATTGTGCCTATTTTGAAACTCATTCATTAACGCTACAGCAAAGACTGTGTTAGAATTATTCATCTTCAAAAGAAAGTCTTTGATAGCTTCTTTTCTCCATCCGGAATTCTTCCATTTACCTTCACTGAGGTCCATGAACTTATCGGTAATATAAGCTAAGAACTTCCATTTTTCATTATTAGCTAATACACCTTCTAAAACAATTTTTTTGCTTTCGTCCATTGGTTCCTCAAACGATGATATATCTTTCATTGTCGATATGAATTTCAAGAATTGAGGATAGAGAGAAGTCTCGAAGTATGATTTCATTGGTGACTCCCTGATGTCCCGCATTTGACTTCTTCTTTACGAGCCAATTAGCCAAAGCAGATTCATCAATGAAGGTCATATCATCTACCATATACTTGGGTGTGCCTACTAATGACAGGAAACGACACTCAAGATATAGTTTGCCTTTATGTTCCACCAAAGGAGTCTTAGGGATACGATTACCCCATTTACGAGGGGAAGAAACAAAGTCAGGAGTATTTCCTTCCTTATTTCTTACCTTATTAACTGAGTTTTCATAGTTAACGCCAATGAATACCGTGTTGTTCATTAGCTTCTTGATTCGACCAAAGAAAGGGTTGCCTGTCTTATTCATCTGTGGCACGGTAGCCGTAAGGATGTTAACAGGACGGGCACCATTGCAACGCTTTAGAATGTCTACGAGATCAGACTGACTGATCTTTTTCATTTCTTTACCTTTCTATGATAGAGAATGATTGCTAATGCTTTTGTTTCCGACGCCGCATTATGAATACCAAAGGGTGAATTAACTGGCACACAGTTGCCTGATAAGGCATAACTAATATGCCTTTTTACGTAATTATAAGATGATATATCTTTTATGTATTCTAACACAGCAATATCATTAGAATATGAATAACCTTTTCTATTATATTCTCTTTCATAAATTCGATGAAAAAAACCATATTTGGATTGATTAGTCCTCATCAGGATCACCGGCTAGAGTTTTTGCAATGCGCTTATTTATATACAGATTATGACAATCTGGACCACAGAATGCACGAGAATAATCGGATCTCCAACTATTTTCTTTATCCTTTTTAAGCCCACGCCAATAAGTATTAGATTTTTTACATATAGTACACCTAGATGATGGGGCATAAAAACCTATATCTAGTATTGCGTGTCTTTTGCCTTCTCTTAAGAAGAATCTATTTTTCTTTTGTTTAACCCAAGTAGAACAAGAGCTACGTCTAACAAACGCGTCGAATTGTTTCTTTAATTCTTTTTCATTTTTTTCAAGTAGTTGTTTTAAGATTGGATTGATAGAAGAAATCAAATCTAGATACTTATGAACACAATCATAATCAAAACAAAATGTTCTTTGAGTTTGGCTCTTGATATTATATCTACCAACATTTTCATCTTCGAAGTAAACTCTAAATTCTACGTTTACTGGAGCAAGGGCGTCATGGTCTTCACATGGACCAGATCTAGGAGAGAAGACCATTTGTTCAATAGGTTTATGTGCGTAATTGAATTCCTTTGGTTCAAATTTAATATGTTTATTATTTGTATTATCTGTTTTAGCTCGTTTTATAGCTTTTTGTATCTCATCTTTGAACATGTCATCATATTGAATAATACTGGGGTTAGGTTTCTTCATTGCATATCCTCTTCATAAATATCAATGAGTGTGAAGGAATCCTTTCCTAGACAGAATCTTCCGTGGCTATCAAGGGGGATTTTTTGGGCGCTTTTCTCGTCTAACCAAAAGAAAACTGAACCCTGATGTGAATCATATTTTGAAAACATTACCTTGAGTCGATGGAAATATAATGTCATTTCCATTTCTTTGTTATGCATATATGACGGAACCATGAATCCCACGCCGAGTTTATTTTTCATCTTATCCTTAATACGCCGTGAAGACACGGGTATAATAGTAATAAAGCTATTAGACAATTATCATTGTGACATAATTGTAATTGTACCAGTTCATTACCCCTTGAACCTATAAACACCCTACTTACCAATGCAAATTTATCTATACAACATTTAGGAATACTACCTTGAGGACCACTATAATATAGTCCTTTTTTCTGTTCTGCATAAACCCATTCATAAGTTTCAATGTTTGTGAGCATCATTTCTCAGCATCATATAGATGCAGCCTAATTGAAATAAGAAGCAAAGGGCTATGAAGTACCACATATTAAGCTACAATAAATATTTCGCTGTTTATAATTTTGTCACAGCCACAACAAAAGAAAAGTCCATCTGCCTGTGAATGAAAGCAATGCCCCCAAGGCCAAGACCAAAAACACTTTCTTTCTTTTCTTTTCTGTTCCTTGTGTAATTTTTTAATTTTTGTTTTTGTTTCAATTTTCGGCTTACAGGTTTTCATTGTTTTACCTCAGTTATCTCGCCAGTAAATCCTGAGAATACAACACGACCAATTTCTTTTATTGAATGAATTATCCGCCAGCAGTCTGGACAAGGAGCGGAGTGTCTGAATTTATTGCGGGTAATATACAGAGTTGTATTCTGAGGAAGGTTTCGAACCTTTCGAAGCGCATCCATCTCTGCATGTAATGAATAGAATAAACCATAGCGGGTTAATACAGGGTCAAATCCAAGCATCCTGTTTACTCCAACGCTAAGGATTTCCTTATCCCTTACGAGTATAGCCCCATGCTTATACTTGCAGGAGCTAGCTGTTGCTATTTTTTCGGCTAGATCAATAAACTTCTTATCTATCTGCCTCATTATATTCTCTACTTAGAAAGATTAATTTTGTTAATGGTTTAAAGAAATAACATATACCACAAAAATAAGTGGCATATATTTTATGAGATGAAGAAATTAAAACTCCGTGGCCAACAGAAGATCGGCCACAAAGTCTACATTTCATCCTGTCCTTCTTTCTTTTCTCACTGTATTATTCCTTATTAAAATGGTGGGTCCGGAGAGACTTGAACTCTCAACCTTCGGCTTAAAAGGCCGCTTGTCTACCAATTGACATACGGACCCATTTTATTTATTTTTGTGTCTTCGATGCATTTCTTTATTATAAATTGTATTTGCTTTAGCACAAGCAATACAACGACATTTATGTTTTCTATACCTCCAGTAAGTTCCATGTGGCTGCTCAGTAGAACCAGTTCTAATCTCTATTATATCCTTTTTATTTTTTTCTTTGTGGCAATCATTACATAGTAACTGACATTTTTTTAATTCTTCAAGAACTGTTTTTTCTGCTAAGCTCCACAATCTGCTAATATTAAATGTTTTATTTTTCCAATTTATATGATCGAATTCTAATCTATTTATTGACTCACACTTGACACACTTACCACCAAACAAATCTATAAACTTCTTTTTCTTTTGGTGGTATCTATTCAATACATATTTTTTCATGTATTGATTATAGATTTGTTTGTCTTTGTGTGCCATTGAGTTACGATCCCATTTGTGTCTTAGCTAACATCGCCTTAGCGATAGCGATATTTAATAGCAAATCCTTTAAAAGAACATCACTTACTTTTTCTAGTGCTTTCTTTTTCTTTTCTGTTTTCTTCAAGAGTAACTCCATTTTGAGCTAAGATTTGCTCTGCTTTTTTAAGCGCCAAGCCTAGCTCAAATTGTTCTTTAGATACAACATCCTTAACAATACAACCCATCATTCTATCATATTTAGTAAAGGGATAGAGATTAGCCATGTAATGAGCGAATGCCCAGTTGGAGTTATTATGCTCTACGTCTGGAAATTTAATTTCATATTTGAATTCGTCAATGACTATATTGAGAGTGCCTTTTTTGTCATACTTATATAATATAGCTACATAAGTATTAGTAGGAGACACATCCCATACAGGTTCAAGTTTAGTTTCAGTATCTTTCCATTTCATTTTAATACCATATTTCTTTTACTATCCATACAGCATCTTTAAATTCAGGAAGGACTTCAAGGATTCTTTTCTTGGCAATATCCATACACTGTTGTAGATCACCATCAAATACGATGGGATAGAGTGTTCCACCTATGTCCTGCCAGTCTGCAAATGTTGGGAAGTATCTACTGGAGATTGGAACACCAAAAACATAATCTTCTTTTCGATCTTCGTATTCATCATTAATTAGATAGCATAGCCCCCATGGGCCAAATTCCCTAATACCTTTAGGGGTATTATATAGTTTATATTCTGGTCTAGTTGTTTTCTTTCCTTTTCCCATATAGGGAGTAAATCCCTTATCTTGTAAAGCTTTTGTATGAGCTTCATCAAGATCTTTTTGAATTTT
>Ga0137357_1000094_pt1 | contig 11483 bp, 11 predicted proteins | sample EasRivERMLT860_2_FD_104762 | JGI IMG/M metagenome (GOLD analysis project Ga0137357, IMG submission 104762) | Soil microbial communities from meander-bound floodplain in the East River, Colorado, USA - East River MetaG ERMLT860_2 | ecosystem: Environmental > Terrestrial > Soil > Floodplain ... | reverse complement strand
GTCGAGCCAGATAATAAATTGTCCGCAAGTGAAGTAGTTTCCAGAGTTTGCTCCGTGTTCGCTAATCCGGTATTACCCTTCTTGAAGAAATCCTAAAATGTTCCCTGTTCCTGCACTAGCAAAGATCGACGGCTTGCCACACTCAAAATCATGACGAAATTAATATAGTCAAAATCGGGTCAAGGGTATAGAATTAACGCATGAATATGGCAAAAGGCTATCTGCTCATTGTAGAAGATGATCCCGATATCCGGAAACTTCTGGATACCACCCTGACCTTCAAGGGGTATCGGGTGATCACGACGCGTAATGGCAGGGAGGCGCTCGAAGCTGTTCAAGAGGAACTCCCGACGATCGTCATCGCCGATATCATGATGCCGGAATTGGATGGCTTCGGTCTCGTCCACCGCCTGCGGATCAACCCCGATACGCGTAACGTTCCCGTGGTATTTATCACGGCGACGTATGTCACCCCCGAAGACAAGGAATTTGCGTTAAACATTGGCGCAACCCGTTTTATCCAAAAGCCGGTTGATCTCGAAACATTCCTGGTAACGATTGCCGAACTTCTCAAAATGGGCACATCCACGCCGGGTGAACCACTCAACGAATTTGATTTCTATGATGGTTATCGCAAACGCCTTGAATCAAAACTCGATCAAAAAGTCAAACAGATCGCCCGCGAGGAGCGTCTGCTGGGAACCCATTCAGAAGCAGAAGATCAGGATCTCCATGTATCGCTTCGGCACGCCTTTCGCGAACGGGAGGAATTAAAAGTTCTGCTCGAGCAAATCAACAAAAGACTTCAAAATATAGCCAGACCAGAATAGTGTCGCGCCCGCATAATCCACTGGAAACATGGTTTGCCTATGAAATACGAGCCGTCCGAGTATCCATCCCGAGGTGTCGGTATATCCCTGTGGGAAAGAATAAGCCGCGACCCAAATTATCTAAAGGCAAAGCGCAAGATACAAGCTCGCTATGAACTGCCACTCCCTTATGATATCCGCCTGAGGCATAAGGATTGGCTTACCTGGCTTGGCGCAGGCAAAAAACCGGTAAGGCACAAGACAATACGCGGGCAGGCATTTCTCAACGATGTTTCAGCGTTGTTCAAAAAATTTGAAGTCCCTGAAGCCTGGCATTCTGATTTTATTGCGGATATTGCCGGACGCTCCTCGAACGACTCTCTGGAGGAATTGAGCAGTCTGAAATTCAACCTGTATCTGGATAATAACGGCGTCTTGAAATGGGAATGTATCATCACCCCCGAAACTGACCTGACCAACCCACAGACCCTTGAGTTAATTCAAAGAGCGCAAAAGGAATATGCAAGTGACCCACCCCTGCCTGCCAGGGATAAAAGCGATCCTCGCAAGTTGGATTGGCGTCCCGTCCATGAATGGCATCAAAGGCATCCGTTATTTACCATTAAAGAACTCGCACAAAAGATCAACCATCCGCCTCAGACTGTAAGACGCAAGTTTGCAGAACTTGAAAACGAATCATGATTGCGATGGGTTCTAATTCAAAACAATTCCCACTTTTGTGATGGATAACTCCTTCCCGCAATTTTGACATTTCATCACGCCCGCCTCTTTCTTCCACTGGGTTTGCCCGCAGGCACCACACCTCATCACATCTGACAGTTCCCGCACCCCAACTGGCGTCGACTCTCCGTTCTTCACGCCGATCACACGATCGAACAATTTCCACCACGGGGCGATTTGAAAATTATCAACACCGTGACTCTTCAACAGTGCGCCATATTCCGCTTTACTCTTCACCTTAGCCTTGCGCCCGGATTCTTCCGTACCGCGCGAGCTAAGCAATACGCCACTTGGTCTGAGCACACGCGTGAGTTCAGCCAATGGCTCGTCCATATTCGGAAAGAGTTCCAACACCTCAAGACAACACACCACGTCAAACGCCGCGTCAGGGAACGGTAAAGGCATGGATTGATGTCGAAGCAACTCCACTCTCGCGCTGAGCGGAGCCGAAGGAGCAGACGAAGCGCCAGTTGGATTCAAATGGTCAGTATCTTGCTTACCCGCACTTCGACTGCGGGACGAAAGATCATCGTCCCTCCGCTCAGTGCGAGATAACTTTGTTGCTGCCTGTTCCAACATCCCCTGCGAAAGATCCAGCGCAATAATGTGTCCCTTGAAATCCGGCTGACTTAACAAGGCATATGATAAGCGTCCTGTGCCGGTTGCAAAATCTAAAACGAAGGGCGCAGGAACGTCCTTCAACAAATCCATCAACGGACGCGCGAGCATTTCATTATCCCGCAGTTGACTCTCGCGCTTGCTAATGTCATATTTCCTTGACCAACGGTCATACAACCACGCCTGCATACGTGGTCCTAAATGCACGCCCTCATAAAAATAAAATTCGCGGTCAAGCAGATAGCCGATACCAACGAGTATCGCAATGCCAACAATCCAATTCATTTCATCTCCAACAATGTTTCCGCCTCTCGGACGGCATGAAAGACATAACCCATCAGGAACACAATCGTTCCTGCTATGCCCGCGAAGATCAAAGTGATCGAAATGGTTCCGGCTTCAGCCAGATAACCTGAAATCAGAATGCCGATGAGATACGGGATCTGCACCAGCAAATGCCGCGCCGAAAATACCCGTCCCTGCACATCAGCGGGCACGCTCGTCTGCCAGATGGCGATATTGCCGCCTTCCACGAACGGCTCAAAGAATGCAAAGAAAAAACTCCCGATTGCCCATAACAGAAGCGTGGGACTCAACCCCAGCCAGACGATGCCGAGCAAACACGCCCCCGCCCCACCGAGCAACACATTATGGATGCGGCGTTTCGTACCTCCCCACACACTCAGCAGGACGCCTCCCACGATACCGCCAACTGCTCCCGTTGATTGGACAGTCGCCAACGCTGATTCATTGTTTTGTGTCCTGCTCAATATCAATGGAGCCATCAACGTCGCGCCGATGGCAAGGAAGATTCCAGCAAGCATGAACAAAACTGTCAGCGCATACAACCTTTGCTTTTGTTTGATGTAGCGAAAACCAAATCCAATTTCCTGCCATAGAGTCCCTTTGCTTTGCAAGCCTGTTTCGGTTTGTGAAGCCTGAGGAATAGTTATCATCAACAATGTAGTGAATGCAAAGAGGAACGTGGCAAGATCGATCAACATGATGCCGCTCAGACCCACTCTCACGAACAACGCCGCGGCAAAGAGCGGCGCAAGGATTCCCGAAAGCGCCCGCGCCGAACCCAACATTCCTTCGGCGCGGGCATAATCCTCCTTGGAGAGCATGGTTGTGACAGCCGCTGAATATGCGGGATATTGAAATGCCGTGAAGAAGCCAGCCAACAGGCTGACAGTGTAGATATGCCAGATTTGCAGATCACCGAAGGTATAGATCAGAAAAACGATCAGGGTTCCCAGCGCAGTGGCAAGATCACTGAGCAACATCACCAGCTTGCGATTCCAGCGGTCAACGAATGCACCCGCGATGGGGCTGAACAAAACGGTTGGAAGAAATGCAAAGAAGCTGATCGTCGCGAGTGCCGAGGCTTTGCCCGTAATTTCCCATGCCCAAAGCGTGAACGCGAACCACGTCATCGCACTGCCGATAAGTGAGATGATTTGCCCGAACCAGAGAAAGGTGAATGCGCGCATGGATATCAAGGTTATCGCGCTGAGCAGAGCGAGCGCTGGTTGAGTAACCCGAAGGGTGTATCGAAACCAGGTAAGCGCAGATAAGCATAGTACATTTTATTCCTTCGTGGGTCTAATACCCCACGCGCTTCGTCTGCGCCATCCAAAAGCGGACGGCTCCGCTCAGCGCGAAATATATCTCTGCCTCAACGCCTCATAAACAATCAACGCAGTGGATACTGAAACATTCAATGAATTGACCTTGCCCAGCATGGGGATTTTCACACGCACATCAGCATTCGACATCCAGAAATCGGTGAGACCTGTGTCCTCGGTGCCAACAGCGACAGCGATGGGTTGAGTCAAATCCACGTTTGAATAGATTTCATCTGCAGAGGGAGTCGCGGCGAGCACACGCATCTTTCTACTCTTCAGCCATTCCAACGCTGAAGCATTATCACATTCGACGACTGGTACGCTGAACACAGCCCCGCGACTGGCACGCACCACATTTGGATTCCACAAATCCACGCGCGGGTCGCAGAGCAGAATGGCATCAACATGCGCTGCATCTGCTGTTCGCAGGATCGCTCCGAGATTGCCAGGTTTCTCAATTGATTCAGCGATGATGATTAATGGCAACTTCGACAGCGAGCTGTCTGACTCCAGAGTAGCAAAAGTTGTCTGCGGAATGGGGAAGATCGCCAGCCAGCCATCCGGGTTGTCGCGGTATGAAATCTTCTCGAAGACTGGCCGGGTGACGCTCAAAGATTCAGCGGAAGGAACTGTTAATTGATGTGAAGCAAGTTCGGGTGACGAAAGAAGCGTTTGGGGTTTATGTCCCGCTGAGAGCGCGAGTTGAATCTCATCATAGCCCTCCACAAGCATGAGACCATTTTCCTTGCGAGTCTTTTTATTATCGCGCAATTTGACGATGTGTTTGACGCGCGGGTTTTGGGGGCTGGTGATATCCATTAATTGCCTGTGCCGTTTTTCCACATGACAATGACGGTGACGATACCCACCAGAACATAGACAGCTATGTAAATCGCTCCAAAGGGTCTTGCTGTAAAATCAAACAATTGTATGTAGACGAGCGCCGGGGTTGTGATGAAAATAATCAAGCCATAGGATGCGACTGCGTGATGTAACAATGTCTTTAACGATTTCTCCCAGATCAACGGGATGACCGCCAGTGAAAGCGAAAAATAAAACGCTCCGAAGCTCTGCAGGGTAAACAGTGACATGACTTCAGGGAAAATGCCGCCATTTGTGCCCGGGTCGCCAATCTGAGCCGTGAGACCGTAGTATCCAAGAAAACCTACAAAAACAACAAAGCCAAGAGCCAGCGCGCGTTGCAGTGTAGTGGTTTGATGAGAATCAGCTACACGCGCAGGGCGATTCCGAAGCCATTCCAATGTGCCGAGTATTGCGACGATAACATTCACAAGTAATGTAATGAGATAGAGCCAGGCAATCGGGTGGACTAGTACAAGTTTGGCGCGGAACAAAAATACGATGATCAATTCCATGATGCCGAATAACCAGAAGTAGATCAAGGTGGTGTAAACGCGTTGCCAGTCCCGGCGCATTGCGATGAAATATGCCAGCCAGGCATTACCCAAACACCAACCGCCGATGGTCATTGTCATAAAGGGAGTGACTTTCCACGCGAAGACAGGCGCGAGTTGATCGGAAAGGAGAAAGAGCAGGGCACCAAGAATTGCGTATGAAAGTGCAGTGAGGGATGTGAGCCATCGGGAAGTGTTGGATAACATTATTTTCTCCGATTAAGGATAGGTGGCAGCCATCTAAAAAAGTGACGGTCAACTATTCATAACACTCTGATGATAGTAATAAAGACCGTCCAGCTTGCTTTCCTGCAGATGGGATGTTGGCAATTCAATGAAATTCCTTGCACAAGCGAGGCTGAATGTTCAGCCTCGCTTTTATCCTGATCCGCCTTTTCACTTCAATAGTTCAATATTCAAAAGAGAACTTGGATCCTCGAGCGCCACCTTGGCTTCGCTGTCCCTCCAGCCAATGAAGCGGTCCACGCGATATGCCTGAACCTCGAAACCATAATAGGGAATGATATATGGAACATTAGCGTGCACAATGGACTGCATTTCCCAAACCATCTCCTGCCGTATGGATTTATCCAATTCCACGCCCTGGCGTTTAAGCAACTCGTCGTAGCGTGCATTGGAAAAACCGGTTTCGTTATATCCAGTTGGGATCTGATCTGTTGCCGGAATGACCAACATTGTGTTCGGATCAGAGTCTGCTGTCCATCGCCAGATCAATACATCATAATCGAAGGCTGGGCAACATTTCGCACTCAGCTCTTCAGTATCAACAGCCTGTAGTTCAAGCTTAATCCCAAGTTGGCCCCACATTTTAGAAAGCAATCCGGCAATGTACGGATATGCATCCTCAGTATCCGGCCAATTCAAGCGGAATATCAGAGGGCGTGAACCATCCGGCATATCGCGAACACCATCGCCATCCGCATCCAGATAACCAGCTTCATCCAATAATTCGTTCGCGATATCGGAATCATACTCATAGTCACGAATACTGGAATTGAACCATTCACCCATACCCGTTCCACTGGGTACCAGGGCGATCCCTGGCTCACCCAATCCAAGCAATGCAATATCAATAATTTCCTGTTTGTCAGTAGCGTAAGCCAGCGCCAAACGGACTTGCTTGTCACGTAAAGCCGGATGGCCTGTGCAAATACCGCCATCCGCAATCGGGCAATCATCGGGGTCGATCACATTAAAAATAATATCGGTAAGATCCGGCGAAAGTGGAGGTCCTGCCACAACCTTGATGGTGTTATCTTTCTTCAATTCCACCACACTGGTGTTCGGCACGTTCGTGATCATATCCACCTGCCCGGCCCTGAAGGCTTGAACCATGGCATCCGGATCGGGGAAGATCTGGAAAATGATCCCGTCAACCTTTGCACGACCACCATAGTATTCGGTATTCGTTTCCAGTTGTAAAAACTCGCTCGGCACATACTTCACCATCTTGAACGGACCGCTTCCGATCATCTCAAGATTCTGAAATGCTGTTGCCGCTTCACCTTCTGAATGATCCTTCCAGATATGCTCCGGGAAAATAAAGAGGTAAACCAGTTTACTCTCAATGTTTGGGATCGCCTCCGAAAGCGTAATAACCACAGTCCTGTCATCCGTTGCTTCAACGGCTTCGAAATATTCCACATAAGAGTGCAACGACGGGAAATCTTCATGTGCCATGATCAGATTATAGGTAAAGGCCACATCCCTGGCGGTCAATGGCAGGCCGTCATGGAACTTCACCCCCTCCCGGATCGTAAATGTGTACACTAACTTGTCCTCTGAAATCTTCACGTCAGTGCCTAAATCAAAAGCATAAGTACCATCCAGATTAAGTTTATACATGGTGCTGTATGTCAAACCGCTCAAGGTATATGCCTCAACCAGCCAGGCAATCCCAATATTTAAAGAATCAGGTTCAGCCAGCCAGCCAATCCGCACAACAGCCGGCTGAGCTTGTGCCCCGCAAGCCGAAAGCACCAGCGAAAACACAACCAATAATGTCAAGATCGTAAATTTCACTTTCATTTTGCTCCTCCAATATTAGATTTATTGGGTTGCGAGTTTGACCCTTGCATAAACAAAAACTGCATCGTGGTGGCGTTCACAGCCTTAAGATTTTACTGTACATTTGGAATTGCCGAAAGGAAAAGCGTTGTATTGTGGTTGTGCTTATGTTATTGGTAAATTCTTTGAAGATGATAAAGTTTTGTGATATATTGACTACACGAAAAACAAATTGTAGGATATCTTCAACAAATACCTCCAGCTTTTTTTAGTTATGATGAGATGACTTTGGATGCTGTGTCAGGTCTATATCGTAATCTGCCGCTGTTACACCCTCCCGGCTTAGTCTATGACTTGAACCTGCTCATCAGCCAATTAAACAATCCCCCTGATCGGACTCCTGCCACAATCCACTTTCATACTTCAACAGCCAGCTTCTATGTTTCTATGTTACGTTTATCGCATGTGTCGCAGAACAATGCACCAGTTTTTCTGCCACAGGATTCAGAACACGGCAATGCAATCTCGTCCCCAATTGCGCATATGGAGTAGCACCGTTTCCATCTCCCCCTCTCTGTTGACATAGTCATGATTGATTAAATCGCAAAAGGCAGCGTTGCCAAAATGCCTACACGCCGTTGGGCAATGCCCGTCATGCCATCGCGATTTACGACTTAATGCCCAATGGATTTTCTCCATTGGGCATTTGTTTTATGGATGGGCCTGCTGTTTTTTCCAAAGACGGCGATCTTCCTGACTCTCAGCGTCCAATTGACTCGGGTGCACTTCCTGGACAACTTTATATCCATGTGACTCCCACAAGTCGGCGGCAAGTTTGCGGGCATTGACCTTGACACCTTGCGCCGCGAAATACTGGCAAACACGCGTCACGTCACGCAAAAAGATCACCCACGCAGACGGGTTCGATTCTGGATGCACCACTTGAGGAAAATCTATCAGGGTGATATCGCCATCCCAGTACAGGATGTTGTACGCGGATAAATCAGCGTGGATTCGCTTGTTGGACAGAAGCAGATTCAGATTAAGAATGACGCGGTCAAAGAGTGGACGAGCCTCATCACGATCCAATCGCACGCTATTGAGAGTCGGCGCGGCTGTGTCAAAATCCCCAATGTATTCCATCAGTATCGCATTTTTCTCCATCGCATACGGCCTAGGGACATCTGCACCAGCCTCTTTAAGTAGCTCCAAAGTATTGAACTCATATGCGATCCACGATTGATGCCGGAGTTCTTCGCCATAATTCGAGCGTTTGCTGATGGCATGGACATCAGCTTCTTTCACCACTGCATTGCCATCGATATCCAGGTCTGTGCGACCGGTGCGATAGATGCCGTCATTCTTGAGGTTGCGCAACGAACGCGGGCGATAGACCTTGGCGGTTACAAGTGCAGACTCGGTCGCTTCACTACCTCGGCACAAATAGACGGAGGCTTCCTTGCCACCTTTTAGACGACGCAAAACATCCGTGATCCATTTGTGCTCGTAGAATTCGCCAAGTGATTCCAACAACCACCATTCTTCAAAGCGGGCGGCTTTATAAGTGTATTTGAAACTGCGACTCGAATCGTCCTGGCCCTTGAGAAACTCCGCACTCTGTGCATGGACAACTTTGAAATGCCGCTCAGGAAACCGTTTTCGTCGCTTGCCTTTATTGATAAAATTTTCAGTTTGTTCGGTGCTATCCAATTCGTCAAACACTTCGATATATTCATCGGTTTTCATGATTTCAGTTTTCATGATTGGTGTGTACCTTATATTTAATTCAAAAAACCAAAAGACGACCACCTGCGCTTAAACAAAAACCGCAGGGTGCGGAGCACACCTGCAGTTGAATGACGAGTTAAAACGACTGAAGCCGTTAGTACACTTCACCTTCGGGAGGCATGCTCAAAACAATTTTTACAGGTAACAAGCTGGGTTTCATGGTCGTGCCTCCTTTCAAAGAGAAGTAGATGATACTGCTTTTGCAGTCAATGCCGAGAGTGTATCACTGGGAGTTGGGAGAGTCAAGAAGTTTTTGAACGGTATTTACAATGAGATCCGTAACAGCCCAGGGCTCCACCAACATGTGGAAATGTCCCACATTCAATTCATGGACCAGCCAGCCTGCCTGTTTCGCCTGCACAAGATCCCATTCATAGGGCGCACTAAATTTGATGCAAGCGCACAGCGCGTCAGGCCAGCCATAAAAAACAGGAATAGGCTCTGCAAAATACGGAAGTGAGCGTGGTCGAATTTCAGCCACCATCCTTCGACGCAGTTCGTCATCGGGTATGATTTCCCGCAAATCATCTTCATTCCATTGTGGGAATTGTTCACCCTGTAGGAGGGCTTGATGAAATTGTTCACCCCAATGTGGGTCTTCCAACTTCATCAAGTCAAGTCGGCTTAAACCGTTGCGGGGAATACCTGCGTCCACAAATATATACGCGCCAATTGAATGAGCCAATGCCTGGCGAACGACAGGAAGCAAGGGACCTGCCCCACTGTGCGCCACCAATACGAGTTTCTGGTTTATGGGAATTTGGGCGAGACTCGCTGCGACTGACTCAGCGTGTTGTTGCCAATACGGGAGAGTTGAATTCGGATTATCGAAGAGCACAGGAACCACAACCTGCAGGTTTCGCTCCCTCAATGTCTCGCATACCAATTGCCAGGTTAGTGGACCAACAAGCGGGCTATGAATTAGAACATAGGTAACTTCTTTATCCATAGAAATGGCTGGGTTAAATAATCTTCCTCTTGCTTTCAAACACAGGCGCGTTATCCAAAATGCGCTGCGGCGAGAAAATGGATAGGTCAAGCGTTGGCGCCTTTCGCAAAATCAACTCAGCGATATACCGCCCCACCGCATGGCATTGTTGAAAGCCATGACCAGAGAAGCCATTCGCCAGGAAAAAACCCTTCAATGTGGGCCATTCGACAAGGATCGCGTTGTCGTCCAGTGTATTAACTTCGTACAATCCCGCCCAGCCGCGCATGATCTTGAGCCGGTCAAATTCAGGAATGTATTCCACCAATTCGGGCCAGATCACATCTTCAAACGTCTTGCGCTCCCAATTGAAATCATCGTAACCCACATGATCGGTCGGGAAGGATTTGCCAACCGTGAAGATGCCCGCTCCTTCATGAACAACATACAACCCTGAAGGCAAAAACAAAAGCGGCAGGACCTTTTCAGGTCGCGCGTTCGTTTCAAACACAGTGACCTGTCTTTTTGTGGGATCGATTGGCAAGTCCACCCCCACTGTCTTCGCGATTTTCGGCGCCCATGCCCCAGCCGCATTCAGCACAAAATTACTATGCAGCACTTCACTGGACGCCAATTTGACCCCCACGATCTGATTTCCAGTTTTGAGAAGCTCAATTACTTCGGCTTGAATAAATTTCGCACCTAGTGAAATTGCCTTCTTTTTGTAGCCCAACAACACCGCCAGCGGAGACATCGTTCCATCCTGCACGCCCAGAGTCCCAGCGACACAATCTTTGAGGTTATAGAGCGGATATTCCCTCTGCACATCTTCCGGCGTCAGCCAATAGACTACACAGTCCAGGCTGGTTTGCAACAGCCATCCATCATGCGCTTCATCGCGACTCGCTTCATCCAAAACGAACAAGTTGCCCTGCTGACGAAAAGCCGGGTCCGGTCTTTCGCCGTTTACTTCCATTTCCTCAGCTAAATGTTTGAGGACTTCGAATCCGTATTGCGAGATCTGGATATTCTCTTTGATGTTGAACTGGACGCGCGCATTGCCATCCGATAACGGCGTGGACGCCTTCTCATAGGTCGGGTCCATTTCAAGGATGGCAATATTCAACCAGGGATCGAATTTCAATAAGTAGTAAGCGGTTGCGCAGCCCATCACACCGCCGCCGACAATGATTACATCATGGGTGTTGTTTGGCATTTATCAATATCCGTCATATAAGTATATGTCATTCCTCGGAATGGCGATTATCAACAATCGCCATGACTTCAAGTTCCACGTCACAGCCATCCTTGATGGTGCGGCTGATCTCGATGAGCACGCTCGCAGGTTTGATCTCGGCCAGGTATTCATTCCTGACCGCCGAGACTTCTGCAAACTGATTGATATCGGTCAAGAAGAATTGAGTTTTCACAATATCTTCAAGAGTTGCGTCAGCTTCGCGCAGGATCGTTTTGATGTTCTCGAAGATATAGCGCGTTTGGGCTCCGATATCGTCCGGCGCCACAGCAT
>Ga0137357_1000093_pt1 | contig 11528 bp, 7 predicted proteins | sample EasRivERMLT860_2_FD_104762 | JGI IMG/M metagenome (GOLD analysis project Ga0137357, IMG submission 104762) | Soil microbial communities from meander-bound floodplain in the East River, Colorado, USA - East River MetaG ERMLT860_2 | ecosystem: Environmental > Terrestrial > Soil > Floodplain ... | reverse complement strand
CTCGCTCTCTTTTAAGGTCAGCTCGGCTTGCTTGCGCATGGTGATGTCCATGAGAAAACCCTGGACTATATACAACTGATTATCCGACATGGAAATATTCATGCTCTCATCGTGGATCCATAAGAGCCTGCCATCTTTTGTGTATATCCGATATTCTGTTTCCAGGCTTGCGCCTTCTGCGAGTAATCTTGCCTCAGTCGTTACTGCATACTCCCGATCGTCGGGATGAATTTGTTGATACCACAGATCGGGATGAGCCATCCATTCTTCGGGTGTAAAACCTAGCAAGGCTTCGATCTGCGGGCTGACGTAGAACCAGCGCCCGGTCGCTCCGGTTTCTGAACTGTAGATTACGGCTGGAACGCGCTCCACTAGCTCTCGATATTTAGCTTCAGCAGAACGAAGTTGTTCCTCGGCTTTTTGGCGCTCGGCAATTTCCTGCTGGGCGGATGTGTAGAGCCGCGAATTCTGAATCGCAATCCCAACCTGGTTGGCAATCCCTGAGAGCAGATTTAGGTCTTCCTCGGTGTACGCATTGGGATCATAACTTTGAACCGATAAAACGCCGATCGTTTCATCACCCGATAGCATGGGCGTGAACATCAGAGCTTGGGTGGTCCGGGAATCGTCGCCAACGATAATCAGCGTGGACTCGCTTTCGTTGGCTGTACCAGACCAATGGTTGACGAGCAGCGGTTTCCGAGTCAGGATCGTTTTTCCTGAGAAGGTGTTTTCCAATACCGGGCTTGGAGGTTGTTCCCATTTCCGTTCAGCATCGTACATGATGGGAAAAGTGAGTTCGTGCTTTGCCTTGTTATATAAACCGATAAAGAACAAGTCAACCGATAACGCCTTACGGACCTGCTGATATACATTTTCCATTAAAGAGGGCAGATCGCTGATGGTGGAAATTTCCCTGCCGATCTCGTTCAGAATGGCAAGGCGCTGGGTGCGATTAACGGTTTCATCAAAGAGGCGGGCATTTTCAATGGCAATCACAATTTGATGCGCAAGCGCTGATAAAAGCAGGCGTTGTTCATCGCCGTAGGCATCCGCTGTGTAGCTTTGCACCGAGATCACGCCGATCGCTTTCCCCCCGACTTGCAGGGGTGTGATTAATATAGAAGCGGCAACGCGGGATGAATCCCCCAGGCGATTATCGGAAGTTGTAGCTGCTTTAATTTCATCCTCAGAACGATTCCACAAAAGCGGTTCGCCGGTTTGAAGTACCTGAGCGACCTTGACAGCTTTGGACAACTCTTTTTCAGGTTCGTTCCATAGTTTGCCATCATCGAACATCAAAGGGAACGAAAGCCTTCCGGTCTTTTCGTTATATAAGGCAATAAAGAAAACATCCAGTTGAAAATGTTGTTTCACCTGTTCAAGGATCAGGGTAAATATATTATCAAGATCCTTCAGGTTTGATATGGCAACGCTCACCTCATTCAGCATTGCCATTTGGTCTGCGCGGCGGTGTGCTTGCTCTGCGAAGCGTTCCCTGTGTGCGGCTTCCCTGCTTAGTGTGTTGCGGCTTTCGATCAACTCGGACTGGCGGTCTTTCTCGATCTCATCCCGTTGGACCATAACCGTAATAATAAACAGGGATGTCAGACCATAAAACCCCAGCGTTGCCCTAATGACGCTGAATTCCATGCCGTCACGAATAAATATGAGGGCAATCAGTAAAAGTAAATTAATGACGCTGTATATAAAAGTGGTGCGGGTGGAGTAGATCAGACTGCAAAAAATCAATGGAAGTATGATCCATACAAATAAAGTGAGAATGCGATTGGAGTCGGGATTGGGTACGGTGAGGGCAATCTGGAACGATGGGAAGGAGAGTGCCGCCAAGAGAACCAGTACGGCGGCTTTATACCAGCGGGTGCGGGAAAAAATATAACCTGTGAACAGTAGAACCAGCATGATGGCGGGGGTCTTTCCCGTTGTTAGCTGTTCCCCTCCAACGGCAAGAAATGAGAATAGGGAAACCGCAGTGGACATTATCGCCCGTCTGCGATCTTCCGACCTAGGCAGGGACTCAAAAGGCTCTGTGAGAAACATCCAGAGTTGTTTGAGAAATTCAATAGGAAGCCAAAGAAGTGGTTTCAAGGTTAAACTATCCGTTGATCGCAGATGTGCTTCGTAACGTAAACTTGAAAGTCGAGCCCTTGCCTGGTTCAGATTCCACCCAAACTCTGCCGCCGTGTACTTCAACAATGCGCTTTACCAGCCCCAGCCCAATACCAATGCCATCAGTGTTGGGGTCGAGTTTGCTGAAAAGTTCAAAGATACTTTCCAGATGTGCCTTTGCGATGCCGATTCCATTGTCACTTACCGAGAATATATGCTCGCCTTTAATTTCCTCGAAGCCGATCTTGATGCTTGGCTGTGACTGATCGCCCATGAACTTGACGGCGTTCGCGATCAAATTTTGCATGACCTGTACAACCCGAGCGCGGTCCACGTGGACGAAAGGAAAGATCGCCTCGATCTTCACCCGCACCTGCCTCGCCTTAAGAATCCCTTCTGTGGCTGTAAGCGCATCCTGCACGATCTCCTCGAATGCGACATCTTTCGGTGGGTTGACGATCCGCCCCACGCGCGAAAGGTCGAGTAATTCATCCACGAATTTCCCCATCTTCTTGGCGGCTTCACTGATCTGGGCTATATTCTTTTCCACTCGTTCGTTGTTGCCGTCTTTAATATCTTTTTCGAGAAACCCCAAAAATCCAGCCACCGTGATCAAGGGTGTTTTTAGATCGTGAGAAACCCTTACAGCAAAACGATCTAGCTCCTGATTCTTCAATTTTAATTTTTGAATGACCGCTTCGCGTTCTTTTTCAGCCTGCTCGCGCATTGTGATCTCATTTTCGGCTTGCGAAAGAGTCTGGTAGACATTCTTTATCAGGCGGTATACCGCGTTGCCTGCGACCAGAATAATGATACTTCCAATGAAGAAATCTCCGATGGTACCGAGTGTATTGGAAACCGGCTGATACCAGCCAAAATAGTCACCAAATCCCAGCCAGCCCATACAGAGAATAATAAAAAAGGCAAGATACATGATCACCTTGCCTCTTAAGATCAAACCCGCCACGATCAAAATCACAGGAAAGCCAAGGATGCCGATATCGTAAAGTCCCTGCCCGGAGGTTGCCAGTCCGGTGATCAAAAGAATGATCGTCCCAGCCAGTATGGTGCTGGGCGCAGTAACAGCCTCCTGCCTTAACAATACCAGGGAGATAATTACCGGGATGATGCCGATCAGAGCGATCATTAAATTTGTGTAACGGTTGCTAATATAGAAAGAAACGCTCAATGCCAGAAACAAAGCCAATGAAATCCATGCCACCCAGCGTACGGTACTAGCGATCTCCGTCTTGCTGCCATGCGGATGCCTTCTTAACACAGTCGAAAGCGGTTCGCTATAACGGGGTTTCTTTTTCATGGTAGCCCTTCCCATTCGACGAATCTGAAAGTGTGAAATAAAATGTCGTGCCATTTCCCTTACCGTCTGATTCGATCCAGATCTTCCCGCCGTGCACTTCAACGATCCGCTTCACCAATGCAAGTCCGATCCCCGTACCTTCTGTGTTCGCATCCAATTTATTGAACAAACCAAACACCTGTTCATGTTGCCCTGGTTCAATGCCGGCTCCATTATCGCGCACGAAGAATATCGGTTTGGCATTTTCAACATTCACCCCAATATTGATCTTGGGGTGTTTCTGATCACCCATAAACTTTGCGGCGTTATCCACCAGATTCTGGACGACTCCAACAAGCCGCATGCGATCCCCGTGGATCATGGGAAAATCCGCTTCAACGCGCACCTCAGCCTGCTGCGCTTTCAAGCGACCTTCCACCAGCCTGAGAGCTTCCTCGATGATCTCCCCAAAGGACACAGCCTCCGGCGAATTCATCAGCCGCCCGATGCGTGAGAGTTCGAGCAATTCACTCAGCAACCTCTGCATTTTGGATACTGCATCATTGATTCGCAAAGCATCCCGTTTGACTCGCTCCACATCGCCTTTTACGGCATCCTGTTCCAAATACCCCAAAAACCCGGAGATCGTGATCAACGGCGCTCTTAAGTCATGCGAGACGGTATAGGTGAAACTTTGCAGTTCTTCATTTTTGGCTTTCAACTCGTTCAACAATTCTTCGATCTTGGATATATCATAAAGTGTATGTAACAGACACAGCTCATCACCCAGGTGAATTGAAATGGCTGAAATAAGCGCAACACCCACTTCTCCGGATTTTCGGCGGAACTCCGCCTTGAATTCCTCTGCATGCCCGTGTTCCTCAAGTAACTGGTGGTGACGGAGTTGAGCCTCTGTATTAGCCCATAGATTCAGCTGTGTACCCGTGCGACCCAAAACTTCAGCCCGCGTATATCCCGTCCCTTTGCAAAAAGCCTGGTTTGCGTCCAGTATTATTCGGTCGTGTGCTCTGCTGATAATCATCGGCACAAATGTATGATGAAATGCCAGTTGAAATTTTTCCTCTGAAGCGCGTAAGGCTATATCTGATTGTTGCCGTGAGATTACTGTTCCCAGGTTGCCTGCTGCCGCCATCAAAGCGTCAATCTCAGCTTGTGACCAGGGCATCTCATTTACAAAATCATCAAAGCCGATAATGCCCCACCATTGATCGTTAACATAGATAGGCACATCCAATAACGTCTTCAAGCCCTGAGGTTCAAAAACTTTCTTCCAAAAACGCGGATATTGTTGCGCGCTCCCGTAAAACGGCTTGCCTGTGCTGAGGTTTGCGTACCAATCCTCCAACCCGGGCACCGATGGACGCAAATACGAATCTTGGAAGTTCGGATTATCCAGTTCCGGTTTTATGCCCGTTGCCGTCCATTCATATTTCATGGAAGATAACAGGATGCCATCGCCGGGTCGTAAATGATTTTCAAAAATATATACATGGCTGGCGCCGGTTGCCTTGCCGAGTTTCTCTAATATGGCATTGATCTCATCCCGCCAATTTGACGCCTTTAAGAGTTGCTGGGCTATATGAGCAACCGCACTTAAGATCGCCTCGCGTTGCTTTAATTTTAATTCTGCCAGTTTGCGTTCTTCCAATTCGTGTTGGATGGCGATTACATTACTTCGAACCGTATTGTTCAAAAACTGGACAGCCAGCGCTGTAATAATTAAGATGATGGATGCGACATAAAATTGCCGGGCATAACTTTGGTCTGGAAATTGAGGCTGGTAAAACCCATACATTTCCCCAAAGATCAACCAGCCAATACAGGCAATTAAGAAGACGGTTAAGTAAATTGTGGTATTTCTTCTTAGGATCAGGCTGGCTACGATCAAAATGGCTGGATAAGCCATCACGGCAATGTCGTATATGCCTTGTCCAATTGTTGCAAGTATGGTGATCATCAAGGTCAGTGCTACAGCAATAATTGTTCCAGCAAGTTGTATATTGTTTCTACGGTTCAGTTCCAACGCAAATAGAATTGGTATGGCGCTGATGCCCATTACCATAAGCTCGATTGTCAACCCATCCTTGAAAAATAATATCGCCAAACTCCCCATCCCCATCAGAATCAATAGTGATATCCAAAAAAGCACCATCTTAATAGTTGAATTGTTTGCCAGTGGTCCTATAATATACAGGTTTTTCTGATCATCCATTAAAATTTGTCCTGAAATCCAGCCGAATAAGCGCTAAAAGGCACTTTGCTTGACAACATGATGAACACGATTATAATACGCCCTGCTAATTGCGCTGGTGCTGGAATTGGCAGACAGGCACGCTTGAGGTGCGTGTGTCGTAAGACGTGGAGGTTCAAGTCCTCTCCAGCGCACTCATCAAACAAAAATCCCCGATTTCGTTCGGGGATTTTTTAATTTGGATAAGAAGCCGCATCACGATTTGCGTCAGCCGATAATTGATTCAGATCAACTTACCTTTGCATCGCTTCAAGCTTGTGCCTACTCAACTCACTTTACGCAAAGACCAATCCTGAAGGGATGGCAGGATTATAGAAAGTAACGCAGACATAGATTCAAATCCTGTAGGGATGAAATGGTTTTACCGCGTATGACACCCCTTCGGGATTGAAAAAATACCGTTTGCAATCTATAATAATTTCACCCTTTCAAGGTTATCATAATTTTGCGTAAGATGAATTCTCAATTTTCAACGATCAAACTGCAACATGTGACTGCGCCTTCAGCCTTGGCGAGTTCATCTACAACTACTGGCTTGACTTTGTAGCCATGCGCTGAAAGTTTTGCTTTTGTTTTTGGAAAAGCCACCGGGAAGATAATTGAATCGCCAATGGGTAGGCAGTTTGCGGCGAAAGGTTCGGATGCGTCCACATCGATCAAGTCATAGCCTTCAAAGTTTTCCACATCCACCCATTTGCGGTTGATGAGCAGGGTTTTATCGTCCACGCGGGTGACGGCGGTTTTGAGATGCAGGCAATCGTGCATTTCAATGCCGTGTGTCTTGTACCCGTATTTCCCCAATTTCAATTTCATTTGATCAATAGCAGACTGATTACTGCGGGTGGATAAGCCGACGTAAATATTTTTATCAAGTACCAGTACGTCGCCGCCGTCCACTGTGCCGGGTGACTCGATGAAGACGAGTTCACGGTAGGGGCGCAAGGCTTGGATAATGGATAAAGTTTCAGGTTTTCGAGAATCAGCCCCGGGGTTGGTGATGAGCGCCACGTCCGTTAAGATGACAGCTGTATCTTCCACGAAGACCGAGTCGGGCAAATCGTTTTCGGCTGGCAATTCCAAAACAGCATAACCAAGTTCTTTGAGGGCCTGCACATAGGCGTGATGTTGTGACTGTGCAACCTGAACATCGATCGGTGTGCGATCAATGTGTGTGATCTCGCACTCGTTGAAGCGCGGAGACACATCACGTGTGATGGCAAGTTTCATTTATTGTTCACCGATGCGGTAGCGGTCAATGAGGGCTTTGGTGCGCGGGTCTTTGGGATTGTTGAACAGATCTTGTGGATTGGCGTCTTCAATGATTTCCCCTTCGCCCATCACAAGGACTCGATCTGCTACTTCACGTGCGAACCCCATTTCATGCGTGACGACCAGCATGGTCATGCCGTCTTTGGCGACCTTCTTCATCACGTTGAGCACTTCACCAATCAATTCGGGATCAAGCGCGGAGGTGGGTTCATCAAAGAGCATGACGCGCGGTTGCATGGTGAGGGCGCGGGCAATGGCGACGCGCTGTTTTTGTCCGCCGGAGAGACGGTTGGGGTATTCATCTTTTTTGAAGAGTAACCCCACGCTGTCAAGATTTTCTTCTGCAAGTGCAATGGCTTGATTGCTATCCATGCCCTTGACTGTGACGGGTCCTTCGATCACATTGTCCAGCACGCTCAAGTGTGGGAATAAATTAAATTCCTGAAAGACCATGCCGGTTTTCAAGCGGACGTCATGAATGAGCTGGCGGTGTTCCTTCCCTTTTCCACTGCTTTCTACCTGGACACCATCTACTTCAATTGTTCCATGCGAAGGTTCTTCGAGAAAGTTAATGCAACGGAGAAGCGTGCTTTTGCCGGAGCCACTGCGCCCGATCAAGCAGACTACTTCGCGTGGTTGGATCTCAAGTGAAATATTTTTGAGGACTTGAAGTCGTCCGAAGTATTTATCGAGATTGGAGATTTTGACAATGGCTGTCATATTAGCGATCTCCCTTGGCAAGGCGGGTTTCAAGCTGGTTTTGAACCGACGTGAGCAGAAGGGTCATGATCCAATAAAAAATTGCCGCCATGACAAGCGCTTCCATGTTGCGAAATTCTGCGCGGCCGACTTTTTGAGCGCGCCACATCAGTTCATGCACGAAACCGGTAGCGGAGACCAGCGCAGAATCTTTTGTCATCGAGATAAAATCATTTCCCATGGGTGGTATGGCAAATCTTAATGCTTGCGGCAAGACGATGCGCCGCATGGTTTGACCTGGCGTCATGCCGAGGGCGATGGCGGCTTCACGTTGTCCCTTGCCAACTGAGCCAAGCCCCGCCCGAAAAGTTTCGCTCATGTAAGCGCCATAGTTGAGCCCGAGTGCCAGCACTCCAGCCCAAAGCCCGGTGAGAACAATGCCAAGTTGGGGTAACGCCAGGAAGAAAAAGAATATTTGAAGATAAAGCGGCGTTCCTCGAATTAGTGAAACATAAAAAGTACTCAAGGCGTATATGAATGGGTTTGTGGATAGGCGCCCAAGCGCGGCAAGCAACGCCAGTAATGTGGCAAGCAGGATGGCAAGAATGGAAATTCGAATGGTCTGTAGAATACCCCCTGAAACAAAGTCTATATTTTCTTTGATGAATTCTCTGTCTACGGTGATTGTCTTGAAATCCAAACCGTTGCCCGGCAACCCAGAAGGCAGGGAGAACAGCGTATCTTCAACCCTCTTGCGCACCTCCCTGTCGTTTTCAGTAACTATTTGAAATTTCCATGATGAAATACTGGTAACCCCGTCGCCTGATTTGATTTCAATCCCGGAAAAAAGAAAGATCAAAAATATTAGTAAACTGACCCAGGAAAGAATCACGTTTCTGCGGAACAGGCTTTGTTTTCGTTGTTGCGCTTCATATAGTAGGTCAGCTTGGGATTTATTCTCGTTAGTATCTTTTTTGAAAAGATTCACTGGAATACTCCTCTGGCAAATGAAGGGAAGCGGCAAATACGCCGCTTCCCTTGAAAAACTATGCTTTACTTACTCACTAGTGTCAGGTCTACCGAGAACCACTGGATTGAAAGCGCAGAGAGTCTGCCATCCGCGTGCATGGCAGTGAAGAGTTTGTCTACTTCGGCACGCAGGGTGTCGGTAGGTAGAGTCGCTGATCTGTCAAATGCGGCGGCTAGAATCTCAGTGAACACCGGTTCGCCGAGTTGGACAACTGAAATACCCGCGGCGATATTTTCATTGACAACCGTTACTGCTGTCACATATCCAACGAAGTCTTCACGACCGGCGGCGAGCGCCTGGGCGCATTCCTGATCGGTAGCGAGTGGTATTACAGTGACTGCAGGCGCTTTTGTAAAGATTGCGATGCTCGGTCCAAGATCACCACCATTGAGCCAGGTTTCGTAGGTGGTAGATGCGCCAGCGCACAAAGCCTTGCCTGCAAGATCGTCAAGTGATGTGAAGCCAGAGTCTGCGGCAACCGCAACAACCGCGGGTGTGCCGTAATAGGGAACACTGAAATCCAAAATCTGCTGGCGTTCGGGCGTGATGGTCATCGAGCCAACGCTCAAATCCCATTTATCCGACCAGCCGCCGGCAGTGATCGTATCCCAGTCTGGTGTGGCAAAACAGGTCTCTACGCCAAGCGCGTCACCAACGGCGATGGCAACATCCACATCGAAACCCTGCATTTCGGCGGTGGTCAGGGCATCAGAAGGACATTTGGTATCTGAGGGGCGTTTGCCTTCGGTGTTGAGGAAGGATTGTGGCGCATAGTTCGGGTCGGTGGAGATCAAAACGTAGCCACGTTCCTTGATGGCGCCAAGCACATCTGTTGCCTTTGATCCGCCTCCACAGGCAGAAAGCGCCAATGCGCCAATGATCACGAGCACGAACACTTTGTACATAGTCTTCATTAGGTTTCTCCTCGATTTGATTTAATTTGTGAAATTAGTACGCATGGATTCTTTAGGGATGATTCTATTTTCTGCGATAGATATCTTCTCCTTTCTGCTTGAAATATTTCTCCAAGCATAGACTATTTTATTCAATTATGCAAGAGAATTTACAAGGATTGTGCGAATCTGTCCACGGTTCTGTTACTTACTGTGTTGACGAATAATTATGGAAGGACTCGTCTCTACGCGTAAGTTTAATCATTTTGCATAAGGTGAGTTAATAACCCACCTTATGCAACCAAGGTATGTCGTTGCGAGGACGTTCTTGTTCTTTGTCCGAAGCGTCGCGTGGCGCCGTGGCGACACAATCTCCTCGCCCTATCAGAGGTTGCTTCGCCGCACAAACCAAGAGCGCGGCTCCATTAGACTTGCGGTAGTATTGGTATTGCCAAACAAGGACTGAATAAGTCTAAGGCGGCTCAAGAGCCATGTGCTGAGTCAAACTCAAGTTGCGAAAAAGACCCAGTCCTTGTTGTGAAATGAAGCTAAATAAGTATTGCAGCCATAGCTGGCTAATAGATGGAGAAAGCACATTCACAGGTTGGCAAAACCGATACCCAAGTCAGGAGTGACTCGCATGACACAATTTACTTTCTTTGTAGGTGTAGATATTGCTTCAGTTGCCTTCATGGCGTGTGTGGGAACTGCGCCGTGGAAGCTCACGCTGAAACCAGTGAAATTTGATAATGAAGAAGATGGTTTTGCCTCTTTTCTGAATTGGCTGACAAACAACAATCTGCCACCTGAAAAAACGGTGGTGTGTATGGAAGCCACAGGCGTGTACAGCGAAGGACTGGCATACTTTCTATTTGCCAGCGGCTACACGGTAGCTGTCGAACCGCCGCTCAACATTCAACGCAAGTTTCCTGCCAATGCTTCCAAGACCGACGAGTTAGACTGCCAGTATATTGCTGAGTATGCCTGTCGCTATGTGGACAAACTCGCTTTCTGGAAGCCGAGAGCCGATCTTTTGGAAAAAGTCAAGGTGCTTTTGACCACACGCCAGCATTTTTCAGTGCAATTGACAGGACATAAGAATGCGCTCATCGCCGTCAATCGTAAAAAAGTAACTTCTGAACTTGCCCAACAAGTTCACCAGGCTATGATCCAGCAGATCAACCAACACATCAAAGCCATTGACCAGGAAATTCGCCGCTTGATTGACGATGATCCAACTTTCAAACAAACCTTCTTGCTCTTGATGTCTGTGCCAGGCATTGGGTTGCAATTGGCGGCACACCTGCTCATCCATATGCAAGAGACTCTTGACCCTAAAGTCCTGGCGGCTTTCATTGGCATTTGCCCGATCAAACATGAGAGCGGCACATCCGTCTACTCGGCTCCGACTTCGCGTCATTATGGTCCGCCAGTGATGAGAAAACTACTCTATCTGGGCGCTTGCTCGGTTAGAACTCACAAAAAACAGTTTCAACTATATTTCTTTCGGAAAGTTGCAGAAGGCAAGCACAAGAAAGTGGTCTTGAATAATATCGAAAACAAAATTCTTAAGATCGCTTGTGCTGTCGTCCGTTCTCAAAAACCTTACATTCCAAACTATGTCTCGGTCAACCCTTTGGTTTTTCAAAAAACCTTGACTTTGTCATAGTATTCGCAACGACATGCTGATAACTGATAACTATGCTCATGCCCCTGATTACTCTCTTCTCTGCCCCCAAACCCTTCACCGATCCTCACATTGCGATGATTCAACGCAACGCGATCAAATCATGGACTCTGCTCCCTGATGTAGAAGTCATTTTGCTCGGCGAAGAGACAGGTCTTGCGGAAGCCGCGAAAGAATTCGGTGTCAAGCACATCCCAAATGTGGCACGGAATGAATCGGGCACGCCATTGATCTCGTCCATGTTCCAATTG